>Ga0315295_10000912_pt1 | contig 25185 bp, 22 predicted proteins | sample YL17G14_0_MG_FD_204453 | JGI IMG/M metagenome (GOLD analysis project Ga0315295, IMG submission 204453) | Sediment microbial communities from Yellowstone Lake, YNP, Wyoming, USA - YL17G14_0 | ecosystem: Environmental > Aquatic > Freshwater > Lake > Sediment | place: USA: Wyoming | collected... | reverse complement strand
GTTAGGTTGTTTTTTCGTCACTATTTTGCCCATATACCTTGGTCCAAAATTTCTTGGAAACCATAACCTCCAGGGGGATATTGAGGAGCTTGTACATTTCAACATATTCCGGTTCCGGCAGTGAGGCCTTGTGAATGTTGAGGACGCAACCGTTGTCAGCGGGAAGCAGGATAATGCAGATCTGATGCGTCTTCAGGATATGCCGTATGCTCCACCATGAGGTACGGACACTTCTGTCGAGCACGTTATTCTCGATAGCCACCAGGAGATGATAGGCGAGCACGCAGAGAAAGAGCGTTTCCACATGGCGTTGCAGTTGATGGAAGATTGGTCGTTCAGATAAGGGGTTTTTCATGGCTCGAAATGCCGCCTCTGCCCGAGTGAGCGTCACGTAGATACGCCATATTTCTTCTGCACTCAATTCCATGTAGTAACTACAATAGCATAGTATAGCTTTACTGTCAAGCATATATTGTCATAATTAGTCACTATTTCTGAATTAGTGCCCTTTTTCTGGAAATTTCCCTTTAAAATCATACAGCATGTGAGGCAGTTTGGTCAGATCTTTCAATTTTGAGCTGAAAAGGTGCGGAAGTTAGGCTAGAATTGCTTCACTCACGATCAGGCCCGCTCCCGTGCGTACCGCTGGGGTGAGGACGGCCTTGCAGGAATATCCGACGAAAAGCAGCGCCTCTGCTTCGCGCTGGCCCAGGGAGGCGAGTTTGCCTTTGTCCTTTTCTCTTTTGCGGTCCAGAATCGTGTAATGCCTAATGCCTGTTGAGGTGAGGTACAGATGAACTCAAAGAAGGCTTCCCGCCACTCACGCGCTCACCCACTCCTCAGCCTGCTTCAGCGAAGATGAGGGAAAGAACTCGATCTCTGTGCTCCTTAATCCTTTTCCTACGAAAAGGAATGTCTCTTCCTTCCACCGCTCGTCACCCACAATCGCCATCGTGACGATATCATCACCATGCTTCACCATAAAGCCGAGGTCGCCCCAGGATTCCGACTTCTCCCATCCCTTGAAGTTTTCCATAATCGCAATGAGTTTCACCTTCTTGCCCTTCCCGATCAATTCCATGGCAATGGACTCCAGCATCTTCTGGTCCGCTACCTGCATGACATCCCGGATACGGACGTGGACGACCGAATCTGTGATTTTGATAATCTCACAGGCCATTTGTGAACCTCCTCTGACCGCCAGTTCTTAAAGGCGTTATTATTTATTTCCTGTACGTGTGAAGTTCTCTTGGAAGAAGTGGGTTCAGAAAAACCTGCGGCAAGCGCTGTTTCAGGAACCGCCTCAACCGCAACCAAGTAGCCCTTGGTGATAACGAGCGAGGCCGCAACGACCGGGATGTTGGCGAGCAGGCTTGAGAGCATCCCAATGCCGGCTAACAGGGCAAGCGCAACAAGCGTGAATTCCGTCCCGAACCATCCGGAAAACTTCAGGGCCAGTCCCTGCAGAAGGCCTGTCTTGATAAACCCCTCCACAAGGCAGAATATCGAAGCGAGAAACAGCAGCGATTTCCAGTCGATGTCGCGGATAACATTGTCGAGCGGCTCAACGCGCATTCCGTAGACCACAAGCAGGGCGAGCGTAGCGGCAATTATCGCGACCTCCGGCGGCACAATCCTCCCCGGAAGATCCTCACCAAGCACAAAGAGCACAATCATCAGCAGGAGCACCCCGAGGGAGAGGGCCACGAAGCCCGGGCGTTCGATGGCAGGGCGTGGCTTCCCCCCAGACAAAGCACGCCGGACGCTCCAGATCTCGGGCATCAGTCGCGGGAGGAGCGGTACTATGACCAGCATGGCGAACAGCCCGCCGATGCTGACCTGTTGAAGATACTTCCCGAAGGTCATGCCTATCGAACTGCCGACGAGAAAGGTGGCGGGATCTCCCACAAGCGTGAGCAGGCCTGCCGAATTGCTGATGACCGCCGCACGCACCATCGGACCGACAAAATCCACTTCAAGGGCCCGGGCGACGCCGATGCGCTCAAAGATCCCGGTTTTCGCGAGGACCCGGGCTACGACCATGCCGCCGAAGAGCAGGGATAGCGCACCGCCCCCTGTCCTCATCGCATCGAGGATTTCCCTCCCGCTCAGGATTCTAAAGAGCATCATCAGACTCACGCCGAGCAGTGTCGCGATCACCATATCGACAATGTCGAAGGCTATCGCGAGGATCACGACCGCAAAGATGCCGATGGTAAGGTAGATCTGGAGGTCGGGCATGGACGCACCCTATCGTCAACGCGGCGGCGGGGCATACATCAGCCCTCCCTGCGTCCAGAGCCGGTTCAGTCCGCGATCGAGCTTGAGTGCACTGCCATGGCCGATGTTTCGTTCGAACATCTCGTCGTAGTTCCCCACGGCTCTTACTGCCCGCACTGCCCAGTCGTTACCGACACCAAGTGCTTTGCCGAAGCCGCCATCGATGCCAAAGGCACGTCGCAGCACGGGATCATGCGCTTCTTTGAAGATCACTTCAACATTGTCGCGCGTGATGCCCTCCTCTTCCGCAGCAATCAAAGCAAACACCACCCAGCGGACGAGGGTAAACCAGTCATCGTCGCCCCGACGGACGACCGGCCCGAGAGGTTCCTTGGATATCCGCTCAGGCAGGATGTCGAAAGACTGCGGACCGCCAGGGGCCCGAAGGCGTACGGCCGAGAGCTGCGAGGCATCAGACGTATAAGCACGGCAGCGGCCAGTGAAGAACGCTGATGTGACATCAGCCGTGGAGTCCAGGATGAGCGGAGTTACTTTCATGCCACGTGCACCAAAATAATCGGCGAGATTCTGAACGTGTGTGGTCCCCTTCTCAGCGCATACTGTCACTCCGTTCAGTTGAACGATCTTCTTCACATCGGCCTTCTTTGACACCATAAACGCCTGTCCGTCATAAAACAGAATGCCTGGGAATTGTACTTTCAGTCCTGCCTCGCACCCGAGTGTCCAGGTGGTGTTTCGGAGGAGGAGATCGATGGCACGGCTTTGGAGGGCGGGGAAGCGCTCGGAAGCCTTCAGCGGCACGAATACCACTTTCCCGGCATCGCCGAGCACTGCTGCGGCCACCGCACGGCAGAAATCGACATCGAACCCGGTCCAGCGACCCGAAGCATCCCTTTCCGAGAATCCGGCAATTCCTTCGCTTACACCACACCGCAGCCGCCCACTGGACTTCACCGCATCAAGTGTCTCACCTGCCTGCACTGTCAGTGACAGCGCAGCAAGGAACAGGTGACAGACTGCAAGGAGCACGATGAACTTGCCGTACTTCATTGGATTATTGTCCTTGTGTTGAAATCTGACCCCGGCGCATGTCGCTGTTTACCTGTGGCTATCATAGGGAGTATAAGTATAATGCAGTTGCGTGATATGTTTCCATGCGCAGGATTATCGTTCCCAGACCCTTCATGTCTCGATCGAACCGCCGAGATAAAGGTCACCGAAGACGGACTCGCTTAGTTTACGATAAGTGATGACATTCGCAAGACCCATGTGCTGACCGCGCAACTGATCAGGATGGAGCCCGGAAAGATGAAAGAAGCCTCTGAGCACAAGGCCGATCATGGGCCGGTGTGTGCCATGCCCGGCCCTGTGGCATCTGCGGCAAAGGAATCCCGATGCCAGCAGGCTGCAAGGAACAGAATGCAGATACTGCCTATGAGTACAAACCCTTGCACACGTGAAAACGTTCTGCGTAATCTGTGTGAATTCATCTTATCCCTTCACGGCAAGTTATAAGGGTCATGCGGTGCACTCTTCCTTCTTGTCACGAGCTTCATGACAGACACATTACAAACACCACAACTGCCACAACACGTTTCTTCATACTGACCTCCAACCAATCAGAAGCGGAAGATAAACCCGAGCTGCGCGCCGGTCATATAGAAGTCCTTCACCAGTTTGTTGTCGTTGAAGTTGTACTGCAGGTGGCGATAGGCGAGCACCATTGAGAATAGCTTGCTGAAATGGTAACCAACGCCTCCGAATGCCTGCCAAGTCCATTCGTCGTTGACTCCGAAGCCGCCGATATCGAGATAATAGGGCAGGAACCATCCCTTGCCCAGCTCAAATCTCCCTTTGAAACCGACGATTGGATCAACTATATCTTTCCTTTCGGAAAAATTCCGCGAAGGGATAGTTATGGACAATGGTGTGCTGGCATTCAGCGTGACCTCGGTATCCATGCCTATATATCGTATGCCCGCGAGCAGATCAAATCTTGTGCTTTCACTGCGATACAAGGCGTACGCAGGGGCTACCTCAAAGGCCAATGCCTTTAATTTGGCATCAGCCTTAATCTCGAGTCCACCACCAGGGAGATTCGGAAATTTCGCTTTCGTGTCGTCGTTCGAGAAATCCACGTACATGATGTCCGACAGAAGAGACCACCTGCCTTTCTCCAATTCGAGCGTAAGCATTGCCGCAAACTGGAGACTGTCAAGGTAGTCGTCAGCATTCAGGTCAGCGCTGCCGCTGCCGGATCCCCCTTTAGGGTTTATATTCATCGATCCGTCTAAACTGGGCAGCCATATGTAGGGAATGAGCGTAAAATACCAATTATCATCCAGCGTGCTTTCTGCTGCATTCGCAACGCCACTAAAGGCAAACAGCATTACTACTACAAGTGCTGCTCCCACCATAGGAGACAGCTTGTGCAAAAAGAAGTTGTTCATGGTTATCTCCTTTCTTTGCGTCTTTGTTTTTACGAATTCTTCGAATATCGCTTCACGCCCAAAGGGCGTCGTCAGAAGCATACTATTTCCAGGGGGTCGAAAAGTGCGTACAGTACACCTGAATCATACCTATCAACGGCCGCACCCCCCGCCTTGACGCCACCCTGTGCTGTATATTTGCCAGAATCAAGACGAGTTTTTTCTCTCTTCTATTACCTTACGGTGTTTTCATCGGAGACACTCTCGAGCTTATGTTCCGGTTCACCCGCTCAAACGTCAGCATGGATCAACATTTTCATCGCATCACACGTTTTACGCTAACGCGGATCGAAAGGTCTCCGTGGGTCAGCCCCTCACTTAAAGGGTTTTTCCACCACGACGTAGACCAGGTTGTTGCCCTGGAAAGCCGCCTTGTAGAAAACACCCCCGCAGTCTGAATAGTTGACCCCGCCAACTGTGATCGAGGTGCAGCCGGCAGGTAATGCTGGCATCACCGTACCAATCGGAACAGCTGTCGCTGTCGGGGCAGCAGGCGGCGGTGAGGTTACTACGACCACCGTGGAAGGAGGCGGGGCCGACGACTTCGAAGCGGCTGAGGCCGAAGTTGCCGCGGTGGTTGCCACTGTCGCCTCGGTGGCTACTACTCTTCGTGTTGTGCGCCGTGCCACACCAGCGACGCTTACCGGTGTCAGGGGAGCACCTACGATCGCCTCTGCCCTTCCCACAAAGGATATGTCCGGCGAGGACTGCCAGGTCAGGTCCTGACCAACCATGAACAACCCAGCAACTACAAGCATGAATAATATGAACAGTCTCTTCATCGCTTTTCTCCTTTCATTATTCTATCGTTGCGACATCCCGCCGCTGGTGAGGCGTATAAAATCAATTTGTTGGGCATCCTTCGGGGCCACGAAGGTGAACATATCTTCCGTAAGATTCGGTGATAAGTTCCAGCTTCTTATCGTCACCGTAAACTGCGGCGCCCCGGTCATCCATTTTGTCGTGACGATGAATTTCTTTGGCAGTGGTTTGTCGCCCTCCTCTATCCAGATCTGCCAGTCAACCTCATTGTCGCGAAACGCAAGATGATGGCATTTGATACCTCCAACCACGCTCATTCCAACATAGAACACCGATATGACATCTTCGGTAAGGATATCGTATGGGTTTTTGTAAATGAGATCGCCACCGGGGGCAAACACATCCAGAGCCGCCCTGGCGAAATCGATCATTGCATCGATTGTCGGAGGGGCGTCGACCGTGGCATAGTATTTGTTGTCAGGATTGTAGAGTGTAAGGGTCTTGCCGTCGTAGTAGATCTCCTGGTTGACGATATCTCCCTCACGGTGAGCACGCAGTTTATTCGGGCGCCGTATAGAGAGCTCCGCCGGACTGTTGAACTGAATCTTCTCGCCGGACCTGAGGACTACGTCAAGTGTGTTCTCCGTTTGAACAGTGAACTGTTGCAGGCCACCCAGGTAGTCGCTCATTTTCCGCAAGAGTTGATCGGCCCTGGGCTCGACCGCAGCTGACTGAGCGCGGCTGTGAGCGGGTAAGCCTGTCATCACTATCAACGCAAGAACAGTCATCAGGCAGAATAAACTCGTGAACCTTCTACCACATCTCATAATCATCCTCCTCTGATTGTAATTTCTTTCAAACTTTCATCTGCCACCAAGCCTGCATCGCAGACCCTCAGTGACCAGAACGCCTTGGGGCGCCATGCGATCGTTGTCCGGAGGCACCACCTGTCGGTGAACTCCGGTCAGCGGTTTGCCTCGACAGGTGCACCGGCCGGTTGTCATTTGGCCCTCACGACCTCTATGTCAAAGGAGCGCTTCTCCTCTGCCTTTTTCACTCCATCCAGCTTTATCACTAGTGGCCCCTTCACCGCATCCATCACATAAGATGCAGGAAGGCCATTTTCTAACAGTTGTGTCATCGCACGGAGATATTTCCGGATATGGAGAAAAAACTTCTTATACCCGGCACAGAGATAATGAAGCCCCGGCTCATTAGAGTAAGTTTTCGAAAAACGATGCTTGGGGCATCCTCCCTGACAGGCCGCCCGCACCTCACATTCCCTGCACCGTCGCGGTAAGGCAGTTTCCTTGGTCACGCCAAACCCGGACTTGCATGACCGTTCCACCATCTGCACCAACGAATCAGTGGCTATATTGCCGAGTCTGTACTCAGGATAGACACAGTGGTCGCAGGCATAGACATCGCCGTTGTGTTCCATCACAACGCAACGGCCGCATTGCACAGCATGGATGCAGACAGGAGAGGGGTTGCCGACCCAGGCATTGAGCGCCCACTCGAAATTCATGACAAAGAGATTCCCCACATCGTGGCGCACCCATTCCTCATAGATGTCAATCAGAAAGTCGCCATACTCCTCGGGGATGACCGACCATGGGGTCACGTCGCCCTGCTGGTCTTTCTTATCAAGAAATGCAGGGCCGGCGAGATGCAGACCTATCTGCCTGCTCGATGAATCGGACTGGCGCTCGACGACCGGGGTGAACTGAATGAACTCAACCCCTTCGTCTTTAAAGAAACGATATATATCAAGTGGGCGCTTCGCTGACTCACCGGCAACACAGGCCAGCACGTTGTATTCAACCTTATGTTCCTTCAAAAGTTTAAGACCTCGCATGACTTGATTGAAGGTTCCTTTTCCCTGACGGTCGCGGCGATAACGGTCATGGAGCTCTTTCGGACCATCAAGGCTGATGCCGACCATGAAATTGTTTTTTTTCAGGAAGCGGCACCACTCGTCGGTGAGCAGCGTGCTGTTGGTTTGCAGTGAATTGGTTATCGTCTTTCTCTTCACAAACGGTTTCTGCAGTTCAATGACCCGCTTGAAGAAATCCATCCCCAAAAGGGTCGGCTCGCCCCCCTGCCACACAAACTCGACAACCGGCGTCGGTTGAGACGTGATATAGTTGGTGATGAAGGCGGCAAGCACGCGGTCCGGCATCCGGTATTTTTCGTCTGTGGCGAACAATGCATGCTTCTCGAGGTAAAAGCAGTATTCACAGTTGAGATTGCAGACCGGCCCGATGGGCTTGGCTACAACATGGATGCCCTGAGGGATGTTTTCTTTATGCCTGCTTAGATTCATTTGTTCAGTTGTCATGTATCTTTTTCAAAAATCATTGTATGGAGAAGCAGTCCGGGGTGGGACTGTTCCTCCACGCAGCTCGACAAATACCGTCAGCATCCCATCCTTGCGGCTGAGTTCAGACCGGGCGATGTTGATTGGTCGCGGATTAAAGTACGCCGCTTTCAGAGTGCCGTCCTTCTTTATCTCCTTCAGTTCAAGGACGTATCCTCCGTCAGGTCTGACCAAACGCCCTATCAGGCGCTTCTCATCATCCTTGGTGGCTGACTGTGCCGCATAGGCAACTGTGTCCATCGGCACCACATGGAACGTGACATAGGCGCCGAAAAGCATTAACAGGATGGCCAGTAAAGCGAGCCTTCTTCCAGTATGAATAGCGCAGTTAATCATCGAGATGGCAAAATCCGTTCTTCGCGTGCTTGGGAAGGAAAGGGCATAGGGCCTTCTCCTTCCCGACACCGCCTGTTCCACTGCTTGATGCTGCTCGCTCACCCTTTTTTTGCAGGGCTTTCATCAGCCGCTTCTCGTCTTCCGGTGCAAGTTACGGCTGGCAGAGGGCGAGCGTTCTCTTGTCGGTCTTTCCGGTGAATATTCCATTGCTCCTCTACTGCCCCATCTTCCGATAGCCGGAGTTCTCGATGACCACTTTGAGGCTCTTACCCGGGGCATCCAATACCGCTCCCGAGACGTAGGTGATACCCTCATTGAGGGTACCGAACTTCACCAATAACATTACGGGTTCCTTCTGCGAATCGAGGTAGCTGTTCACGTTCGCTGCGACTGGAAGGTTATTCGTCAAGTCCATGTCCATCGCGAGGCTGTCGCCACTCTTCAGGTAATCGCTGAACGTGAGGCGGGCGCGTTTTCCTGGATCAATGAGCTGGATGGAAACCTTCCCGGCGTCCTTCACCGCCTGAATCCTGGCCTGATCAGGCGGTACGTATTGGCGGACGAGGTTCACCGCTTCGTGCATGTAGTCGGCCATTTCCTCCTTCTTGCTTTCTGCGATCTTCCCGCGCAAACCGCGCTTCTGTGGCTCTGGTGCCGGTTGCGTCAGGAGCACCTTCGTGAGTTTTCCATCTGCGCCGTAGTAGCACCGCTTTTGCGTGCGGGACTTTTCTTCATCTTTGACGACAACAACGGTCGTTTCAATCCATTCGTACTGGCGGAGCGCAGCCTGACTGGCTGCCAGCGAAGCCTTGAGTGCGGCCACCCGCTCAGCAGCGGCCGGCTGTTGGGCCATGCTGAAATCCGGCGTTGTCAGTATGACCGCGGCCAGCGCTGCAACGAACCATGCGTATTTGTGTGTTCTCATGTCTGTCTCCTTTCTCCTCATGCTCTTTCAGTTACTGCGACGCGGCTGCGCGCTTGATGATGGTGGATTTTTTCATGTGCTATCTTTCTCCTTTATTTGGATCGCCGCAGATTCGTGGCAGGGTTTACCTTGAGATCTTCCGCGCTCTGCACGAACATGAGCTATGGCGACTGGGAAGAAGTCGTTGAAGTTGTCGCACACGCCGCCATTGACACCATTACTGCCCCCAGGAGAAACACCTGGCAAACGTGGTTCATTCTTTTGTAGAATTCACTGAAATTTTTCATGGGTTGCTCCTTTCCTTATTTTCGAGATGTTGCTCCTTTCCCTGCTTGCCTTGAGGGTGACGGGGCTGCCAGTTTGATGACAGCGGATCTTTTCATGCCCTATCTCTCTCCTGTACTTGGAACGGCACATTCGTAGGCGGCGTTTACGGCTCGCCCCAGGCGCTCAGCGGCGCGAGCTTGTTTAGCGCACCCCAACTCTGTTTACCGGTCCGCCTCGGTTCGCAGGCGCAGCTCCTACACCGGGGGCCCCTGCCCCGACTCCGGGCGTAACACCAACGCCTGGCGCCCCTGCCCCGACTCCGGGCGCAACACCAACACCTGGCGCCCCTGCCCCGACGGTGGAGCGTCGGGCCACACCGGCATAGCTGACCGGTGTCGCTGGTGCACCGATGACCGCTTCCGCGGTGTCTACCAGACCTCCATTCGAGGTCGGACAAATTTCGCCATTCCAAAGCCACCCGGCAGCAGCCAGGCCAAGTATGAGTATGTACCTGCTTACGACGTGTTTCATTGATTTCCTCCTTCCGGTGCACCCTGAGGCAATTCGTCGAGCTCGATCAGAGCGTCCGGGCTGAGCTTTTTCGCTCCGGCCGGCGGGACGAACGCGAATGCATCCGGCGCCGGCTGGATGCCTGTTTTCCAGCCCTTGACGCGAAGAGTATATTGCGGTGCGTTGGTCAGGGTCTTGCTGGTGATCACCAGTTTGCGCGGGATGGGCCACTTACCCACCTCCACCCAGAGCTGCCAGTCCGTATCGAAGTTCCGGAAGGCAAGGTGCTCGCATTCCCGGCCATCGATGACGCCACGGCCGATATGCTTGGCTTCCCTGACCCCGGCCACGAGGACGTCGTACGAATTAGACACGAGAAGGTCTGCGCCCGGCAGCGCGATACCATGTCCGGCCCTCAAGGTTTCGATCAACTGATCTACGCTGCCCGGAGCATCGAACTGCGCGTAGCCGTTGATGTTCTTGCCGAACACGCTGACGGTCTTGCCGTCGAAGTAGAGCGCCACATCCGTGTAGCCGCCCACCCGGTGTGCGCGCAGCTTGTCTGGGCGGCTCAACAGCGCCTCGCCGGAATTGGTGAACTGGATCTTCTCCAGTTGCGGCGTGATGACCTCGATATCGCTATCAAATGTGAGTTCGATCGTTTTCTGGCTGCTCACATAGTCCAACATCGCCTTGAGGATGGACTTTGCATCGCTTCCCTGCGGCTGGGCCCTTGCCGGCGCTGCCGTAAGGGTCGCCACCAAGACTAACGCCAGCATCGTGAATAGAACTACTTTTGTCTTCATCTGCTTTCTCCTTTCATTTGGGTTTGTCAGTTGTCAGTTATCGAAATCCAGTTGCAAAAGGATGTCATGAAGGAAAGGGCATTGAGCCCTTTCCTTCATGACGCATGCAACACCTTTAATCCGACAACGCCTTCTTATGAGCTGCCTCTATGCGGGCCTTGTCCTCCTCCGACTTGTCAGCCTTCTTCATCTCCTTCACTTCGATGGTGACCTTGGGGATCTTGCCGGTGAACCTCGACTTCGCTTCCGACCCGATCGCCTCGACCACCGGCGTGCCGAGGTCGATGCCCACATCGGCCGTCTCGTCCGCCGAAAAGATCATCGGCTGGGTGTGTTCGATCCGCCCTTCCGCAACCTTCTCGTTGTTCACGAACAGGGTGCCGTTCCCCCCCCTTGCCCAGTCCGCCGCCGTCATAGGCAAAGTCGAACTTTATTGTCGCCTTGCCAGGGACAAGCGGCTTGGTGGCTGAAACCGAGTATCGCTTCAAGCCAAGGAAATTGTAGTCATACGCGGGGACGCCGTCCTTGACGTAGAGCGACCAGCCGCCGAAGCGCCCGCCCTGCGCGATGATAGTGCCGTTCGCACCGCCCTTCGGCACCTCGACCTCGGCTGTGATGGTCTTGGACTTGTTCTTCACGTTGAGGAAGACGTTCTCCATCATCCCGGTCATACCCTCAGCGAGCGTGAGCGATGTGCGCCCGGCCATCAGGTCAGGGCGGCCGACCATTGCTGCGATGGCCCGCTCGAACAGCCGGTCATCGATGGGCAGGACATGGTTCGTCTCGGCTTCTTTCATGAAGAGTTCCTGCAGGTCCTTGAGCTTTTTGGGGTTCTTCTCGGCCAGGTCGTTCGTCAGGCTGAAGTCGTTCCGGACGTCATAGAGCTCCCAGACGTCCTTGTCCAGGGTCGTACGCGGCTTCTGCTCCCACGGAGCCTTATGGACGGTGCGCGCCATCCATCCGTCGTGGTAGATGGCCCGGTTGCCGGCGATCTCGAAGTACTGCGTTGTGTGGCGCTCCTTGGCCTTGGCATCGTTGAACGTGTAAACCACGCTCACTCCCTCCATCGGGATCTGCGGGGTGCCGTTCACCACTTTGGGCTCCGGCAGGCCTGCCGCCTCCAGGATGGTGGGCGCCACGTCGATCACATGGCTGAACTGAGTGCGGATCTCGTTCTTCGCCTTGATCCCCTTGGGCCAGCTGACCACCATGCCGTTGCGGGTGCCGCCGAAGTCCGAGGCCACCTGCTTCATCCAGCAGAACGGCGAATCAAAGGCTACCGACCAGCCGGCGGCCATATGCGGGTAGGTCGCAGGGGACCCCCACTTGTCGATGACCTTCAGGAGGTCGTGGACCTGCTCATGGACGCCGTTGAAGTAGGTGTACTCGTTGAACATGCCGTTCTCGCCGCCTTCGCCACTGGTGCCGTTGTCGCCAGCGATGTAAAAAACGAGGGTATTGTCGGCCTCTCCGGTCGCCTCGACCGCAGCGAGCATCCGGCCGATCTCATGATCGGTGTAATCGAGATAGGCGGCAAACACTTCGGCCTGATGGCTGAACAGGTGCTTCTCGTCGGCCGAGAGCTTGTCCCAGTCCTTGATTGCCTTCGGCTTCGGGGCCAGCTTGGTGCCTTCGGGGATGACGCCCATCTTGAGCTGCCGGGCGAAGGTTTCCTCGCGCACTTTGTCCCACCCCTGGTGGAACTTGCCCTTCCAGCGGGCGATCCACTCCTTCGGCACATGGTGCGGCGCGTGTGTAGCGCCCGGCGCGAAGTAGACGAATAGCGGCTTATCGGGCGTCATGGCCTTCTGGTACTTGATCCAGGCGACTGCCTTGTCGGTCATGTCGGTCATGAAATGGTAGTTCGGATCGTTCGGCAGTTCGACCTGGGTGACGCCATCATACAGGTACGGCGCCCACTGGTTCGTCTCACCGCCGATAAAACCGTAGAACTTGTCCATGCCTTGATGCGTGGGCCAGCGGTCGAAGGGACCGGAGACGCTGGTCTCCCACGCTGCGGTCTCGTGCCATTTGCCGAACGCCGCGGTGCTGTAGCCGTTCAGGCGCAGCATTTCTGCCACCGGGGCCGTTGCATTGGGGATCTGGCCGGTGGCGCCCGGGAAGCCGGTCGCCATCTCGGTGATGAATCCCATGTTCACGGTGTGATGGTTGCGGCCGGACTTGAGCGCAGCGCGTGTCGGTGAGGAAAGCGCGGTAGTATGGAAATTGTTGTATCGCAGTCCGTTCCTGGCCATGCGATCGAGCGTCGGTGTGGGGATCGGACCGCCAAAGGTCTCAGTTGATATGAGAATGACAAGACCTTGGGGTCCTTAAGATCTGTCTTGCAAGGAGAGTTCCCCTGCAGGATGGTAGCCAAGTGCATCTGCAGCCTGACGCACTGCCCTGATATCGGCGCCGGTCTCGACAAAGGACTGGCTGATCGCGTCAATGCCTTCTTCCGCCGCGAACTTCAGGCACTCGAGGCACGCTCCGTGAAGGCGCTGATGCCGAGGTCGATGCCGGGGAGATTAAGTCCTTTGCGGGAGCGCAGTTCACCGCCGACAACAACCCTGCAGGCAACCTCGGTGGCACGGTGTCTGCCGCAGCTTCCAGGTTCCGGACCACTGCGCGGTGTCCCATGTGAAAAGTTGAGCCGGGCGATGTTCATCCCTTCCCGTATCTTCTTTTCCATGACCTCTGGCTTTTCCGAAGCCGGGCCGATGGTGCATACGATCTTTGTTTTATGTGGCGGAAGCTTCATTGTATTCTGTCTCCTTCCCTTCTCTGTCTTCGATCACGAACTGCTCATATAATTTCTTCCGGCTGCCCGGTTTATGCGAGGACGCTGCTCCAGACCCAGCCGCGTGGATCGATCTTCTTGCGCTGAGCAACAGCCAGGGGGATCGGGACATGTGTGAACTGGTGATTCCAGAAACCGACGACCATGCCAGTCCTGCCTGCCATGCCGTCGTCACGTGTCAACAACATGGGCGAATCTTGTCTGTAGGTGTTCAACAAAAAAATGATTACGACATAAAACACATGGCAGGAAGAATTTCCTGTACGTGTGAAGTTCTTTTGGAAAGAGTGAGTCATGAAAAGCTGACCCGTTACAGCTTTCGTGCAGTACTCAACAAATTCCACAAATGTATGAGGGAGGCATGCAACAGGGAAGAACCTTTCGCTTCAGAAAAACCAATTTGTTGCGAATGTGAGCCAGGCAGTGATTTCTTAGATTATCGTTTCTTGTGAAACATCTCTTTCTGATATAATTCAACTATTGAACATTCTAGACTATCTCACCCGATTTGTTCAGCAGAAGCTTTAAAGATTAGAGCAACGGGGAGGGAAAGCACTATGGAAGCACCCGTCAAAGGTGGGATATTACCCACACAAAATGAGAAAGAACCTAAGTTTTGTGGTCTTGATGACAAAGACGAATCCTCAGAAGGAGAAAGAGCATGAATGATACTGCAGAAAACAAGAGACTCGATGAGGCGCGGGAGAAGAATATCCCCTGGAAAAAATGGGGGCCCTACCTGAGCGAGCGACAGTGGGGAACCGTGCGCGAGGACTATAGCGAAGGCGGTGACGCCTGGAATTACTTCACTCACGATCAGGCCCGTTCGCGTGCCTACCGCTGGGGAGAGGATGGACTGGCCGGCATTTCCGATGACAAACAACGCCTCTGCTTCGCGCTGGCCCTGTGGAACGGGAAAGACCCTATCCTGAAGGAGCGGCTCTTCGGCCTCACCAACAGCGAGGGGAACCATGGGGAGGATGTGAAAGAATATTATTTTTACCTCGACAGCACGCCGACGCATTCGTACATGAAATATCTCTACAAATATCCGCAGAAAGTCTTTCCTTACGCCGACCTCGTGGAGACGAACCGGAGGCGCTCGCGCAACGAGATGGAGTACGAGCTCCTGGACACGGGCGTCTTCGACGATGACCGTTACTTCGACGTCTTTGTCGAATACGCCAAGGCTGGCCCGGAAGACATCCTGGTGCAGATTACCGCGGCCAACCGGGGACCGGAGTCGGCCGAACTGCATCTCTTGCCGACGCTCTGGTTCCGCAACGACTGGGCGTCGTGGATCGCCGAATCCAACAGATCTCCCGAGAAACCAAACCTCAGGCAGATCACCCCTCCTTACCAAGGGGGGGTACAGGGGGGTATGACCACGGTCGCGGCGGCTCATCCGCTGCTGGGTGAATACACCCTTTCCTGCGAAGGCGAAGTGCCGCTGCTCTTCATCGACAACGAAACCAACAACAAACGGCTGTTTCCTGAGTATCCGAACGCCAGCCCGTACGTGAAAGACGGAATCAACAACTACGTGGTGCTGGGTCACCAGGGCGCGGTGAATCCCGATAAGACCGGAACGAAGGTGGCAGCCCACTACCGGCGCAAGATCAGCCCCGGCCAGTCTGCAGTGACTCGCCTGCGGCTCTCGAAGACCCCCCCAGCCCCCCCTTACCAAGGGGGGGCTGGGGGGGTGGTATCTCCTGGTAAGGGGGGGCAAGAGGGGGTGATGTTCAACCCCTTTGATGAAAATTTTGATAAAGTCTTTGCTGCAAGGCTCATCGATGCGGACGAGTTCTACCGCTCCGTGACCCCGCCCTCGGCCTCCCCGGACGCTGCCAACGTGATGCGCCAGGCCATCGCCGGCATGCTGTGGAGCAAGCAGTACTACTTCTTCGACGGTGACAACTGGCTGGACGAGCACCACTCCAACCCCCTCCATGCCGGATATAAAACTGCCCGGAACTCGGAGTGGTTCCACATGCTGAACGAGGACATCGTCTCCATGCCCGACAAGTGGGAGTATCCCTGGTACGCGGCCTGGGACCTGGCCTTCCACACGCTCCCGCTCGCGATCGTGGATCCCGACTTCGCCAAGGAGCAGATGAAGCTGATGCTCAAGGGGGCCTACCTGCACCCCAGCGGCCAGATGCCCGCCTATGAGTGGAACTTCAGCGACGTGAACCCTCCGGTCCACGCCTGGGCGACCCTCTTTCTCCATCGCACCGAGCAGGCCCTGCGCGGCGAGACGGACGTGGATTTCCTCAAGTCGGCGTTCAACAAGCTGCTCTTGAACTTCACCTGGTGGGTGAACCGCAAGGACCGCTTCGGCAAGAACGTCTTCGAAGGGGGCTTCCTCGGCCTCGACAACATCGGCGTCTTCGACCGCAGCGCCCCGCTTCCCACCGGCGGCCACCTGGAGCAGGCGGACGGCACGGCCTGGATGGCCCTCTTCAGCCAGAACATGCTGGAACTCGCCGTGGAACTTGCCGCCCACGACCCCGCCTACGAAGACATGGTCCTGAAGTTTGCCGAGCACTTCTACTATATCTCCGCGGGCATGAACCGGCCCGGGCAGGACGGCATGTGGGATGAGGAGGACGGCTTCTACTACGACCTGCTCTGCCTCCCCGACGGCAGCGCCCAGAGGCTCAAGGTGCGCTCCATGGTGGGGCTCCTCCCCCTGTGCGCCACGACGGTCTTCGAGAAGTGGCAACGGGAGCGCATTCCGCGGGCGATGGTTCAAGTCTTTGAACGCCTGCGCCGGATACCCGAACTTTTAGCGACGATGCACCCCACCGGCCCGGGTCATCTCGGCGTGGCGGACCGGGGGATCCTGGCTATGGTCAACCCGGAGCGGCTCCGCCGGATCCTGACGAAGATGCTCGATGAGAATGAGTTCCTTAGCCCCTGCGGCATCCGCTCGCTCTCCAAATTCCACGAGCAGAACCCATTCGTTTTTCACGTGCAAGGGCAGGAGTATCGAGTGGACTACCTGCCGGCAGAGTCGAACACCGGCATGTTCGGCGGCAACTCCAACTGGCGGGGCCCGGTCTGGATGCCGGTGAACGCGCTCATCATCCGGGCGCTCCTGAACTTCTACCTGTACTACGGCGACAACTTCAAGATCGAGTGCCCCACGGGTTCAGGGAAGTTGATGAACCTGTTCGAGGTGTCCAAGGAAATCGCGGATCGGCTCAGCCGGATCTTTTTGCGAGACGAGAGTGGCAGGCGGCCTGTGTATGGAGGCACGGAGAAGTTCCAGTCCGATTTTCACTGGCGCGACCACATCCTCTTTTACGAGTACTTCCACGGCGACAACGGCGCCGGGCTCGGCGCAAGCCATCAGACAGGCTGGACCGGACTCGTGGCCAAAACCATCCAACTCTACGGCCTTCTGGATCCCAAGCTGGCCCTGCAGGTGGGCAAAAAAGCAGCGTTTGTGCAGGGCGTCCCGGACGCCGGGGAGGCAAAGACATGAAAATATGGCCGAAGCATCCTGTCATTTATGAGATTAATACCTGGGTCTGGCTGCACGAACTCGGTCAGAAATACCAGCAGCCGGTGAATCTCGCCACGGTGCCGCTGGAGGAGTGGGATCAGATTGCCTCCCTCGGCGTTGATGCCATATGGTTCATGGGTGTCTGGGAGCGGAGCCCTGCCGGGATTGACATCTCCATGCGAAACCAGGGGCTCCTTGAGGATTTCAGGCGAGCGCTCCCGGACTTTGCGACGGAGGACAATGTCGGCTCGCCCTACTGCGTGCGCCGCTACATCGTTGATGAGCACCTCGGCGGTCCGGAGGGGCTTGCCGCAGCCCGTAAGACTCTCGCACAGCGCGGCATCCGTCTTATCCTTGACTTTGTGCCGAACCACGTGGCGCCTGACCACCCATGGGTCGGCACGCATCCGGAATACTTCATCCAGGGGAACGCTGATGATGCGAGGAACGATCCGGCGTCATTCATCGAGGCGGGAGGCAAGGTGTTTGCTTGCGGCCGCGACCCTTACTTCCCGGCGTGGCCCGATGTGCTCCAGCTCAACGCCTTTCAGCCGGGGCACAGGCAGGCGGTCGTCGATACTGTTTCAAACATTGCCGGACAGTGCGACGGCATCCGGTGCGATATGGCAATGCTCATGCTGAACGCTATCTTCGAGCGCACCTGGGGGGCCCGTGCCGGAGAAAAGCCGGACAACGACTACTGGACAACGGTCATCCCTGCGATCAAGGCGAGGTGGCCGGAGTTCAGATTCATCGCCGAGGCTTACTGGGACCTCGAATGGGAACTGCAGCAGCAGGGTTTTGATTTTTGCTACGACAAGAAGCTCTACGACCGGATGGAACACGGGGCTGCCGAGAATGTGCGTCTGCACCTCCTTGCGGAACCTTCCTACCAGGAGAGGATGGTCCGGTTCATCGAGAACCACGACGAGCCCAGGGCCGCCTCCACGTTTCCGGACGGAAAAGGGCGCGCTGCCGCAGTGGCGGTCCTCACGCTCACTGGGGCAAGGCTGCTGCATGAGGGGCAGTTCGAGGGAAGGAAGGTGAGGTTGCCTGTCTTTCTGGGCCGCCGCCCGGCAGAGCAGGTCGATCAGGACCTCGAGGCCTTCTACGGACGTCTGCTGAAAGAGACCGATCGTGATGTCTTTCGGAATGGTGTATGGCGTCTCTGTGAGCGGAACGGCTGGCCCGACAACCAGAGCCACTTGAACATTTTATCCTGGTCCTGGGTCAAGGGCGAAGAGCGTTCCCTTATCGTCGTGAACCTCTCGGAGGAAACCGCCCAGGCGCGTGTCCATGTGCCGTGGGATGAGCTGAGAGGAAGGACGTGGCACCTCAGCGACCCCCTGACGGGTGAGACCTATGACCGGAGCGGGGATGAGATGCGGGATTCCGGTCTGTACATAGACCTAGGGCCATGGAGTTACCACTTTTTCCGTGTACATCCTATGTAACATCAGGGAGGAGTGGGTATGAACTCCGTTCAGAGGTTGAAGGGAATGTGTTGAACGTAGTTGAGCAAAAGGAGGGACCCATGAAGCACATAGGAATCATTATTGTCAGTACGTTTCTGATCAGCTTTATTTCCGGACCTGCCAGCGCCCAGCAGGATCTGGTGGAAACTATTACGAGGGATTGCAAAGGAGAGATTCTGCGTTACTGCGTGAGCGTAAGTCCTGGACAGAGCCGGTTACTGGCATGTCTTTACGCGCACAGCGATAAGCTTTCCAGCAGCTGTGGATACGCGCTTATTGATGGATCCCCTCAGCTCGCCCGCACAATTACCAATCTGACCTTTGCGGCAAACGAATGCAGGGATGAACTGAAAGCATATTGCTCCACCATCCGGCCAGGGGCAGGCCGTCTTTTGAATTGCCTGGAGGAAAACAAGGAAAAAATCAGCGAACGTTGCAGGGAGGCGCTCAAGGCAGGGGGCTTCAAGGAGTTTTAACCTGCGATGCTCGCACAAGACAAACGCAACTCCTCAATTGAGCAGGATTGTCATTGTGGTCAAGGGCTTTCGGACAAAATGTAAGGTAATAGTTCAAGTTACATAATTCATAATGAGAGAGCTTTCAGATGAGGCTCATCCTTCCAGGGAAAGGAGAAGTACTGTGTCAAAGATTGAGGTGATCAATGGTAAGCCTGTCATCAGGTTTCCTGACAAGCTGAGATCCAATCTGGATAAACTGCAGGAGCGCAACATCCTTGAGACAGGAGATAGGGCTACGTACAGGAGAACTGTTACTGAGGCAGATATTGCGCTGTTCTCTGGTGCAACGGGTGATACAAACCCTTATCATTTCGATGAATTGTATGCATCGAGGGGCCGCTTCAAGAAGCGCATTGCGCACGGCATGCTGGTCACAGGGTATATCTCCACTGTGCTGGGCACTATTCTCCCGGGACCCGGAACGATATACCTGAGCCAGACGCTTCAGTTCAAAAAACCTGTGTATATCGGAGATACAATAACAGCTACCGCTGAAGTTCTGAAGATCAAGGAGAATAAACCGATCGTCACATTGCGCACTGAATGCAGGAATCAAAACGGTGAGACTGTTGTTGAAGGGGAGGCAATGGTGCTCGTAGAATTTGTCCCTATGGAAGAGAGTGAATCAACCTGAAATCCCAGGAACAATAGGGAAGAGCAGGTTCACAGCATGTTGGTGCTTGCAGGAGATATCGGCGGTACTTCCGCCCGGTTGGCCTACTGCAGGGTACGGGATGAAAAGGTCGAGATAATCAACAAGCAAGTGTACCCAAGCAGGCAATTCAGGGGCCTCGTCGAACTCATCGGGGAGTTTATATCCCCTCATAGCGAATTTGCGGACGCAGCGTGCTTCAGCATCGCCGGTCCTGTCCGGGATAACCGTGTTGTCACCCCGAATCTCGGCTGGGTGGTCGATGCGGGAGACCTCTCACGCCGTCTCTCGATCAGGAACGTCCATGTGATAAACGATCTCGAAGCAAATGCTTACGGGATCGCCTCTCTTGAACCATCCGACTTCGCCGTGCTCAATCAGGGTGCGCAAAATGCTGCGGGAAATGCAGCGGTCATATCTGCAGGCACGGGACTCGGAGAGGCTGGTCTCTACTGGGATGGGAAAGAGCAGCGTCCCTTCGCCACCGAGGGTGGACACACCGATTTTGCTCCGCGCAACAAGCTCGAGGTCGAACTCTTCCTCTACCTTCTGGAAAGGTTCGGACGGGTAAGTTGCGAACGCGTTGTTTCCGGACCAGGGCTTCACAATATCTATATGTTCCTGCGGGACAGGGACCAGGGAATGGAATCAGAAGAAGTCGTCGAGGCGATGCGGGAAGAGAGCCCGCCCGCTGTGATCAGCAGGTTCGCACTGACAGGAAGGTGTTCACTCTGTGTACGAGCCCTCGACCTTTTCGTTTCCCTGTACGGTGCGGAGGCGGGAAACCTTGCTTTGAAACTCATGGCTACAGGCGGTGTCTTCATCGGTGGCGGCATTGCACCGAAGATCATCGAAAAACTCAAAGGACCGCTTTTCATGGAGACTTTTACCGCGAAGGGCCGTCTCAAGAGCCTCATGGAATCGATGCCGGTTCGGGTCATTCTGAATGACATGACCGCCCTGCAGGGCGCAGCCAGGTATATAGCGCTCCTGGGTTCCTGAGCACAGGGAAGGTATTAGTTGAGCCCCCCTCCCCTCCCGCAAGGAGAGGGTAAGCGGGGTGAACTATTACGGTTACATCTTGTCTCCATGCCCTTCAACTTCGGCGATCCATTTGGGGTACTTCTTCTTTGCCCATGTGTAGGGTATCCGGCCGGAGATCATGATCCTCAGGGTTCCAGGATTCGCGAGTGTGCCCAGGTAGATATGAACCGGAACCATGATGACGAAGAAGATAAAACAAATATTATGGATGAGGTGCGAGAGTGTGAGCCACTGCGTGTTCTCCGGAAAGATCCAGATGAGGAAGCCGCTGACAGATATGCCAAAACCAAAGACCACGAGGCCAATGTAATAGAACTTTTGGCCCGTATTGATCTTGCCCATGGGGGGCACCTGTGCCTTGTGGGAAAGGTAGCCCCCGGCCACTTTAATCCAGCCGATATCATCAGCGTCGAACGTCAGGGATTCTTTGAGGTACATGAACAGAGAGAGGAACAGGGAGACCAAAAAGACGACACCGACCCAGTTGTGGATTATGCGCATGGCGGGGAAACCACCACACAGATATCCGATACCCTCTACCTTGAAGAGAAACCCGTAGCCTGTAACCGTAAGCAGGATGCAGCTGACAGCGAGCACCCAGTGGTTCACAATATTAACGCCACCCTCTTTTCTGATCATCCTGACCATCTTACCTCACCTCCTCGTCTTTGTCCTTGTGAGGGCCTATGGCGAAATAGTGGAGGAGCGACGCAGCCACCACGCCGCCTACTCCTATGTAAGAAAGAGGTTTGAGCACATTATGCCAGAACACGATGGTTTCAGGGATCTCCGGCTTCTCGTTCATTCCGTACACCTTCGGAGCATCCTTGAACGCATACAGCGCACCGAGGCCGCCGAGGTCTGACTGCCCATAGACCTTCTCGTACCCCTTCTTTTTCGCGAAGGCAATGAGTTCGTCCCGGGGACCATACTTAATGGCCTCGGTGGGACAGGTCTTGGCGCAGGCAGGGGTCATGTTATGTGCAATCCTGTCAAAACAGAAATGGCACTTCGATATTTTGCCCTTTTCATCATACCGTGGAATGTTGAAAGGGCAACCTGCCGCGCAGAGTTTGCACCCTATGCACTTGTCCTTGTCAATGCCGACAGCACCTTCCCTGGTCCGGTACAACGCCCCTGGCGAGGGACAGATTTTCATGCAGCCTGCATCCTCGCAGTGCATGCAACGCTGGCTTATAAAAAGCCACCGGACCGGATCCTTATCAGAAGGCGCCTCAACAAAATGGATCTTGTTGTATAAATGGGGCATCAGATCTTTTGGATTCTCATAGCTCCCCAGATTCACCGTCTTTTCAGCAGGGAGAATATTCCACGATTTGCAGGCTGCCTGGCATCCTCTGCATCCTATGCACGCCTCAGGAGAAATCAATAATCCCATTTTTGTCAGTGCCATCGTATCACCCCCTCGCCTTCTCTATGTTGACCATGAAGGCCTTTGATTCAGGTATCAAGGTGTTTGGATCGCCAATGAACGGTGTCAGGATGTTCGCCGTGTCCCCTCCGCTTCCGTCCGCCGGGTACAGCCAACCGAAGTGCCATGGCATCCCGACCTGATGGATCGTGGTGTTCATGACCCTGAAGGGTTTGAAACGATCCGTCACGATTGCAACACCCCATATCTGACCCCTCGCAGATGTTACCACAACCTTTTCACCACTCTTGATGCCTTTTTCTGCTCCCAGTTCCTTACTCATCTCGACAAACATCTGGGGCTGCATCTCCAGCAGCCAGGGTATGTGGCGGGACATGACGCCTGTCTGCCAGTGTTCGGTAACGCGATACGTTGTTGCCACATAGGGGTAACGTGTGTTATCGCACGCGAAGAATACCGTCGGGTCCTTCGCCGCTGCCTGTATCTTCGCGAGAGGGAGCGTCGGATTCACCCGGTGCCTTTTCGACATCGGATTCTCCTGGACAGCACACTCCAGGGGCTCATAGTGCTCAGGAAACGGGCCGTCTGCAAGCCCGGAGCCGAAGATTGCCCCGACGCCGAGAGGCTTCATGATGAAGGGCAGTTTACCTTCCTTTTCATCTGCCAACGGCGGAGCCGGCCCATCGGGGACATCACCTTCCCATCCACCCGGTTTACCGGTTGCAGGGTTTTCCCTTGCCGGGTTCCATTTGATTACCGGGCGGTTTGGGTCCCAGGGATTCCCGTCCGGGTCGACGGAAGCACGGTTGTAAATGATTCTCCTGTTCAGAGGCCATGCCCATGCCCAGTTCGAATAGAGACCGAGGCCGGTCGGGTCTTCCTTGCCCCTCCGGGACATCATATTGATAACCTTTCCATCTCTCTGGGTATAGCTCCCGCTATAGAGCCAGTTCCCGCAAGAGGTCGACCCATCGTCCTGAAGGCTCACGAAGTTTGTAGCCAGGTCACCTTTCCTGCCTATCAGCTTTGGAGGGATTGCCTTCTTGTCGTAAACGTCGTCGAGATAGTATCCGTTTATCTCCATGGCGACCTTGTGAACATCAATGTGCTTGACCTTGCCGTCTTCTTCCTTCTCCCCATACTCCCACGTGAGATTCAGAATCGGATCCGGGAAACTTCCCCCTTCCTCCCGGTAGAGCCTCTTCACTCTGAAATAAAGCTCATTCATGATCTCTGCATCGGGCATTGACTGCCCGATAGGCTCTATTGCCTTGTATCTCCACTGCGCAAGGCGGCCTGAGTTCGAAAGGCTCCCTTCCTTCTCGATGGAGGAACAACAGGGCAGCAGAAAGACCTCTGTCTTGATCTCCTCCGGTTTCATACCAGGCCCTTTCCAGAAAGAAGCTGTCTCATTATCATAGAGGTTGACGTTCACCATCCACTTCAGCTTTCCGAGGGCCTCCCTCACCTTGCCGGCGGCAGGGCTCGAGCAGGCAGGGTTCTGACCCCACGCAAAGAACCCCTCAAAGTCACCCTTATACATCTTGTAGAAAATGTGGAGCCACGATGCCGCCATTCCCTCGTCTAACTTCGGAAGCCAGGAATAGCCAAAGTCATTGCCCTTCGTTGCATTATCACCATGAATAGCCTTAAAGTAGCTTGTGATGTATTTTCCCCTGTTGCCCCACCAGTTGACGCTTTTTGCCTCTTTTGTCCTGGGAATAAATTTCTCAATGTATGCGTTCAGGTCGACCAGTGAGGCCGTCGGTGAGGGAAGGTAACCGGGCAGTATGTGGAAAAGGATTCCATGATCCGTGGAGCCCTGGACATTGGATTCACCCCTCAGGGCATTCACCCCGCCGCCTGCCATCCCTATATTACCGAGGAGGAGCTGTATGATGGTAAAGGCCCTTATGTTCTGCACCCCTACCGAATGCTGCGTCCAGCCCATTGCGTAGCAGGCCGTGGCTGTCCTGTCCGGCTTGTTCGTCGAGCTAATGGTTTTATAGACCTCTTCGAGTTTGTCCTCTGGAGTGCCTGTTATCTGTGAGACTTTGTCTATCGTATAACGGGAGTAATGCATCTTCAACAGTTGAAAGACGCAATGCGGATCTTGCAGGGTCAAATCTCTTTTGGGCACGCCCTTCTCGTCAAGTTGGAATGTCCAGGTCTTCCTGTCGTATTTCCGATCCTGTTCATTGTAACCGGAGAAGACGCCGTCGAGTTCACCCGGCATCCTGAAGTCTGCATGGACAAGGAAGGGTGCGTCGGTGTAGTTGATGACGTACTCCCTAAAATAGAGGTCATTGTCCATGATGTACTTGATCATCCCTCCGAGGAATGCGATGTCGGAGCCGGAACGAATCGGTGCATACAGATCAGCCTTGGCTGCGGTCTGCGTAAAACGGGGATCAACACAGATGAGTTTCGCACCCCGTTCCTTCGCCCTCATGATCCACTTCATCGAAATGGGGTGATTCGAGGCAGGGTTTCCACCCATTGCGAGGATGACGTCCGAATTCTTCAGATCAATCCAGTGGTTCGTCATTGCGCCGCGACCGAACGACTCTCCCAGAGCCGCTACAGTTGCGGAGTGTCATAATCGTGCCTGATGCTCGATATACACCAACCCCCAGGAACGCATGAGTTTCTGTATGAGATAGCACTCTTCATTGTCCAGGGCGGCGCTACCCACATGGGCGATGCCGTCGGTCCTGTTTACGGTGAATTCTCTCTCCACATCTATCATAATTTCTGGGAAGAGCCCTGATTCGTCAGGCGTATCAGCGACCTTCTTTTCTTTTATGTTTGATTTCGTGATGACCCTGAAGGTTCTGTCCCGTGTATCCTTGACCCTGCGGGCAATCCGGTCGAGGGCCCAGTCCCACTCTACTTCCTTCCACTCAGCGGTCCCGGGAGAGCGGTAGAGAGGCCTGAGCAGACGGTTCTGATTGTTGACCATCTGGTAGAGCGTCGCCCCCTTTGAGCAGAGCGATCCCTCGCTGATCGGGTGCTCAGAGTCTCCCTCGCAGTTGATCACCTTTCCATCTTTTGTGAACACGAGGATACCGCACCC
>Ga0315295_10000910_pt1 | contig 25216 bp, 20 predicted proteins | sample YL17G14_0_MG_FD_204453 | JGI IMG/M metagenome (GOLD analysis project Ga0315295, IMG submission 204453) | Sediment microbial communities from Yellowstone Lake, YNP, Wyoming, USA - YL17G14_0 | ecosystem: Environmental > Aquatic > Freshwater > Lake > Sediment | place: USA: Wyoming | collected... | reverse complement strand
CTTAAGGTGTATACCACCATTGACCTCAACAAGCAGAGGGTCGCGGAGGAAGTCGTTAAAAAATTCCTTATCGAGGAGGGTGAGACGTATAATTTTTCTCAGGGGGCGCTGGTCTCCATCGATCCGAGGACCGGTTACATAAGGGCAATGGTGGGAGGCGCGTCGTTCGAGGCATCGGAATTCAACAGGGCGTGGCAGATGAAGAGGCAGCCCGGCTCTTCCTTTAAGGCATATACGTACACGGCTGCGATGGAGCTGGGAATATCGCCCGGCTTCATCCTTGAGGATACACCCGCCACCTATGAGGTGCCGGCGGATGAATGGAACCCGGAAGGCAAATGGGAACCCAAGAACTTTGATGAGAAATACAGGGGCAAGGTCACGGTAAGGGAAGCGTTCGAGAGATCTCTCAACATCCCCGCCGTAAGACTTATCGACAAGATCGGAGTGGGTCCGGTCATCGACGTGGCAAAGCGAATGGGCATCAAGAGCCCGCTCAAGAGGTCGCTAGGCCTAACGCTCGGGATATCCGAGATCACTCTGCTTGAGCAGACATCGGCGTTCGGCGTGTTCGCCAATGGAGGCATCCGCGTTGAACCAACCGCGATAATAAAGATCGAAGGCCACAACAATCAGCTTATCTACAGGCACACGATCATCGAGAAGAGAGCGCTTACAAAGAACATCGCGGCCGTAATGGTTGACATTATGCAGGGGGTCCTATTAAGGGGCACGGGCGTGCGCGGCAACATAGACAGGCCGGCGGGAGCCAAGACTGGGACCACTGAGGAGTTCAAGGACGCATGGTTCATTGGATATGTGCCTCAGCTGGTCACGGGCGTCTGGGTGGGCAATGACAACAACGAGCCCATGGAAGGCGTGACGGAGGTCGCGGTAGCACCCAGAATGTGGAAGGCCTTCATGTCGAACGTGCTCATAGATGAGCCGGTGATAGATTTCCCCAAACCCGAGGGGCTTATCGATGAAAGCATATGCCTTGATTCAGGAAAACTTCCGAACCCATACTGCCCCGGCAACAGGATAGTAAAGGCAACGTTCTGGTGGAACGACCTGCCCACCGAGCGATGCACTTACCATCCCACGACCGAGGTCGAGCCTGATTATATAACACCGAGGTAACATGATAAAATTCGGGACTGACGGATGGAGAGCAGTGATATCGGACGATTTCACGTTCGAAAATGTAAGGATAGTTGCCCAGGCATACTGTAATTATCTGATCAAAAAGGGCACACAGAACAAAGGTATAATAGTAGGCTACGATAATCGGTTCCAATCAGAGAATTTTGCCTATGAATCCGCAAAAGTGGCCGCTTCCAACGGAATAAACGTGCTGCTTACGGAACACTCGGTGCCCTCCCCTGTTACCTCATTCGCGGTAAAGACCAAAGGCGCGGCCGGCGGCATAATGATAACGGCGAGCCACAATCCTCCCGACTGGAACGGGTTCAAGATAAAATCGGAATCCGCGTGTTCGGCATCAAGGGAAATAACCCAGGAGGTCGAGAACGAGGTCAAGAACATAAGGATCCCTAAAATAACGGAGGATTTTAAGTCGAGGCTCACCGTATTTGACCCGAGAAAAGAATATTTCGCACATCTTGAGAAATTCGTCGATTTTGATCTCATTAAAAATGCCAAGATCGACGCTGTTATCGACCCCATGTTCGGCAGCGGGATTGGCTACGTAAAGGACCTTCTTGCCAAATACGGGATAGGCTGCACGGAGATCCACGGATACAGGGATGCTTTTTTCGGCGGATTCAACCCGGAACCCATACCACTTAACCTGAAGGAACTTGCCGATACCGTTTCAAAAGCAAAAGGCCCCATGAAGGTGGGGCTTGCCACCGATGGCGACGCAGACAGGATAGGCGGAGTTGACGGTAAAGGCGGATTCCTGACGTCACACGATATTTTTGTCTTGCTCCTCAAGCACCTGCTCGAGAACAAAAAAATGAAAGGCTCTGTCATCAAGACCTTCAACATAACCAATCTCGTCGGACTGCTCGCTAAAAAGCACGGGCTTGTGATCAGGGAGACACCCATAGGGTTCAAATATATCGCCGACTACATGCTTAAAGAAGATGTGCTTATCGGCGGAGAAGAATCAGGCGGCATAGGGATAAAAGGGCATATACCGGAGCGCGACGGAGTGCTTAACTCACTCCTTCTGCTTGAGTGCATGGCAAGCTATAAAAAGGACCTGAGGGATGTTCTCAATTCAGTGATGGATGAGTTCGGCTATTTCTACTACGACAGGATCGATGTTCATCTCTCTGAAAATGACAGGAACAGGCTTAAGGGCAGGTTCACCGACTACAGTCCCGAAAGCTTTGCCGGCGAAAAGGTCACGGACATACAGACGCTTGACGGCATCAAGATCTATCTGCCGGACATGAGCTGGATACTTTTCAGGATGTCGGGCACCGAACCTCTTCTCAGGATATACTGCGAGGCGACAAGCAGGGATAAGGTCAAAAAGATCCTGGCTGAAGGTCAAAAACTGATCAAGTAAGGGATCACTTCAGCTGCTGCTGGATCGTGCTCTCGAATTTTTCCTTCTTTTCTATCCTCTTTAGCTCGGCTGATTCCTTTTCGGCGTCTGAATAAGCTCCCATTTTATTGAAGATAGTTTTAAGCTCTGTGTGTAAAGCCTTATTGTCCCCCGCTATCAGCGAGGCTCTCTCGTATTGCGCTATCGCCAGATCGCGATTTTTCATCCCGGCATAGATGTCACCCAGCGAAATAAGAAGACCCGGGTCCGCGCCGCTAATTTCAGCCGTTTTCCGGTATTCAGCAAGGGCAAGGTCTGTGTTGCCAGCCTGCATGTATGCGTCCCCCAGGAACAGATGCACATATGGATTTGTGGGGTTCTCAATGCTTGCCTCATTATATGCCGCTATCGCATCATTGATCTTTCCGGTAAGGAGGAGTGAGTGGGCTCTTATTAGAGGTTCGTTGACCTCGATCTTTGCTTTTTGCCTGAGCCCGTAAAGCCAGTTCCTGTATGCCTTTTCCTGTTTGTCCGCCAGGACCTCTTCATTTATGTCCTTGCCCTTTTGAGATATTTTCCTTAGGCGCGTATCCTCCACCTTTACGATGTGATAACCATACTGGGTCCTTATCACATCGCTCATCTCACCCGGCTTGAGCGAGAACGCGATCTTCTCGAATTCAGGGACCATTGAACCGGTGGTGAAATATCCGAGTTCACCGCCTTTTTCGCCGCTCCCCTTATCATCGGAATATTGCCTGGCCATTTGAGCAAAGTTCGCGCCCGCCTTGATCTTTTTCAGTATGTCCTCCGCCTTTGCCCTTGCCTCAAAATCCGCTTTTTCGTCGTTGCCCCTCGGCATTATAAGTATGTGGCTTGACTTTACTTCACGGAGGTCTTCGGGGGTCACCTTTACTTCACCTTTTATTCTCTGTACCATCTTTGACACGATTATCTCTTCCTTGAGCGACGACTTGAACGACGCGAGGTTCTGCCCCACGTTCTTAAGCGCCGCATCCAGCGCGTTCATGCTGGGGATCTTGTTCATCTGCATTATCTGGTCCATGGTCTGGTCCATCTCCACGCGGCTTACTCCAAAATGACGTTTTCCCTCGTTCAACATGAGCGTAAAATCAATGACCTGTTCAAGCGCCATTGTCTGGTAGAGCATCGCCTGCTCCGGCTTGACCCTCTCCTTGCTCTGCGTGAACAGCCTGTTCAACGTCTGCTCGAACCTTTTGTGGTCGATCTCCTTGCCGTTTATGGCTGCTATGGACCCCTTTTTGGCGCCGGACTTGATGTTCTTTACGCCCGTATAACCCAGGCCGTAGAACATGGTGGCCGCGAACACCACCGCCACACCTATCATTATGGTCTTCATTTTTTTCCTCAAGAACGATAACATCTTATCTCCCTTCGCCTTTATGCGCGGTACGCCTGATAAAGGTCAGCTGAACTCTTTCAATGATTTTGAGACCGAAATGTATCCGCCCGTCATCCCCAGGAATATGCCGACGCATCCGACTATAAGATAGACCAGTATGAGATGCCTCTGGTCGACCACGAGCGGCAGGAACGGAAGCGCGTAATTCACTTGGAATATTATCACATCATACGTCACTTTGAGTATCGCGAAAGAGAACGCCGATCCCAGCGTCCCGATTAGCAGTCCCTCTATGATGAAGGGCCATTTAATGAACGAATTGGTGGCGCCCACGAGCTTCATTATCTCGATGTCCTTTTCTCTAGCTATTACTGTCAACCTGATCGTGTTTATAACGATAAGCAGCGTTGCAACAGACAGCATGCACACAAGTATCAGCCCGCCCACCCTTACGGCCGAGGCGAGCGACTCGACCTGCTCAAGCAGTTTTCCGCTGTATCTTACTTCCGAAATGGTGGGAAGTGCGCCTACCTGTTTGGCCACCGATGGCACAAGATCGGGCACCCCGACGTCGATCACAAATGTATCGGGAAGAGGATTGTCCTCCACCGCGCTGTCGAGATTAAGCCTGCTTGCGTATTCGTTCCTGAACTTGCGCCAGGCATCGCTGCGAGAAATGAACTTAACGTTCGAGACACCCCTGATGCGCATCATCCTGTTGGAGAGCGTTTCGGTCTCATATTTTTCGAGCGGTTTGTCCACGTACGCCACCACCTGCACGCTTGAGCTGATAGACCCCACTATGCTGCCAATGTTCACCACAATCATCAGGAAAACGCCGAACACGGTAAGCGATACTATCACAGTGCCAACCGCCACAAAGCTCATGATGGGAGATCTCTTGAAGCCGGTCCAGGCCTCTCTCAGGAAAAAATCGATGCTATTTAGCACTGCTGTAGACCCCCAGCTCTTCGTCGCGGACTACCCTGCCCGCCTCCAGCGCTACCACGCGTTTTCTCATTATGTCCACCACGTTCTTGTTGTGAGTGGATACAATGACCGTGGTCTTTCTTTTATTTATCTTATCAAGCAGATTTATTATCTCCCACGACGTGTTCGGGTCAAGATTGCCGGTGGGCTCATCTGCTATCAAAAGAGGCGGATTGTTCACTATCGCCCTTGCAATGCACGCTCTCTGCTGCTCTCCCCCGGAAAGGTCCGCCGGAAAACTATTTGTCTTGTTCTGTAGCCCCACCAGCTCAAGCGCGAGAGCTACCTGCCTTCTTATTAGCGATCTGGGACGGCCTACCACCTGCAGAGCAAAAGCCACGTTCTCCCAGACGGTGCGCTTGGGAAGAAGCTTGTAATCTTGAAAGACAACGCCCATGTTCCTGCGCAGGAAAGGCACCTGATATGATTTGAGCTCCGCGACGTTTATCCTGTCTATTATTACCTGGCCGGACGTCGGCAGCTCATCGCGGTAAAGCAGTTTCATTAGAGTGGTCTTTCCTGCGCCGCTGGAGCCGACAATAAAGACGAATTCTTCTTTGCCTATGTGGATGTCCACGTTGTGCAGAGCTTCGAAGCCGTTGGGATATTTTTTTGAAACGCCGATTAGTTGTATCATTTATCGTATAGCGGGAACTTTTTGCAGATGCTCTTTATCGACTCTGAGACCTCTTTCTTTATCTTTTCGTCCTGAGGGTTCATGAGAACAGCTTCGATGCATGACGCGATCTGCTTCATCTCGGGTTCTTTAAGGCCTCTCGCGGTAAGAGCGGGAGTGCCGATCCTTATCCCTGAAGCCACTGAGGCGGCCGCTGTCTCATAAGGTATCGTGTTCTTGTTAACCGTTATCCCCACGGCATCGAGAAGCGTTTCAGCGGTCTTCCCGGTCATGTTCTTGTTCCTTAGGTCCACCAGCATCAGATGTGTATCCGTGCCCCCGGAGACGAGCCTGAACCCGTACCTGATAAGCTCCAGTGAAAGTATCTTTGCGTTCTTGAGTATCTGCTCCTGATATTTCTTGAATTCGGGCTTGAGCGCCTCCCCGAAGGCGACAGCCTTCGCAGCTATCACGTGCATGAGCGGCCCACCCTGCGTACCGGGGAAAACCGATTTGTTCACTGCTTTTGCGTAGTCGGGATCGTTCGTGAATATCGCTCCTCCCCTGGGTCCTCTAAGGGTCTTGTGGGTGGTTGTGGTGACAATGTGTGAAACAGGGATCGGTGATGGATGAAGCCCTACCGCGACCAGGCCCGCTATGTGGGCCATATCGACAAAAAGGAACGCGCCGACCTCATCAGCTATTTCCCTCATTTTTGCGAAATCTATTATCCTGGGATAAGCAGATGCGCCCCCCACTATCATCTTGGGCCTGTTTTCTTTTGCGAGAGAGCGCATCTGGTCATAGTCGATGGTCTCGTCGCTCTGCCTTACACCATACTGGATAACATGAAAATACATTCCGGAAATGTTGACCGGGCTGCCGTGAGTAAGGTGCCCGCCGTGCGAAAGATTGAGCCCCATGATGGTGTCGCCGGGCTTAATGAAAGACATGTAAGCCGCCATGTTAGCCTGAGCGCCCGAGTGAGGCTGTACATTCGCGAACCCGCAGCCGAAAAGTTTTTTGGAGCGCTCTATCGCCAGGGTCTCGACTATGTCCACGAATTCGCAGCCGCCGTAATAGCGCTTTCCGGGAAGGCCTTCGGCGTATTTGTTGGTCAGCACGCTTCCCTGAGCTTCCATGACAGCGCGGCTAGTAAAGTTCTCGGAGGCGATCATCTCAAGCTTGTTCTGCTGGCGGTCGAATTCAAGGTCAAGCGCTTTGGCTACTTCAGGATCTTCTTTGCGGATGTGGTCGATATTGAAATGCATAACGCCGGATATTTTATCACGAACGCGATATCGCGTCAATTTCTGGGCTGTCTGATGATCGTTTGACGCAGTTTGTTCACAGAGAACACGCCGAACGATTCGTTCGTTACCACTATGTCGTCTATGAACCATCCCCTGAAACCGTTATAGAACTGGTCAATGGTATTGAATGAGAACTTTATTTTTATCTTGCCGCCGATGTAAGGCGACAGATCGAATGAATGATTAACCCATATTCCCGGCTGATGTGAACCTCCGGACGTATATGCTTCTCCGCTTGATGTGATCACCGGGTCCGAAGTTGGGTTAAGGAATCCTAGCGAGGTCCAGTTATTATATGACGGTCCTTTAGCAATGAATACCTGCATTACGTCGTAACCGGTGGCGGGCTTGTACCCTTCTATCTCCCACCATGTCCAGAAACTCATTCTTCCGCTTGAATATCCAGTAAGGTCAAGCGGCCGGGACTCAAGGCTCCCTAAGACAGGCAAGAGTGACCTTCCGCCGGAGCCTTCAAAGGTATCATCGGAATCATGTATCCCGATATATGACCCTTCCACTGAAGCTGGAGATGTCTGACCGAACCAGAAATAGAATTTGCCGCTGTGCGCGGGAGGGATCTGTCCCGGAGGCGCTCCAACAGGATCGAGCAGCAACACTTTTCGTGTTATGGCGCCCGACTCATGCGAGGAGTTGAAATAATCGACTTTAGCTTCCGACGAATCCTGCAGGTGCCAGAAACCGGTTGTTCCAAAATTTTCAGTGGTCCCTATTCCGCCGGATTCAAAATCAAATGAATAAGTATGTAAGGCACCGGAGGATTTAAGGAAAAAATTCTTGTCTTGAGCATATGGGACGGTAACAGTTTCCGTCGTACTGATATACCCTGACGCGAATACAGAAAGATCGGTCGGTCCGGGAGGCAAGTTATACAACGTGTACCTTCCGAAAGCATCGGAATATGCGATCTCTCCGCGCGCCGATTCGACGATCTTTGCGCCTGCAATTTGCGTAATATGATCGTCCTGTCTAATTATACCGGTGATGTCACTTTGTGTCTGCGGATCAAGAGTAAAATCCTTTGGTGTATCAGGAGGCGCCTGTGAAACCGTTACTGATAGACCCGGTTCCGTGATAGCAATATATCCAAGCGCTGATGCAAAGACTTTCGCTGAACCCGGCGGTATATTGGTAAGCACATACTGGCCGAAATTATCGGTAACTGTGTTCGCCGTGTTTGTCCATACGTTCGCCCCTGCTATGATATTGTGAGTGGAAGAGTTGGTAACAGTTCCTGCAATAATGCCCGGACCAGGTTTTATCTTCATTATCGCTGCTATCCATCCCATGGAAGGGGTAAAGACAGTGATCGGATTAGACGGATTTGATGGGACCTTATTTTCTCCGGTCGCAAGAAATGTCCATACGAAATTGACCGTGTCGAATGAATAGAAATCTACCGCTTCTGCGGTTATGGATGTAAGATTAGGGATCGTAAGTTCAGCGCTGCCCGATCCCGAGAATGTAATCCCTTCGGGCTTTGCGTACACTATGAATGATACGAACTGCTGGCCTGAGGGAGCAAGTATCGGCGCCGCTACCATGGGTACCGCGGTAAGAACGATGTCCTTGGTCGCCGATAGCACCCCTGCGGGGAAGGACATTTTTATTGAACCGTTCGTGTTTGCCGCCGTTCCACCGCTGATCCCAACAGGCGTTATTTTACCGTCAAGCCTTGAAAGGAATGAAGGTCCCGCATTCACTGTTTGACCGCCGCTTACTGTGATCTGCCTGTAGGAAGGGGTAAACCCTGTAGCTGTGATATTGATCTTCTTTATACCTGCTGAAATGGCATTGAACTTGTAGACACCATTCGAGAGCGACTGTATCGTGGTTGTCCCGGAATTTACATTAGCATTTGATATGGGTGTAAATTCAATGTCATAAATGGTCCCTGACAGGTTCGCCGCCCCTCCTCCCCCGCCCCCGGCTCCGGTTCCGCAACCTGTGATAAAAAACGGCATGGCGAACAACATTGGTATGATTATGAAGGATATTATGCCTTTTGATCTCGTCACGCGATAAAGTTTACTTGCATTTGCCCGGCAAATCAAGGTATTTGCCAACGGTCCGTTAAAAGTGTATAATTTTGCCCTTCATGTCAAAAACTAAGGCGAAAGAAAACACTGAAGAAGCTCAATATTGCGAGGAATGCGGCGGCATCCTTAAACCAAAAAAGATGAGGCTCGAAGAATATGAGGGCGGAAAGCTATTCGTGATCGAAGATGCGCCCGTCCTTGAATGCGAAACATGCGGCGAGATCTGGGTTCCCGAACCGATAATCGAGGAATTCGAGAACATGATGAACATCTCTAAAAAGAACAGGACACTTAAGAAACTGAAAGATAATAAGAAAGGGAGCTGAGCATGGAATACGAACTTGGCAAAGGCAAAAGGACAAGAAGGACATACGGTTTTGATGAGATCGCTCTGGCCCCATCAATCATAACGGTAAATCCGGACGACGTCGACATTTCAACTACCATAGCCGGCTTAAAACTGAAGGTCCCGATCATCGCCTCTGCCATGGACGGCGTGGTAAGCCCCAAGACCGCGATACTCATGAGCAAGCTTGGCGGCCTGGGAGTGCTTAACCTTAACGGCGTTTGGGCAAAGTACGAGAATGCCGATGAGATACTTGAAAAGATATCATCCGTTTCGCGCGAGGAATACATTGAGCTAATGCAGAAGATATATCTTGAGCCTTCAAAGCCCAAGCTTATCGAGAAAAGGATAAAAGAGATAAAGGATGCGGGCGCTAAGGTGGCGGTCTCATCCATTCCCCAGCAGGCGCTGGAGTTTGGCATTGTCGCAGCAAAAGCAGGCGCCGATGTCTTCTTTATCCAGGCAACGGTATTCTCAACCAAGCACAAATCATCGGACTCAAAGATGCTGGTGCTTCCCGAGTTCTGCAAAGAGATGAAGATCCCGGTCGTGGTAGGCAACTGCGCCACTTATGACGTCGCGCTTGACCTGATGAAGAACGGCGCCGCAGCCGTGCTGGTAGGCATAGGACCCGGCGCGGCATGCACATCCAGAGGAGTTCTGGGCATTGGTGTACCTATGGCAACAACAATATCCGACTGCGCGGCCGCGAGAGAGACCCATTTCAAGGAAACAGGCAATTACGTGCCGATAATCGGCGACGGCGGTATGGCTGTCGGCGGAGACATGTGCAAGGCAATAGCGTGCGGAGCGGATGCCGTTATGATAGGCTCGCCTCTCGCCAAAGCGGAAGAAGCTCCCGGCAGAGGCTTCCACTGGGGCATGGCAACGCCAAGCCCGGTGCTTCCGAGAGGAACAAGGATCAGGGTCGGGACTATCGGATCGTTAAAGGAGATCATACAGGGGCCCGCGAGATACGACGATGGTTCGATGAACTTTGTGGGGGCTCTTAAGACATCAATGGGAACTCTCGGTGCAGCCAACATAAAAGAGATGCAGCATGTCGAGGTGGTAATCGCGCCGTCAATACTGACCGAAGGAAAGGTCTACCAGAAGGCCCAGAGCCTGGGGATGTATAAGTAATCAGACTTCATTGATCTCCGGATAATTAACATAAATATCCGATATTATGCGGTGCATACCCGGGATACGGCCTGCAACTTTTTGACATATGCCAACAACTTTTCCCCTCTGCATCCCTTGATAGAACATTTTATCAATGACCTCCAATAATATATCGTTCCTGTAAAGGGGATCGGCAATGCTCTGTCCTGCAAAAAGAAGAGCTTCCTCAAATGAATGGGTCTCAACCATTGCAATAGAGGCATATTTTACCAGCTCTGCTTTATAATCCTTATTATGCGGGACCTGCCTTAGCACCGCAGAAACGGTCTGTTTCAAAGCCGATACCTTTGATCTTTTATCAAGACTTGATCCTGTTATTCTATTTATCTTTATTATCGCAACTTCTAAAGTATCAATTATAAATTTTTCCTGTTGGCCTTTGCGAATAACGGAGGAAAGGTGGTTGATCAGCCACCTCGCCGGTGGGTTATTAAGTAGGATACTTTGTCTATAATTGCCTGTTCGTAATGTCATTTCAATAATACCTTTATATGATCTTTCCGCCCTGGATGAAATAGGGATCGCTCACTGCCTGATGAAAAGCTGCAGCGCTTGCCGGGCTTGAATCGACCCTCCAGTCCTGCTCCTTGCTTATATCGAACCAGGTAAAGGCTTCGATATCCAATTCTCTCATTGCTTTCATTGCATTCATTATCCACTCCGCCTTGCTTCCGCCTGATTCTGCGGATGAGAACTCCCCTATCATTATAGGTTTATCGGGTGCTATGGCGCGAAGGGCGATTATCGGACCCATAAAGATCTCTGAAAATTCCTGCCATCTTGATCTCCACGCGGACTGTGTCGGTCCCCAGTTATAGCCATCCACTGCTAAGTAGCTTATGTATTTGTCGCCGGGGTAATAGAGATCGAGCTCTTCTGTCTCCTGGTGATCGATATTGAAGACCAGTTTTACGTTATTGGCGCCGAGTCTTTCGATCTGCTGCGCGAAATATTTGACCGCGTGCCTGTAATCACCGGGTGTTCCCTGCCAGGGGTACCACGCGCGGTCCAGGGGGACGTTCATTTCATGTCCGATGCTTACCCTTACTTCTCCTGGAACGCTTTTGAGCTTAGTCAATAAAGATTCGATGACAGGCCCCTCTTCACCGCTGGCTATCCGCTTTAAACCGTCCCTTGGTTCGATCTTAAGGAACGGGATAATATTATGCTTGGCCATCAGTTCCATTTCTGCAAGTGGAATGCCGGGGGTTGCGCTCAAAGTCTGGAACTGGCAGACCACTGCGGGAACCGTTCCTGTGGCGGAACGCCATATCTGCAGGCTTTCATTCAGCGAGGCGCCCCTTGATAAAAAAGCGCCAATTTTACAACCGTTCATTTTTCACCTCTCACCGATAAATTATCGTAAATATGGCCCGGAAATTTCAGTTTATTATCATCAATAAATGTGATAACATTACCCACAATTTACTTATGTCCTCACAGCAGCATGACCTTGTCGTTATATTGGATTTCGGGGCGCAATACAGCCAGCTGATAGCAAGACGGGTCCGTGAATGCAACGTTTATTCCGAGATACTTCCCTACGACACTCCCCTCTCAAAACTGAGGGAAAAGAACACAAAAGCCATAATCCTTTCAGGCGGTCCGGGAAGTGTTTATGAAAAGGACGCTCCCAGGCCCGATAAGGACCTTTTGACCTCAGGGATACCGATGCTGGGCATCTGCTACGGCGTTCAGCTCATGGCCGAGTACCTGGGAGGCAAGGTATCTCCCGGGTCAAAAAAGGAATACGGGAAGACCGAGCTTTTGATCGACGACAACTCAGACCTGTTCGCCGGTATGTTGACCAGCACGGAGTGCTGGATGAGCCACGGGGATAAAGTAACACAGCTCCCCGAGGGTTTCAAAAGGCTCGCGCACACGCAGAGCACTGAATTTGCCGCGATCGGGAACAACGAAAAGAAGATGTACGGCGTCCAGTTCCACCCCGAAGTGGTCCACACCCCCAGAGGGATGGACATGATCAAGAATTTTCTGTATCTGATGGCTGACGCCAAGCCCACTTGGACGACAAAGTCATATATAGAAAGGTCCGTCGAGGAGCTAAAGTCGACCATCGGCAAGGAAAAGATACTGCTTGCGCTCTCAGGCGGCGTCGACTCGACCACAGTCGCTGCCCTTGTTCAAAAAGCCGTCGGCGATCAGCTGTATTGCATGTTCATCGACCAGGGGTTCATGAGAAGGAATGAAGGACAGAAGATAAACGATACATTTACCAAAAAGTTCAAGATAAAGAACTTTATTTATGTCGATGCCTCAAAGAGGTTCTATGAAAAGCTGGAAGGCGTATCTGACCCGGAAGAAAAGAGAAAAAAGATAGGCACCGAGTTCATAAGGACCTTCGAGGAAGAGGCCAAAAAACTGGGTAACATCCCCTATCTTGCCCAGGGAACTTTATACCCGGATGTTATCGAAAGCGCCGTGCCGGGAGGCTCATCCAAAGCCGCCCATACGATCAAAACCCATCACAATGTCGGCGGACTTCCCAAAGACATAAAGTTCAAGATAATCGAGCCGCTAAGACTGCTGTTCAAGGATGAAGTAAGGATACTCGGCATTGAGCTCGGCGTCCCGGAAGAGATCGTCTACAGGCAGCCATTCCCTGGCCCCGGACTTGCGATCAGGATCATCGGCGAGGTCACAAAACAACGTATCGACATACTGCAGAGAGCAGATGAAATAGTCATGGACGAGATAAGGAAGGCGGGTTTCTATAAGAAGCTCTGGCAGTCTTTCGCGGTGCTGCTGCCTATCAGGACGGTGGGCGTTATGGGCGACAAGAGAACTTATCTCAACACGGTAGCAATGAGAGCGGTGACGTCGACCGATGCAATGACCGCGGACTGGGCCAAGCTGCCTTATGAATTGCTGGAGGTTATCTCAAACAGGATCGTGAATGAGCTTCCCGAAGTGAACAGAGTTGTTTATGATATATCTTCCAAGCCGCCTTCGACCATCGAGTGGGAATAATATCGCTTAATACTGCTTCTGACGATAGATCTTGTTCACTCTATCCTGGCGTGTCTGGATCTTAGCCTGCTCGTGTTCTCTCCATGTCTTTGAGAACACGTGCGAACCGTCGGCACGCGCTACAAAATAAAGATAATCGGACCTGGCCGGGAACATCGCCGCCTTTACGGAAGAAAGTCCCGGACTGCATATGGGTCCCGGAGGAAGCCCGTAATATTTATATGTGTTATAGGGAGAATTTATCTTCAGGTCATCATAGCTCACGATCTTCCCTGGCCGCTCAAGTGCATACTTGATGGTGGGGTCCGCTCCCAGCTGCATCCTTATGCGAAGCCGATTGCTGTAGACAGAAGCAATAAGAGACCTTTCGCTGTCGATCGCAGCCTCTTTTTCCACTATGGAAGCCAGTGTAAGCACCTGATGGAAATCGAGCTTTGTTTTCATTCTTCCTTTGTTCTTTTTCCAGTAGGTATATATGACATTATTAAAACGGGACAGCATTATATCCGCCATCTGTTCTGTGCCGATATTTGAGGGCACCAAATAAGTATCGGGGAACAGGTAGCCCTCAAGCGAATCGGTCGGATTGTCGTCAAGGAACCTGTATTTTGCCTTGAATCGATCGATGAGATATGTCTTCGTAAGGCCCTGAAAAGCGATGCCGTCGCCCACGCCCTCCCTCTCCATCAACCTGCCCATTTTGAATATGGATATGCCTTCAGGGAACACCAGCCTGACAAGCATGGGAGGGATTATGTCGCCGTTCTTGATCTTCCATACGATCCTTATCAGCGACGTGTTGGGAGTGAATTCGTAGGTTCCCGCCTGCATCCTGTTCTGCAGCCTGAACATGTTCACGATCAGATTGAAACCGTACCTTCCGTCTATTATGCCTCTTGATTCAAGGAGTTCCGCCACCTGTGTTGCGCCATATCCCCTTGGAATGTTTACAATGTAGAGGGTCCTGTTCATCCTGTTGCCCACCTGGAAAAAAATGCATGTGAGCATCAGGATAATGATCACAAGCGCCGCGGCTGCCGCCTGCCCGTAAGTATGCCTGAAAAAAGATGGAATGTTCTTTTTGGCCCATCGAATACCGATCTTCAGGTATGCCAACGAGCGCTTTTTGTACCTTTTTACTATGGGATTGTCCAGTATCTGCTCAATATTGCTTTTCATTTTCTTATCGAATCCATATAGCCTTGGAGCATCACGCACGCCGACGCGGAATCAATGATCTGCTTTCTTTTTTTCCTGGAGACATCCGAATCTATGAGCGTTCTCATCGCCGTTTTTGTGGTGAGCCGCTCGTCCCAGAGTTTAACCTCAATGCCCAGCCCGCCGGCAAGCTTATCCCTGAATTCCTTTACATGATCAGCAGAATCCCCTTCCGAGCCGTTCATGTTCTTTGGGAATCCCAGGATTATCGCCTCGACCGAATTCTTATCTATCAGGCTCGAAATGGCGTTCATCAGAGTTGCGTCATTCTTAAGATAATGAAGAGGCTGAGCGGTTATCCCCAGAGGGTCCGAGATCGCAATCCCCACCTTGCTTGTTCCCCAGTCAAGGCCCAACAACCTCATAACCTGGACCTAAGCTCCTCCAGAAGCTTATCAAAGACCTGCTGAAGTTTCGTGTGATCGTGGCCGCCGGCCTCGGCGATGTTCTTTTTTCCTCCACCGCCTCCACCGATCTCCTTGGCTATCACCTTGACGAGCGCGGACGCGTCGATCCCTTTATCCACCAGGTCCTGGGAGATGGACAATATCAGCGCAACGCGCTCGGCATGGGTCGAAAAAAGCACCGCCGCGAACGTGGGGACCTTCTGCTTTATCAGGTCGGAGATCTTTCTCAACAGCTGCGGCGAGTAATGCCTGAATTCAGCCCTGATCACCTTTACGCCTTTCACGTCGACCGCCGAATTTATATAACTATCCAGGTTCTGTTTAACAAAATCGAGGTTCTCGGCCTCCAGGTCATATTCCAGTTCGTGTATGCGACCCACCAGACCAGCGTTCTTTTTCTTAAAATCTTCAAGCATCCTATTGATGAGAAATACGTTCCCCTGATCAACGGCTTTCTTAAGTGAGTCGATCTCGTCCGCGGTTATCCTGAAGAACTGATAATAGGTCTCGGGCTTGCCCTCCAGGAACTCTTTCTTAAGTTCCAGCGTCTCATATTTACCGAACATCGACTTGTTATGCTCCCACTCTGCAGTGCCTGATGCTATCACGCCGTTTTTGGCCACGTCGCCCGCTGTCGCCTCTATTCTACGGATGCCTGAGGAGACCGATCCTTCTGACATTATCTTGAAAAAAGATATCTCTGAAGTGTTCTTGATGTGCGTACCTCCGCAAAGTTCGCGCGAAAAATCGCCGATCTGTATCATCCTTACGTGTTCCCCGTACTTCTCGCCAAAGAACATCAGGGCCCCGAGTTTTTTTGCCTCTTCGATGGGCATTTCCATCACGTCCACTTTCAGCTTCTGTTTCAATATCTCGTTCACCCGTCGTTCTATCCTTTCGATATCATCTTTTGATATCGCACCCGTATGGCTGAAATCGAACCTGAATCCGTCGGAAGAAACAAATGATCCAGACTGTCTCACGCCTTTGCCGAAGAGTTCTCTCAGGGTCGCGTGAAGCACATGGGTCGCGGTGTGATGAATCGAGACGGGCTTTCTTTTTGCTGGATCCACGCATGCCTTTACCGGGGTTTTATTCTTTAATCCTATGATACTTTTCATTTTATGGATTATCACTCCGCCTATGTGGCCTACAGTGTCGACGACCTCAAATTCTTTTTTGTTCTGGATCAGCTTGCCCGTATCGCCGACCTGTCCGCCCGCTTCCGGATAGAACGTCGTTTTTTCAAGCACGACGAGTTTTTCTTTTTCATCTATATGGATGACCTTTGTGTCGACAGTAAGCTCTGTGTATCCTTCGAATTTACTGTTCGGAAGCTCGGGCAGTTTATCGTAATACTGTTTCGTGACGCCTGCCGCGGTGGAGGTTCTGGCGAGCTGCTTCTGCCCCTCCATCAGCTTTTTAAATCCTTCCTCATCAACAACGATGCCGGATTCCTTTGCTATCTCGTTCGTTAGCTCAAAGGGAAAACCGTACGTGTCATGTAGCAGGAATGCGTCAGCCCCCGGAATGACCTTGCTCCCGCTTTTAATGAGCTTATCAAGGGTCTCCATCCCCTGCTCCAGTGTCCTGCGGAAATGCTCTTCTTCGTCCTTTATTATCTGGCATATGAACTTAATATCCTTCTTCAGGTCCGGATAGAACGCGCAGCTGACCTCGCTTACGACGGGGACCAGTTTATAGAGGAAGGGTTCCTTTATTCCCAGAAGCCTTCCGTGATGGACCGCTCTCCTGATGATCCTGCGAAGAACATATCCCCGGCCTTCATTTGAAGGGATCACCTGGTCAGCGATAAGATGCACTATCGCCCTTATATGATCAGCGACTATCCTTTTAGAAGATAGGAGCTTCGGGTCAGCGCATTTATATATGTCGTCTATCGCCTTTAAAATGGGCACAAAAAGATCGGTATCGAAATTTGTGGGCACGTTCTGAAGTATCGAAGCTATCCTTTCAAGCCCCATTCCGGTATCAATGTTCTTTGAAGGCAGATCGTGAAGGTTGCCGTTCTCGTCCCTGTTGTACTGTATAAAAACAAGGTTCCACACTTCAAGGAACCTGTCGCAGTCGCAGCCAGGCGAACAATCCGGCTTTCCGCAACCGCGCTCGATCCCTAGGTCATAATATATCTCTGAACAGGGACCGCAGGGACCCGTAGGCCCGGCTGCCCAAAAATTGTTATCTTCGCCGAGCTTGAATATATTTTCCGCTGGTATTCCTATCTGCTTGTTCCAGATTGTATACGCTTCATTATCGTCTTTGAACACGGCGATCAAGAGTTTTTCTGGGGTGATCTTGAATTCCGAGGTAAGAAGCTCCCACGCAAATGAAATGGCCTCCTTCTTGAAATAATCCCCGAATGAGAAGTTGCCCAGCATTTCAAAGAAGGTCTGATGACGCGATGTGTGGCCTACGTTCTCTATATCGTTCATTCTCATGCATTTTTGCACTGTGGTTACCCTCTTGCTCTTGGGCTTCTCTATCCCGAGGAATATCGGCTTGAACTGCAGCATTCCCGCAAGAGTGAGGAGAACGGAGGGGTCCGAAGGGATCAGTGACGATCCGGGAAGGACCTTGTGTCCGTTGTTTTCAAAATAGTTAAGGAACTTTTCCCTAATTTCCGAGCTTTTCATCAACGATCCTCCTGATCTTCTCCTGTACTACGATCGGGTCATCTCCCGATCGCACCACCTTTACTCTTTTCGGGTCTTTCCTTGCGATATCCATGTACGTCTTTCTTACATCCATGTGGAAGCGCAGTTTCTCCGATTCGAACTTGTCCTTCTTCGTGTTCCTTGTGGCCCTTTTCAGCCCGATCTTCGGATCCACGTCAAGAAGTATCGTAAGGTCCGGCATTAATCCCTGCGATGACATCCTGTTCATGTACTGCACGAAAAATCCGGGAAGATGCCTTCCTCCCGTCTGATATGCGGTCGTCGAATCTATGAATCGATCGCATATGACAATGTACTTTTTCTTAAGATATGGCTTTATGACCATTTCAACGTGTTCAGACCTGTCGGCCGCAAAAAGGAAGAGTTCCGTGCTTTTGGAAACTATCCTCTTATCATTAAGCAGCATCTTGCGCAGACGCTTTCCGAGTTCCGTAGCGCCGGGTTCCAGGGTAAGTATGACCCTGTGGCCTTCTTTTTGCAGATAACTCTTGAGAAGTTTGGAATGCGTTGATTTGCCGCATCCCTCGCCGCCTTCAAATGTGATGAACATATTTTATCTCGTGATCAAACTGACCCCGATGACAAATTCCTTTCTCGCCGCACGATATTTCATATCTATGCTGTAGCAGTGGAATCCAAGGCTGAGGCCGTAATCAAGGTCTTTAGGATCCCAGGTCGGCACATAATATGAATAATCCACGCTAAGTCGGTTATTGCTGAAATTATACCCTAAACCTATCCCCATTTCATCTGAAGGAGCTATGAAATATTGCTCGAACAGGAACGGGCTGTGGCCTTCATACAACATATAGTGCAGATGGCTTATATAAGAATCGATACCCTCACCGAAATCACGAGAAAGCTTAAGTGTATAACTAAGCCTTCTCCATGTGGGGGACTTGCTGTACCATGACTGGTTGTAGCCCAGGCCGGCATCGAACCTTCCTATTGCGAGAGGATAGATGTAATTCACATTCATCCCGACCCTTCCCCTGTCCTGTTCAACTCCAACTATTCCGACAGCTTCATTTGATGCCTCCCTTATGTGTCCGTACGCGAACTCGGCGCCAACGCTCATGTTATCAACAATGACCGGAACCGGGTTCATGCGAATGGTGACCTCAGGCAGCATGCTTACTCTCTGATAGTTAAGCCTTTCGTTCACGGAAAGATTGGTGACTAATTGAAGAAGAAGGTCCTGTTTTATCTTCAGGAAAGTGTAGATGTCCTGTTTTCTGGATCCGAGCGGAGGACCAAAGCTTAAGGTGTGAGTAAATCCGCCGTAATACCAATATCTTCTGTCCCAATAGAGGCGGAAATTGACGTCGTTATAATCATCCGCAGACCAGTTGCCGTCAACGCCAAGAGCTAGGCCGCCGTTCTCTGTGTCGTTAAGCACCACCCTTCCGGTGAGCTTTCTGTTCGCGATCCACGGCACCTTTTGCATTACATAGCTGCCATCGTCGTCGTTAGATCCCACCTCGGGTAGGGCCAGAACATCACCGGTGCGGCGCGCGCCGTAACCACCGCCCAATCCGTAAACGCTGAGGTCAAATATATAGACCGGGATCGGAAGGAGCGGCAGCTGATTTATCCATAACAACCCGTAATATCCCAGCACCCAGCCCTCTTCAGGATAAAGCGTTGTAGTCGCCGATGTGATCTGATAATGCGGCGGATCAAGACCGCAGGTATTGAATGATGAATCCGTTAGCTCGATCTTTTCGTCGTCCATCTTCGCGGTTGCGCCGGTTATTACAGTGCTCCTGTAGGTTATCCTCAACTTATCTGTCGTCCCCGATTTGTTTATCAATGAATAATCGAGCGCTTCTCCTGAAATAGCAAACCCCGTTTTAAGCTGCATGAGAAAACCCCTGTCCGCAACTATCTTTTTATCGGGTAAATAATACACCACGTGGTTTGCTTTAATGTTCAAGTCTCCGCTCACCGCATCAACCGAGCCGGAAGCTTCAAGGGAAAGGCCGTCCTGACTGTATGTGATCGAATCGGCTTGGATCGTAAGGTCATCTATCGCGTCGGCAAATACCGGAACGCAGGCTGAAAGAAGTATGAAGAGGATCAGCGCGGCCCTACGCAACCTGCTCGTACCTGGATTCTTTACTGTAGAATTTTGCGATGTCCTTTTTGAACACAAGCTCCACCGTGCCCACAGGACCATTGCGCTGCTTCGCGATTATTATCTCGGCTATGTTGCCCTTTTCAGAGCCGGGATTATAATAATCGTCGCGATGAATGAACAACACCACGTCCGCAGTCTGCTCTATTTCCCCCGATTCCCTGAGGTCCGATAGTCGGGGGATCCTGTCCGGTCTTTGCTCGACCGCGCGCGAGAGCTGCGAAAGAGCTATAACGGGTAAATCAAGTTCCCGGGCCAGTGTCTTTAGCGACCTTGCTATCTCAGATATCTCCTGTACCCTGTTCTCCACCCTCCCCCTGCCGCTCATCAGTTGGAGATAGTCCACGATGACAAGCCCCAGCCCTCTCTCAGCCTTCAAACGTCTTGCCTTTGCCCTTATCTCCATTGATGTTATGGTGGCGGAATCGTCTATGTAAAGCTGAGCATCGGACAGTTTTGAAAGCGCTTTTGTCAGCTTTTTCCATCCGGCGTCGGGCAGGCTTGCGGTCTTTAGCCTTATGGCGTCTATCTCGGCTTCGGAGCAGAGTATCCTCTGCGCCAGCTGTTCCTTTGACATTTCAAGGCTGAAGAGCGCCACGGGGATCTTGTGCTTGATGCACACGTTCTGCGCTATGTTAAGCGCCAGGGCGGTCTTTCCCACCGACGGTCTGGCGGCGATGATTATGAGGTCGGCGTTCTGGAAGCCGGCGGTCAGATTATCCAGGTCCTGATATCCGCTTGGTATGCCCGTGATGTTCTCTTTTTTTTCATACAGGCGGTCTATCTTGTCCAGGACCTTCTTGAGCACGCCGTCGATCTTGTGAAAGCCTTCCTTTACCCTCTTCAAGGCGATGTCAAAAATACTTTTTTCAGCCTTGTCCAGCACCTGGTCAACGTTCTCGGGTTCATCGAACGCGTCCTGCACGATACGGGTGCCTTCCTCGATCAGCCTTCTAAGTATCGCCTTCTCCTCAACTATCCTTCCGTAATACTCAACGTTTGCTGAGGTAGGCACCGAGTTGATAAGGTCAGTTATATAGACCGATCCTCCTGCTCCGTCAAGACGGCCTTCCTTGCGAAGAAGCTCTGACACGGTCAGTGAATCTACCGGCTCTCCGAGATCGAACAGCTTAAGTATCGCCTCGTAAATGTACCTGTGGGCGTCGCGATAGAACGAATCGGGGGATAATATCTCTATCACCTTTGCGACTGCCGTCTTGTCTATCAGCAGCGAACCAAGCACCGATTGTTCGGCTGCAAGGTTCTGCGGGGGTATACGTTCTTTATCCATTTGTTTTCCTTTTCAGGTTACGGGCTCTTCTTCGTCTTTGTCAGCCTGTTCACATATGCATTCGTTCTTTGGATTGCCGCACTCGGGGCATATCTTTTCAAGTTCCATGCTGCAGTCGGGACAGATACCGGGTTCGATATCTTCATATCCGCATGTCGGACAAGCGTATTCCCCTTTCGGCATTCTTTTTCCTTCCTTCTTTTTTCTGGAAAGGTAAATTATACCTCGCAAACCGTTTTAAGACAATCTCCTCACTTTATGGCGGCTTCCCAGCTCTTTAATATGTTGAGATGCATGTTCTCCTGCTCCAATATCTCTGCAAGGGCTTTTTTGGCGCTTTCCCTCTGCGTCAGCTTTTCCATTTCCTTATAGAACAGGATCGATCTCAGCTCGGCGATCTCGCCGTCAAGCACCGCTTCCTTTACGCTGTGTGCTATCGACTCTTTCATGAATATGCCTGAATCAATGTATGTGAACACGTCTTCTTCGAAGTCAACATCGTCGGGCTGCAGCTTTCTTTCCCTGAGCTCCGCTTCATATATGCCCTTGAAGGTATTTAAGTGGCTGAGCTCGTCCTCGGCCAGACGCCTAAAGGTCCTCTTCATTCTTTCATCAGTGGCTTTTTCGAGCGCACTTTTATAGAACTTTTCGCCATCCATTTCGATCTTCATGCTGATCTTCAAAACCTCTAGCTCGTCAAAATCGCTGATCACCACTTCATTCTTCATCATTTCAACTTTCATTTTATCCCGCCCTTTCTATGGATTATACCCTAATCCGAAGCCGAAGTATGCAATAACGCCGTTAGTGTCGCCAACATAGATCCCGCCGTCGAACGAGCCCGTGAAATTGGGATGGAACCGATATTCTATCTCGGTGGACATACCGTATTTCAGCGAGGTCGATATCTTCTCATTGCTTTCGGTGCCTGCGTTGAAATTATTAAGCGATAATCTGTATCTCGTCTTCAGCGCGGTGCCGATAGTTGAGCCAAAATCCATCGCGAGCTCTATCTCACTTGATGTATTGTCCTTTTTATTTATGCTCCAGGTGGCCGACTCGTATTCACCAACGAAAGCGGTGTATTCCGCGTCGCGGCTCCCGCTCAGCAGATATTCAAGTCCAAGTGTCGAAACGTGCGGATCTGTGGTAATTCTGACGCCGGGAATGGCGGTGTAATCCACCGTCCCGGCCCCGTACTTGGCGTAAACGCTCAGATTATTGTCATAGGCATATTTGCCTCCGAGGCTTAACACCGAGAAAGGGGTATAGAACATCACTATGGTCGTGCCGAACTTGAGGCCGTATGAGCCCGGACCTTTCACGCTGGGCTGCGATATCCCTGATAGCATGCCAGCGATCGCCCCTGTCCTGATGGCCATAATTGTTATAATGAATAGAACGATTTTTTTCATCATTTAATTATATCATTTCAAGGTCTTTTTAAGATACTGGCCTGTATAAGACCTGCTTACGCCTGAGACCTGTTCGGGAGTGCCTTCTGCCACGATCTCGCCTCCCAGGTCGCCGCCTTCCGGGCCAAGATCGACTATATGGTCCGAAACCTTTATCACGTCCATGTTGTGCTCTATGACTATCACGGTGTTCCCGCTGTCAGCGAGACGCTCAAGCACGTGCAGGAACTTTTTGATGTCATCAAAGTGCAGCCCAGTGGTGGGTTCGTCAAGGAGATAAAGCGTTTTACCTGTTGACCTTCCCGAAAGCTCTGTGGCAAGCTTTATCCTTTGAGCTTCACCGCCCGACAGCGTTGTGGCGAACTGTCCAAGATGTATATAATCAAGCCCAACATCGTGAAGCGTCTGCAGCTTTTTCTGGACCTGAGGGATGTTCTCAAAAAGGACGAGCGCTTCTTCAACGGTCATGTCCAGCACATCGGAAATGTTCTTTCCCTTATATCTTACCTCCAGAGTCTCCCTGTTGTACCTTTTGCCCCCGCACTCATCACACGGAACGTAAACGTCGGGAAGAAAATGCATTTCTATTTTCACCATTCCGTCGCCGTGGCAGGCCTCGCATCGGCCGCCTTTCACGTTAAAAGAGAACCTGCCGGGTTGATATCCTCTTATCAGCGCTTCCTGAGTATGCGAGAACAGGTCTCGTATGTGATCGAACACGCCTGTGTATGTCGCGGGGTTCGATCTCGGAGTTCTGCCTATGGGAGACTGGTCGATTATCACCACCTTATCAATGTTATCCAGGCCTGTGATGTCCTTGTATTCGCCCGCTTTTTCCACCGCCCTGTAAAAATACTTGGCGAGCGCTTTATAGAGTATGTCGTTAATAAGAGAGCTCTTGCCCGATCCCGATACCCCGGTTATACACACGAATTTACCAAGCGGGAGCTTGACGTCTATATTCTTCAGGTTGTTGTGCGTCGCGCCTTTTATCGTGAGGAACTTGCCGTTACCCGCCCTTCTTGTCTTGGGGACCTCTATTCTAAGTTCCTTTGCCAGGTATCTGCCCGTAATGGACTTTTTCTCCGCGATAATATCTTCGACAGTTCCCGTTGCGACGATATATCCGCCCTTCAGTCCCGCGTAAGGCCCGATATCGACCAGATGATCACAGGTCCGCATCGTCGCCTCATCGTGCTCAACAACTATCACGGAATTGCCCAGGTCCCTGAGCCTTTTGAGTGTTTCGATAAGTTTCTGATTATCACGCTGATGAAGTCCAATGGAGGGCTCATCAAGTATATAAAGCACTCCCACGAGGCCGGACCCTATCTGCGTGGCAAGCCTAGTCCTCTGGGCTTCTCCTCCGGACAGCGAGGATGATTCCCTGTCTATTGAAATATAGCCGAGGCCCACATCAATAAGGAACTGGAGCCTGGCCTTGAGCTCTTTTAATATCTGCTTTGAGATGATCTTCTGCCTGTCGGTAAGGTTCAGCTTATCGATGAAATCGTGCATCTTGCCCACCGAGAGGTGCGTCATCTCCGATATTGACACCCCGTTGACCTTGACCGCAAGAGATTCCGGCTTAAGCCTGGCACCATTGCATGCTGAACAGGGAACAGAGCTCATATACCTGTATAAAGCGAACCTCACGTGTTCGGAGGTCGTCTCATAGTATCTTCTCTTAAGATTGCTTATAACGCCCTCGAACGTCCCCTCGTGTTCGTAATAGCTCCGCTCCATGAAATACTTGTATTGCACCTTTTTCTCGCCTGTACCGTAGAGGATGACGTTGAGCTGCTTCTTGCTGAACTTTTTTACCGGTGTGTTGAGGTCGAACCCGTAGGTTTCGGCCACAGCTTCAAGCTTTTGAAGATAATAGGTCCCGGCGGAGTTCCAGGGAGCTATGGCTCCCTCCGCGAGCGTAAGGTTCCTGTCGGGTATCACAAGGTCAGGATCGAACTCAAGCTTATCGCCCAGGCCCTTGCAGTCAGGGCACGCTCCGTAAGGATTATTGAATGAAAATATGCGCGGAGTGATCTCTGCCAGGCTTATCCCGCAGGCGGAGCACGCGAACTTTTCGCTGAATATCAGATTAACATGATGTCCGCTCTTAGCCTCAAGCTTGTCCACGATCAGGTTCCCGCTGCCGAACTTCAGCGCGGTCTCGACCGATTCCGTTATCCGCTTCCTGTTCTCGGTGTCTGCGGCGATCCTGTCGACGATGATCTCGATATTGTGCTTTTTCTTCTTGTCGAGTTTTATCTCCCCCTCGGCAAGGTCGTGGACCCTTCCGTCAACTCGCACCTTGGCGAAACCGTCCTTTTTCGCGTCCTCAAATACTATCCTGTGCTCTCCTTTTCGTCCTTTTATCACGGGAGAAAGGATCATTATCTTTTCCCCCTTAAGCTTTGCGAGAATGTGGTCCGTTATCTGCTGGGGGGTCTGTTTTTCGATCATCCTGTTGCACTGCGGGCAGTGCGGTATGCCTATGGATGCGTAAAGCAGCCTTAGATAATCGTATATCTCGGTCACAGTGCCGACCGTTGATCTTGGGTTGTGAGACGGCGTCTTTTGGTCAATGGAAATGGCAGGTGAAAGCCCCTCAATGTAATCGACGTCCGGCTTCTGCATCTGCTCCAGGAACTG
>Ga0315295_10000908_pt1 | contig 25228 bp, 12 predicted proteins | sample YL17G14_0_MG_FD_204453 | JGI IMG/M metagenome (GOLD analysis project Ga0315295, IMG submission 204453) | Sediment microbial communities from Yellowstone Lake, YNP, Wyoming, USA - YL17G14_0 | ecosystem: Environmental > Aquatic > Freshwater > Lake > Sediment | place: USA: Wyoming | collected... | reverse complement strand
CTATCATCATCTGCTCCTACCCGTCGTCCGGGTCGTCAGCGACCACGACGAACGATGACCTGATAATGTCATTCAGCAATCCGTCTGCTCCGAATCCCAGCAGCTGCACAAACCAATACGGCTACCAATGTGATTTTAACGCAATAAGGTATTCCACTTCCCCGATAACGACCGCTAATTTTGATGCTGCATCAGACGGGGGCACTGCCGCATGCGGAGGATCCAAAACAATATTGGGCCTGAGCTCGAAGACGAATTATTATTATGCCTACAAAACATCGTGGAAGGTCTGCACATTTGACACCGGTTGCGAGACGTACGACAGCCACTACAGCTGGGTGAGCGGCGGATCGACCGCGTACATGACAAAGGGCCTGCCTGATGCGCCGACAAGTCCGGCAGCCACTGCAGGCGGCGGAAAGGTCGACCTATCTTGGACAGCTCCCGCGTACACGGGAGGCGTCGCGCTGACCGGATACAAGATATACTGGGGGTTGACGCAGTTCCCAGATACTGTCATAACCACCGGAACCGGCACGACCTATTCGCACACGGGCCTGACTTCCGGCACGACCTATTATTATCAGATTTCTGCAACCAATCCATACGGCGAGGGCGCGAAGACGACCGTGGTCAGCGCAGTACCGACCTCGACTGCGACCGTTCCGGGAACTCCGGCGCTGACGGCAACTGCCGGCACGAACAAGGTCGACCTGTCGTGGACAGCGCCTGCAAGCAATGGTGGCGCTGCGATAACTGCATATTCTCTTTATTGGAAAAACAGCACAGTTCCGGAATACTTGGGCTACTTGCTCGCTATAACGTGCGTCTGCTCAAGCCCGGGCTCATGCGGCAACTGCATGTCATACTCGCACACGGGGCTGACTGCAGGCACTCTGTATAATTATAGGATATATGCAACGAACAGCGTCGGTGACAGCGCAACACCGGGCACCGCAAGCGCGACGCCGACAGCGCCATCGCCCACAGCGACCGCACCGGGCGCTCCGACGAGCTTCACCGGAACAGCAGGCGACACGCAAGTGACGCTCACGTGGTCGGCGCCGACTAGCGACGGAGGGGCTGCGATAGCCTCTTACAAGGTCTACAAGGGGACGAGCTCGGGAAGCCTGACCTACCTGGTAAGCGCGTCATCGCCCTACACCGTCACGGGCCTCGTGAACGGCGTGACATACTATTTCCAGGTTTCAGCCGTCAACAGCGTCGGAGAAGGGACGAAGGCGGCCGAAGTCAGCACATCGCCGAGCGCATCTTCGCTGCCGGCATGCCCGTACGATTGCTGCGCTGCGGGAACGTACCAGGCCAAATCATGCTCCTCGGACAAGACGTGCACGAACAACGCGTGCGTCGCAACGGTGACCACGCCCGACTGCCCGTACGCCTGCTGCAACGCAGGGACGTACAAGGCAAAGGCTTGCGCTTCTGACAAGATATGCACGAACAACGCGTGCGTGACGCCCTCGACAAACCCGTGCCCGTACGAGTGCTGCGACTCCGGAGCGTACCTGGCAAAGGCGTGCCCGACAGGCGAGACGTGCACGGACAACGCGTGCGTCGGAGCGACAGGCGGGCAGGCCGGCGAGACCGGCGTGACAGCAGCTGAAGCGCAGGTCGCCATAAGCGATGCGCAGCTTGCGATAACAAAGGCGATCGGTGAAAAGAAGGACACGACAGAAGCCGAGAGCCTCTACAAAGAGGCAGTGAACAGCTTCAATGCCGTTGATTACTCGATAGCCAAGGCAAAGGCGATCGCGGCAAAGACGACCGCCGAGGAGGCAGAAGTGGCAGCAGAGCCCGTGCCGATACTGTGGATATCCATCATAACGGTTGTCGTCATAATCATAGCTGCCGTTTCAATAATCATGATAAAGAAAGGAAAACTCAACTTCTTCAAAAAGAAGGGCAAGGCTGAGGAAAAAAAGGAAGAAAAGAAAGAGGAAAAGGCCGAAGAGAAGAAGGAGAAGCCCGAGGCCGAGAAGCCGGCGCACCACAGGGCCGCTGGTTAGGCTTTAAATATTTAGTTTCTCAAAGGGTTATTATGGCTAAAAGGAAGACCAGGAAAGTACACGCCAAAAGGACTTCTAGGAGGATGCCGAGCAGGGCAACGGTAATAATTGCCATATTGGCTGCCGTCATAGTCGTGGCTTTCATAAGCCAGACAATCGGCATGATCGTCATTAATCCAATCATGTCAAAATGCGCACCTAAGGCGCCGCCAAATCTGGCAGCTGGAACAATAACCAACAACGCCATGCGCATCTCATGGAACGGGCCGCAATATGATGCGATTAATTCAACAGGCGGGAACTGCAACGAAAGAATAAAGTGCGAGTGGCAGGGACGCGAATGCAACCTGGTTGAAACAAGATATTCGACATCGGATATAAGCGATTTTACATGGGACTCTGGCACTAAAGCCGGATGCAATCCTGACATAGAAGAGGGCGGCGCAGATTATGGCGAGTGGAATATCGATTGCGGGTGCGACCCGGGGCAATCAAATGTGGACGGCACTAAAGGAGCAAAGACCGTGACAGGCCTGAGCCCAAAGACGACGTACTACATCGCTGTCAGGGCGAACTGGACCTGCAGTGTAGCAGAGGGGGAGCAGACGATAGTGCAATCATGGACAAGCACCACATCTGCCAGGACAAAAGGCGTGCCAGACGCTCCGACAGGCGTGTCATTGACGCCCAAGATAGGCAAAATCAACGTCGACTGGTCGGCTCCGGCTGACACGGGCGGCATTGCAATCTCATCATACAAGGTCTACGGCGGGACGTCCTCGCCACTGCCATTGATCGCCAGCGTCTCGGCCTCTACAAGGTATTACAACCAGACGGGCCTGAGCACGGGGACCACTTACTACTACCAGATATCGGCCGTCAACCAGTACGGCGACAGCACGAAGACGCAGTCCGCCAGCGCAACCACCCCGAGCGCCCCGTCGGCGCCGGTCATATCATCGATAACCCCGGGCATCGGGACAGTCGGCCTGGTGTGGAGCGCCCAGAACGGCGGAAGCGACATAACGTCCTACAGCATCTACAGGTCCCAGACCTCCGGGAACCAGGGCCTGACGCCGGCAGCCTCGACGCCTTCGACGTCCTTTACAGACACGGGCCTGACAAACGGCGCAACATACTACTACAGGGTGTCTGCGACCAACGGCGTGGGAACGAGCGACAAGTCGGCAGAAGCCAGCACGACGCTTCCGGACGTCCCGTCGGCGCCTTCGATAACGACCGTGACGGCGAGCAACCTCAAGGTCGACCTGACATGGGGCGTGCCTGAAAGCCACGGTTCCGCCATAACGGGCTACAAGGTCTACAGGGCGACCGCCCCCAACGAACAGGTAACGATGCCCACGGCAACGCCGGCGTCCGCATCGTACAGCGATGCCAACGTTGTGAACGGCGTCACATACTACTACAAGGTTTCTGCGATGAACGGCGTAGGCGAGAGCGAGAAGTCGTCCGAATCGAGCGCCACGCCGCAGTCCCCGCCGCCGACTGCGACAGTGCCCGGAATCCCGACGAGCTTCTCTGCAACAGCAGGCGACGCGCATGTCGCGCTCTCATGGGCTGCGCCCAGCAACGGAGGCGTCACGATAACCGCCTACAGGATCTACACGGGAACATCTTCAGGAAGCCTCTCATACCTCACGAGCGTGTCAGGCACATCGTACGATTCGACCGGCCTCATTAACGGCGTGGTCTACTACTTCCAGGTCTCGGCCGTGAACGGAGTCGGCGAAGGGACGAAGGCGAGCGAGGTCAGCGCATCGCCGAGCGCAGCAACGACAACAACTACGCCCGAATGCCCGTATGCCTGCTGCAATGCAGGGACGTACCAGGCGAAGGCGTGCGCTTCTGACAAGATATGCAAGAACAACGCGTGCGTCGTTCCTACGGCATCGGACGCTTGCCCGTACGAATGCTGCCTCGCGGGAACATACAAAGTGAAAGTGTGCGAGACGGGGAAGACGTGCGTGAACAACAAGTGCTCCGTACCGACGGTGAAGACCGCCGGCGTGACAGCGGCCGAAGCGCAGGTCGCGATAAGCGATGCGCAGCTTGCTATAACGCAGGCAGAGAGCACTAATAAGGATGCATCTGAAGCAAGCGCGCTCCTGAGCGAGGCCCAGGACGGCTTTGCTGGCAAGGACTATGCGGATGCGAAGGCGAAGGCGGTCGCGGCAAAGACGACCGCCGAGGAGGCGGCGACGATAACAGAGCCCGTGCAGTGGGTGCCGATAGCTGCCGTGGCAGCCGTTGTGCTTGCCGGAGCGGCGGCATTCGTTCTGTGGAAGAAAGGGAAGCTGGACTTTCTGAAAAAAGGTAAAAAGGAAGCCGAATCTCCCGAGGCCGAAGAGGCCAACGTGGAAGGCGAATAGCATAAACGCTTAAATAGTTAATTTCTCTAAGGATTATTATGGCTAAGCGAAGGCGTTCTAGCAGGCGCGTGAAGGAACCCAAGCCGAGCAAGCTGTTCAACGTATCCCTGCTTGCACCGATACTCGTGATAATCATTGCGCTGCTGGCCATCGGCCTCGGAATGAACAAGATGTCAATAACAGGAAACATCGGCGGCACTATCATCATCTGCTCCTACCCGTCGTCCGGGTCGTCAGCGACCACGACGAACGATGACCTGATAATGTCATTCAGCAATCCGTCTGCTCCGAATCCCAGCAGCTGCACAAACCAATACGGCTACCAGTGCGACAACAATCAAGTGAGAAACTCCACTTCCCCGATAACGAGCGCCAACTGGGATTCTGCGACCGACGCCGGCTACACCAGCAGCTGCAGCGCGTCCAAGACAATATCGGGCCTGAGCTCAAAGACGAATTATTATTATGCCTGGAAAACATCATGGAAGATCTGCAACGACGCCCAATGCGAGATGTACGACAGCGGCACCAGCTGGGTGAGCGGCGGATCGACCGCGTACATGACAGGAGGGCTGCCTGACGCGCCGACAAGTCCGGCAGCCACTGCAGGCGGCGGAAAGGTCGACCTATCTTGGACAGCTCCCGCCTATACGGGAGGCGTCGCGCTGACCGGCTACAACATCTACTGGGGATTGGCTTCGCCTCCGAACGGAGCGGTGATACATTCCGGAACCGGCACGACCTACTCGCACGATGACTGGCCTGGTGGAGTGGGCGGCGTTAAATATTATTATCGTATTTCTGCAGTCAACCAGTACGGCGAGAGCGCAAACACGTCCGTGGTCAGCGCAACGCCGACACCTTCGGTCGTCGCGCCTTCGGCGCCCGTGCTGACTGCAACGGCCGGCACGAACAAGGTCGACCTGTCGTGGACAGTGGCCGACAACGGAGGCGATGAACTGACGGGCTATAATATTTACTGGAGAAACAGCACGACAAGCGCGGTCGAAGGTTTGGCAGGGCCGCCGCCAATCGATCAATCATTTTTGCACACAGGGCTGACCGCAGGGACGGAATACTTCTACAAGGTGGATGTCAGGAACGGCGTAGCATGGGGCCCGAACTCGACCGAGAAGAGCGCCACGCCGACCGCGCCTGTATCGATAGCAGTTCCGCCGAGCGCGCCGTTGAGCCTTGCCGGATCAGCTGGCGATTCGAAGGTCACGCTGACATGGTCGGTGCCTACGAGCGACGGAGGGGCCGCGATAACAGTATACAAAATATACAAGGGAACGAGCTCGGGGGGCCTGAGCTACCTCACGAACGTGACCTCATCGACATCCGTAACATCCTATGCTGCAACGGGTCTTGTCAACGGCGTCACATACTACTTCCAGGTCTCTGCCGTGAACAGCGCCGGCGAAGGGGCGAAGACGAGCGAAATCAGCGCATCGCCGGTCGCAGCTTCGCAACTTCCTGAATGCCCGTACGCCTGCTGCAACGCAGGGACCTACCAGGCGAAGTCGTGCGCATCTGACAAGATATGCACGGACAACGCGTGCGTAACTCCGTCGACAAATCCGTGCCCGTACGAGTGCTGCGACTCCGGAGCGTACCTGGCAAAGGCGTGCCCGAACGGAGAGACATGCACGGACAACGCGTGCGTCGGAGCGACAGGCGGGACCGGCGTTACTGAGGCCGATGCGCAAGTCGCAATAAGCGCTGCCCAGTTTGCCATAGCCCAGGCCGAGGCGGACAACAGGGACACGGCCGAGGCCGGCGCGCTCCTGAGCGAGGCCCAGGACAGCTTCGCCGACAAGGACTACCCGACCGCAAAGGCGAAGGCGGTCGCGGCAAAGACGACTGCCGAGCAGGCGGAGCTCAAGAAGGGCGCCGAACCGACGCCCATACTGTGGGTGTCCATCATAACGGTCATAATCATAGTGGCTGCCGCAGGAACGTTCGTTCTGTGGAAGCAGGGGAAGCTCGACTTCCTCAAGAAGGGCAAGCCCGGGAAGGGCGAGAAGGAGCCCGAGGAAAAGGAGGAGGAATCTCCGGACGAGAAGAACGAATAGCAATCTTTTAAATAGCTGAGTTTCTTAATAAGTGGTATGGACGAGGCAGAGCGCCCCAGGTACGTAGTCGTGTTCTCGCTTGTTATCGCACTGGGAATAATAGCCTTCGGCCTCAACAGCGTGCTGGGCTACGTGGCCATGATGCAAGAGACTAAATCCGGATCAGCAGATGCATATGTGACGGACACCAGCCCGAACACAAACTTTGAGACAGAGGAGTCAAAGCAATTTGAGTATGCGCAGGTGTTCAAGGACAGCAATGCCAACACCAAGCAGGTATTTTACATGAAGTTCGACATATCAAGCATCCCGCCAAATATGGTCATAGAATCGGCATCATTGAATATCTACATTGACAGTCTGTCCGCAAGCGGAACCGGCACGAACCTCACAAGAACGCCAAAAATCTACAAGGTCAACAGCGACTGGCAGGAAAGCACAATAACATGGAACAACAGGCCGGCGTTCGGAAGCCTTATCACGCGGCAGGACTTCGTGGTCACAGGCGGAAAGGGCTATGTCAGCCCTTACGGATGGGCCAGCTTCGACCTGACGAGCTATGCCGCAGAAAAGTACGGCGGCAACAAGATCGTGAACATCGGTATAGAGGAAACTAATGTCATATGCGCAGTAAACGGCTGTGCAGGCGGCATGAGGGTGTCTTCAAAGGAAAATGGTGATGCAGGCTCGAGACCTAAAATGATAATAACTTACCGCAATGTGGACATATCGCCGCCTGCCGCAATATCAGACCTGTCAGTCAAGCAGAAGTCCACGACATCGATCACGCTCGGCTGGACGGCCACGGGCGACGACGGAACAACGGGGACCGCCTCATTGTACAGCCTCTGGTACAGCACTGCTCCTTTCAGCGACACGCCCTCATGGTTCACGGGCGCGACAAGCGTGGCAATAGGATTGCCGGCCGCGGCAGGGACCGCCGAAGAGAAGACGATAACGGGCCTGCTGCACAGCACCACGTACTACTTCGCGCTCAAGGTCGAGGACGAGCTGGGAAGCACCCCGGGATATGCGACCGCTTCGGGCACCACAAAGAGCCCGAACATAGCAGTTACCATAGTCTCGCCGCAGACCGGGGCCAACTACGTGACCAATTACATCGTGGCGAACGTGACGACCGACAATCCTGCAGACCACTGCGATGTCAGCCTGAACGGCGGAGCGTCCGCAGCGATGACGCATCTCGGAGCGTACTGGAACTACAGCTTCACGGGCGTCCCCGAAGGCAGCAACACAATGGTGTTCGAGTGCACCGTGGGCGTGTCCTCGGACAGCGAGCTGGCCAAGATATGGGTCGATACGAAGCTGCCGGAGATAACGGGCGTCTCAGAGGACCTCAGCGAACCGACGAAGGGGCAGACGGTAACGGCCAGCGCGGCCGCAACGGACATGAGCTATCCGCTGACCGCCAGGTTCTGGGAGAACTACACTAACACGACAAGCGCAAGGGTGCCTTACCTCAAGGGCGAGAAGATCACGTATGATTTCGACACCTCGACCATGCCTTATGACACGACGATCGCATGGAAAGTGATAGTTTCAGATTCATTAGAAAATTCAAGGGAAAGCAACCTCACGACCTTCAGGGTCAAGCCCGCCTTCCCGGGCCCTGCGATATCAGCGATTAAGCAGAGCAGGGAAGAGATGAAGATCGGGGACATGGTGACGCTGACCGCAAACATCTATGACGACTACGAGTTCGCGAACATCACGCTCTTCGTCGGCGGAAAGACCGTCGAGACGAAGAGGCTCGAGGGGCACAATGCGACCATCAGCTTCACGTTCGATTCGACAGCATCGGCTGCCGGGATCACAAGCTGGTACGTGACCGTCGCTGACGTCAAGGGCCACAGCGCAAGCTCGAAGCCCAGCGAGTTCCTGATAAGCCCGATAGCCGAAATAAACCCGGTGCACGAGTGCAAGGAAACCGACAGGCCGGAAAACGTGACAAAGGACTGCAAGGACGGAATCAAAGTCACCGAGATCGGCATCTGCGACACGGAAAAGGGGGTGTGGAAGGTGCAGCAGACCATTACGGAATGCCAGGAGGACACGTCCGGCGTCGTTGCGTGGGTGTCACTCGCGACGGTCGTCGCGCTCGTTGGCGCAGGCATATCAATATATCTTCTCAACAAGCAGGGCATGCTCGACAAGCTCAAGGAGAGCGAGACCATGAAGGGCATACGCGAGGCGCTGACCGGCATAAAGGACAAACTGGTCGAGCTGGTCAAGAAGCTGGCGCCGCGCAAGGGCAGCGCCGAGGGCACGGAAGAGCCTGCGAGCGAATAGGGCTTCTGAGCTATATTTAAAAACAGGCATGGGCTAATTCTATCTTAGTGATATGATGGCACTTAGGAACGCGCTGCTCGCGATAGCTGTTCTGGCGATATTGGCAGCGCCCGCGCTCGCGCAAGCGGACGTTTACCCGCCCGTTGCCGGCGATTACGGCCAGGACAAGTCCACCATACTTCCGGGCGAGACGGTCAAGCTCTATGCGTACTTCACGGACGACGTGCAGCTGTCAAAGACGTGGCTCCAGTTCCTGAAGGACGGCACGTGGACGACCGCCGAGATGCACGACCTTTCCGGGACCGGATCGTGGGCGATATTCAATTATACGGCGCCGGCCGTTAGCAGCAACCTGAGCGTTAGCTGGACCATATACGCGAACGACACGTCCGGAAGATACATTGCGACCGCGCAGAAGACCTTCGTAGTGTTCTTCAAGCCCTCCTGTCCGAGCTCGTGCCCGGGCGGAATCAATCCCGGCCAGTGCACTGACTGGAGCGAATGCGACGAGGGCCTCCATTACAAGATATGCTATTCGTGCGGCGAAGGGACGAACTTCTCGTGCGCGCAGAGCACGGAGAACCGCACGTGCAACGTCGCGCCCCCGCCGGCGAACGAGACCACCGGAACGACCGCGTCTCAGGCGCTGGCCGCGATAAACGATGCAAAGGGCGCGGTGGACGCCGCCAAGGCGGCGGGCAAGGACACGGCAGAAGCTGATTCAGCTCTCAGCGCAGCCTATGATTACTATGATGAAAATAACTTCGAAGCAGCCAAGTCGAGCGCCGACGAGGCCGCGTCAGCCGCATCTTCTGCAGCGGAGCTGCCAGGCGGGTTCCCGTGGCTGTGGGTCATCGGAGTCATAATAGCAGCAGCAAGCGCGACCTACCTGTACTTCCACTACCAGAAACGGATGGTCAAGAAGGTCAGGACCGAGCCCGAGGAAAAGGCCAAGAGGAACGTCTGCGGCATAGACCAGGAGCCCCTCACGTACGGCTACAAGTGCGACGAGTGCGGAAAAACGGTCTGTTTCAAGCACGCGCGCACGTTCAAGGACAAGATCTACTGCACGGAGTGCCTCAAGAAGAAGGGCCTCATGTAAGGCTTTTATAGATGCTAATCATATTCTCTTTATGGACAAGCTATTGGCAGCTGTTCTAGCAGTTGCATTGATTCTGCCCATAGGGGCATATGCGGCTTCTTTTTCGGTCCTGGATCTCGAGGTCACGGACGTGGCGCTGTCGAAGAGCTCGTTCAACATGTGCGAGCCGCTGACGATAACGGCGACGGTCAAGGAGAACTACAATCCCCTCATAGCGACGGGTCCGACGACCCCGATAGCAAGGGCGACCGCCACGCCTGCAAAGACAGGCCCGACGGCTGTGATACCGGAATACAAGGTCACGTTCTACTACTACAGGGATTTAGCGCCGGCCGCGGCACCGCAGGGCGTATCGATTGGCGCAACGCCTACAATCAAGCAGACAACGCCCGTCTTTGATATAACCAGCATACTGAGGTGGCCTGTCATCGGAAGGATACTCCAGCCGTTCGTGACCATGCCGACGGCCAGCACCGAGCTCATAATCAAAGAGCTGCCTGCCAAATCAGACACAGGCGAGACCGTGGTCAAGATCGGCGAGGCCACGGTGGCCCAGCACATCATAGGCGAGACAGGCACGCGGACGGTCACGTACAAGTACTGGGCGACGCCCGAATACGACAACTACGTCATCGGCGCGTACGTGGACCTGGCCAATGCGGACAGCGAGACCAACAACGGCAGGAAGAACAACAAGGTCGAGAAAGGGCTTATACAGGTCCAGAACTACAAGAACAACGACTTCTACGGCGTGGTCTCGGACACCTCCCATGCGACGTACACGGCAAGCGCTCCAGATGGAGCCAACTACAGATTTGACGTGTACACGGAAGGAGGCGAGGATGACAGCAACGTGAACATTGTCATCAAGAATATGGACACATTATATTTGATACCTCCGAACAAATCAGCTTTAACCACATATCTTCCAGGAGATTATTCCGGCAAATATATCACCTATGAGCCAGGAGGCGTAGGCGCATTTGCAACCAAGGTGACCCTTGAAGCACGGCACTGCGAGTACGGCATCATAACCGACACGCATCCCCTGACATTCAACGGATATTCATATTACGCCGTTGGCGGTTGGGGAGGAGCTTCGAAATATTCCTTAATAGAAATAAGGGATTCTGACGGCAAGAAGGTAAATACCGTGCAAGTAAATGATAACGAGCTCATGTGTCTGATGGTTCCCAAGGCAGAACTTTTCATTAAAAACACCAATGTGATTTATGCACCAAAGTTCAATACGATTGACGCAAACATCGGATTCACTTACGGCGATTACACGATATATGCAACGAGCGGTTTGAACAATCAATGGTCAACCATTGTAATAAAGGATGCGACCGGTGCTGTTGCAGACACGCTAAAAAAAATATACGATAAAAGCTGGGCGAGCTCTGACAAAACAGGACTGACCATATATAACAGCTTGACGAGGGCCCTGCAGGATGGCACTATACAGGGAACTGACATTAAAGCTGCTCAGACAGGCACAATCGATTTCAATATCTACTTAAAAACAGTAGTAGAATCGGACTTTTACGCGTGCACCTATGTGACATCAAAGAACCTCATGCTGATGGCGCCGAACGTCGAAGCCTCCAACAATGGGGCAGTGACCAGCGCGCAGGTGTTCATGCATGCGCCGCAGTGGAAGCTCCACATTGCCAGCCCGAACGGCGGCGAGACGTACTTCAAGGACGTGCCCATTGAATGGTGCGTGGAGAGCGGCGGCGCAGGCAACATCGGGGTGAACATAGGCTGGATATCAACTGACCCGAATGTCATAAACGCGTACGGGCACGATCCTGCGCAGGTCAAATATGTGTCAGAAAGCATCAAGAACGGGCCGCAGAAGCCGTATAATTGGGACGGGAAGGGCATAACAGCGCCGTTCAAGGGCATAAGGGTGCCTGACGGAAAATACAAGATATTCATCACGGACACTGACAATTACGGAATGGAGGACGAGTCGGACAGCGATTTCACCATCTCCTTGCTCAATGCCAATCTTGGCGGCAACGCTGGTCAGGCGGGCGGAAAGCTGAACGCCCCTCAGGGCGGCACGGAACTGACGCCGACATCGGTCTCGAGGCCGAACATAAGGAACGTCGGCTCGCAGCCGGACGTGCCGTCGATCTACCCGGACTTCGAGATGACGTTCGGACCCATGGCGTTCTTCACGAAAAGCTCTAACGGCGACATAATCCCGAACATCACATGGGGCACGAACCTGAAGTCGAGCTCGATCATCAAGTACGGCCTCCTGACAGGGGACGAGTGCGCTGACAGCGACCTGACGGACACTTACAGCGACGCGCAGAAGATATACACCAGCCACGTCGTCTACCTGAGTGCCGTCACGGAGGACAGCAAATACTGCTACCAGGTCATATCGCAGACGGACGAGCAGACCGACAACGGAATAACTTACCTCGAATCTGACATATTACTGGCGGTCGCGAAGCCGCTCTATGCCCCGGCTCCTCCAACAACCCCCAAGATAGAGGCGCAGACGTTCACAACGACGCAGAGGACGTTCCTGAACGACATAGCGGACTTCTTCGGAGGCCTGTTCGGAAGCAAGCTGCCCGACCTCACGGTCTCTGATATCAAGGTGGTACAGACCGACCACATCAACACCATCACGATAACTGTAAGCAACACGGGAAACGCCGATGCCTACATAGGGCCGGGCGTGATAAGGAACAAGATACCGTGGCTGTGCTGGCAGATTGAGAGCCAATGCATGCCGAGCCAGACGTACCCGAACTCGTGCGCCGGCATAGGCGGCGAATGCAAGGGCGTCTCGACGACCATCGGAAGCGCCCACTGCGTCTGCCAGAAGAGCGACGGCGGCTTCACGCTCAAGGCAGGAAGCTCGAAGGACCTGATATACGTTGTCAAGGCGCCGACGACCGCCTCCGACATAACGGTCGAGATAGACCCCGACAACACAATAAAGGAAACGACAAGGGCCAACAATGTGCTCATACATAGCATAGCCCCCTGATAATCATGAGGTGACAATATGGACGTAGCGCTCGGGATACAGTTTTTTTCGCTGTCAACGTTAATCGGCTTGGTCTTCGCGGTGATCATGCACGTCAAGCACGGGCTCGGCAAGAAACCGTCGAGAAGGCGACATTAACCAATAAATACGGCCTTGACCAATTCTTAGCATGCCTTTAGAGGACATTATAATCGGACGGGAGCCGCAGGACATGGAAAAGTACGGCAAGAGGGGGACCGCTTTTCTCGGAAGGCACCTTGTCGGCACGCAGTTCGAGACGCACATGACCAACCCCGTGCGCATGGACCTGACAAGGCCGCATGTGATGCTTATCCTTGGAAAACGTGGTAGCGGCAAGTGCCTGCATGGGGACACGCTCATTCCGCTGGCAGACGGGTCCGTAGTGCCCATAAGGGAGCTGGCCGAACGTAAGGAAATGATATGCAGCCTTGACGATGGGCTGAAGATGGTGCACGCAGAGCGGACCGGTTTCTTCGAGCGCGAGGTCAATGAACTGCTCCGCATACGCATGCGCAGCGGGCGCGAAATCAAGCTCACACCGGAGCATCCGCTGCTGACGGTCCTCGGGTGGAAGCCCGCATCCGACCTCCGCATAGGGAGCAGGATAGCCACGCCGAGGAAGATGGAGTCCTTCGGCAACAAGCCGATGGATGAATGCAGGGTAAAGCTGCTCGCATACCTGCTAGCAGAGGGCCACCTGAGCAACAATTTCGTGCTCTTTGCCAATACGGACGATGCCATAGTGGAGGACTTCATGGAAAGCGTGAAGTCGTTCGATTCGAGCCTGCGAATAGTCGAACACAGCAAAAGCGGCTGTTACAGGGTGACAAAGAGCGCGGAGGAAATATCCCGGACAGATGCCTTAAGAAAGGCCGACGGGTCCTTCGTGAAGAGGAAGAGCTCCATTGCCAGCTGGCTGATTGGAATAGGAATATACGGAAAGCTATCAAGGGACAAATTACTGCCGGATGACTTGTTCCGCCTTCCAAAAAGCCAGACAGCCCTTTTCCTGAACAGGCTCTTCAGCTGCGACGGTTCGGTATACAAGAGCAGGAAGGGGGAACGGCACGCATGGGAGATATCATACAGCTCTTCTTCGGAAAGTATGATACGCCAAGTGCAGCATCTCCTGCTGCGGTTCGGCATACTGTCAAAGCTCCGCCACAAGAGCGTGAGGTGCAACGGGAAGGCATTCAAATCATACGAACTTGTTATAGGCACGGAAAACATATTGCGGTTCATAAGGGAAATAGGCTTCTTTGGGCGCAAAGCAGAAAAACAAAAAGCATGCCTCGAGGAAGCCGGCATGCTGTCCCGCAACCCGAACGTGGACACTGTACCGATGGAACTATGGCAGGCATACAGGCCGAAAAGCTGGGCAGATGCAGGGCGTGCGCTGGGATACACGACATTTCCGAAGGCTGCCAGAGAGAGTCAGTTCTACTCACCATCAAGGCAGAAGCTTCTGCAGATAGCGCTCTCTGACGGCGCGGAGCAGATCAGGACGCTTGCCCAATCGGACATCTTCTGGGATGAAATAATCGCCATGGAGAAGCTGGAAGATAATTTCAAGGTTTATGACATTTGCGTGCCAGAACTGCACAACTTCGTGGCCAATGACATAATCGTCCACAACAGCTACACGGGCGCGGTCATCGCCGAGGAGCTCATGAACCTGCCGGAGGAAGAGCGGATCGGGCTATCGTGCATCATGATCGACACGATGGGGATTTACTGGTCAATGAAGGAGCCGAACGACGAGGCGTTGCTGATGTTGAAGGAATGGAACATGAAACCGAAAGGATTCGACACGCGGAACATTGTGCCCGCCGGGCTTGCGGCCGTTTATGACAGGGCAAACATACCGTATGACGGGACGTTCTCGGTCCGCCCGGCAGACCTCACGGCAGGCGACTGGTCGCTCGTCTTCAGCATAGACATGCTCGACACGCTGGGAATTCTCCTCGAGCGCGCGCTGAAGAGCATACGCAAGACGGACTATTCGACGAAGGACATAATAGACGCCATCGAGGCGGACAAGCGGTCGGATGAAAAGGCGAAGCTCGCGCTGCAGAACAGGTTCCTTGCAGCCGAGACGTGGGGCATATTCTCCGACAAGGCGACGCCCGTGACCGATTTCCTGGTTCCCGGAAAAGCGACCGTTCTTGACGTCAGCCTCATGGACTGGTCCGTCCGCAACCTCATGGTCGGGATACTCGCGCGCGAGATATACGAGGCGCGGACAGCTGCCCGCAGGGCGGAAGAAGTGTCGAAGATAGCAGGCGAGACAAAACGGGCGGTCCCGATGACGTGGTTCATAATGGACGAAGCGCACAACTTTTTGCCGTCCGAAGGAAAGACCGCGGCCAGTGACCCGCTGCTCATGCTCGTCACGATGGGAAGGCAGCCCGGCATATCAACGGTCTTCATAACGCAGCGCCCGAACAAGCTGCACGAGACCGCGCTCGCGCAGGCGGACCTCATAATCTCGCACAGGCTGACGTCCTCGGAGGACGTCAATGCGCTCGCAGGCATAATGCAGACGTACCTGCTGGAAGACCTGCGCAAGAGCATAATGGACCTGCCGAAGTCGAAGGGGTGCGCCGTGGTACTGGACGACAATTCAGAACGGCTTTTCAACATACAGGTGCGCCCACGCGAATCGTGGCACGCAGGATCCACGCCGGTCGCTATTTCTGAAAAATAGGTTTATAAGTCTATTATACCTAAAACTATGCATGGCAAGGACTGGCAGTCTCATGCTAGTTAGCGCTATTATCATAGCAATTTCTATCTGCTTCAGCGCCCCTGCGATGGCGGCCGAACCGCTGACGATGGACTTTGGCGCGCAGAAGATTAGCGAAAAGAACGTAGAAATACTGGGGGGACACTCTGGGATGAACCTGTTCTCGCCGAACGGGGACGGCATGGCCGACAAAATCATAGTGAAACTGAAGAAGTTCTCCTGCACCATGTACAGGGAATCTAAATCCCTCGTGACGCCCGGCGACATCCTCATAGAGCTGAAGAACAAGGACACCGGAGCAACGCCGATTTCTGTCAGGTTCAGGGGAGATTGGACCGTTGCCGATGACGACACATTCGGCAAAAGATACGAGACCAACAAGGACGTCACAGTCGACCTCAGGGACGCCAATGGCAACGTCATTCCTGACGGGGATTACGACATTAAAATAGCCTGCGACAAGGCCCAATACAACAGCCCCGGAGCATATCCGAGGACCGGCACCGCATCGTATCCGCTGACATGGATCGGCGTTTCCTATACCTACAGCATATACTCCTCAAAGGGGCTTTCCCAGGCTCTGTCGACGCTGAAGGACAGCGAGAAGGGATCGGCTGCCGGAAAGCTGTCTGAGAACTGCAGGGGAACCGATCGTACTTGCAAAGCAGATACCATTGCATATTATTACTGCAAGAAGAGCGACATACTTATTGCGAAAACTGCAGATGACGGCAGCTGTAAAACTGGTCCATGGGGATACGCATTTGGATGCCCCTCGCCGGACTACGGGGATGCAGGCGCATGCTACTCGGACGTCATGGACAAGGTCGCATATCCGAGCGTGCTCAATCCCGCACCGATCTTCCCGTATGACGTGGTACCGGAAAAGCTGAACAGCGGAATGATAAAGATATATGGCGGATACGACGGAACGAACATGTTCTCTCCGAATGGAAAGGAGGCGAACAGCCTCAGCATGCTCATAGATGGTTTTGAATGCACCAAGTTCAACATACTGAAGGACGGCACATGGCAGACCGTGAATGTAGATAATCCTATAATCAAAATAAAGAATGCAGTAACAGATGCAGTTGTGCTCACCCCCGATGTGCCTGTTGATTATGCAAGTGGCAAAGCCAGAACCACCTTCAAAATAAGCAAAAGCGATGCCATTAAAAAGTTCGGATTAAATCAGGAGCTTGAAACATTATACAAGACAAAGAATCTCGCAGTGAATATACCCCTGAAATCGCTAGCTGAAGGAAAATACAAGATAGAGGTGTCATGCGGGAACTCTCCCTATTCATACGGCAGTGATCCGACATCAGTCGATATCTACGTAAGCAACAATTTCTACAGGGCGACCTCGACACTGGGCGCCGACCAGAGAGGCATGGCTGCCGGAAAGACGTCCGAGAACTGCATACAACCTGATAGGTGGACAGAAAAATGTAAGGCGGACCCTGTTGCGGACTACTACTGCAAGAAAGGCGACCAGCTCATCGAGAACACGGCAGGCGACGGCAGTTGTACGTACAATAATGGAGGGCTGACATCATGGAATTATTGCGACAAGGACTACGGGCACGCAGGGATATGCTACACGAAGAAGATATCAATAGAGTCGACGACCGCGGTTGCATCAAGCGTGACAGACTTGGCAGTCAGCAATGTCGGCGCCAGGAGCGCAACGTTCAGCTTCTACATCAGTGGCCAAGCAGAAAGCGCGGCTGTCCGCTGCGGTTCCAACAACCAAGCGCCCACATGCAGCGTACCTAAGAGCAGCCTTGCAACTAAGGGCATGAAAACGTGCACGGTCAACGGCCTCTATCCAGGAGGCGATTATACCGATCATATCCTACCTATGACCTGCTGGCTAGAAGTGAAGCCATATCCCGGAGCCATTACAGACGACAGAAACATCATTATCAAGAATATGCCATCGTTCTACACAACAGGTGCGGTAGCAGGCAAGGTCACTGACGTAACGAGCAGCTCTGCCAGGTTCAATCTTGAAATATACAACCAGAAGCTTGACAAGCCGCCGTACGTGGAATGCAAAGATACTGATGATAATGCATTCACATGCGATGCTATAACAACCAACGTAGGAAAAACATACTGCGATATAGAAGAGCTGGAATATTCTCATACATACGACTGCAACCTGTACTTTTATTTGCCAGGCGAAAGTGAGCCGACGCGCGGCGGAGGTTCGCATGGCGCGTGGCCGGAATACGAATTCACAACTCTGAGCGACAAGGGCGTTGACACATGCACCATACTCACAGTCGCCAACACAATCACACCGACCGTGGCCGCCAGCGACACCGAAGCGACAGTAAAATGGGACACTTCAATGAACGTCGACTACAAGAGCGGCGATTCCGCGGTGCTGTACAAGGAATGCGGCTCGGCAGCTGATCCGCTTCTTGCCGAAGTCATAGGCACGCCGTCATTCTCGCACAGCATAACTCTCACGGATCTCAAGCCCTCTACAGCATACTGTTTCAAGGTGCAGTCGGGCTACGGCGGCATAACATGCTCATCAGGCGATAACACCTTCACCACGGCAGCCGAGAGCATGGCCAACCTGCAGATAACGTTGGTGGACATGCCGAGCAGCATAAGCGCGGGCGAGACCAGGACGGCGCGCGTCACCGTCATCAACGCCGGCACAAAGGAAGCCACGGGCGCATATGTCAGTTACAAGGTCGGAACCGCGACTAAAGAATCATACATAGGGACGATCGCGCCCGGCAAGTCCATTACATGGCCGTTCTCAGGCCTCACGCAGGCCGTGGCAGGGAAGTACAATTATGATTTCAGCGTCCGAACTGATGTGACTGAATCGAGCCTCGATGACAACAAGATTACAAAGACAGTGTCTGTCGGAGAGTCGCTGCCTGACCTTGCCGTGACGAATGGCGACCTGGTCATATCGAAGACAGAAGGGCTCAACAAGGGCGACATGGTTTACATCGGCCTCAAGGTATCGAACATCGCTCCTGCTGGCAAGGGCGGCGTGAACGATGCGAAGAACGCCGTTGTGAAATTCTACTACAAGATAGGTTCGGGGCAGTACGCCATCTTCAACACTCAGACAATAAACGTAGTTGCCGGCTCGTATGCGGTCGCATCGGTCGACTGGCCCGTGGCTGACGTGGGCGACATAACGATCGAGGCCAGGGTCAATGAAGGGAAGGCGATAGCTGAGATCGACAGCATGAACAACATAGCGACCCAGATGATCCATTCAAGCGTCCAGTTCGACATGAAGGCATCGGACCTCACGCTGATGGACACGACGGTCAATGTCAACGGGGTCGAAAAGCCTGCCAAGAAAATAACAGTTGGATTCACTGAAAAGATACTGTCTTCCGGAGTAAGCAGCGCGACCGTGCCCGATTATGGCATAGGCTTCTACTACATATACGGCAAGCCGAGCTCGCCGAGCGGCGGATTCCTGTGGAACCTCCCGACCATCGGAAGGTTCATCATCAACATGTTCGCGGTCTCCTCACTGCCCGGAGGAACGGGATCCGGTTCTGGAATCATACCGCCCATAACAGCGGTTGCCTGGAACAACCTGAAGACATCCACAGTAAGTAGCCACGTTCTCAACGGCGAACGCACGCTCTATACATCATACACGTGGGTACTGCCGGATACAAAGGGTGAATATACGGTGAGGGTCTCGGTCGATACGTTGCGCGCCCTGAACGAGCCGTCCTCAACGAGGGCCGACAACGACAAGACCGTGACGTTCACGATACAGTAAAGGTTTAAGTCTTTCTACGGACGAAGTCTATTATGCCCGAATATGTCGCGCACCATCTTCTCAAGCCGGTCATCGAGGAACGACTTTATCAGACGGCGATATTCAACACCGCAACGAAGAAGAACACCCTGTGCGTGCTGCCGACAGGCATGGGAAAGACGGCGATAGCCATCATGCTCGCGGCCCATCGGATGGAGAACGGCGGCAAGGTGATGATAGTCGCACCGACCAGGCCGCTGGCCGCCCAGCACCAGGAGAGCTTCCAGAAGGCTTTCGAGCTGCCCAAACGCGAGATAGTCCTCGTCACAGGCCAGATACCGCCGCTCGCCCGCAGGGAATATTATCGCGAGGCGCGCATAATCACGGCCACGCCACAAACGATACAGAACGACCTGCGCACGGGCAAGCTCGACTTCTCGGATTTCTCGCTGCTCATAGTCGATGAGGTCCACCGCGCCGTGAAGAAGTACGCGTACCCGTTCGTTGCGAAAGCGTACATGGAACGCTCGAAAAATCCGAGGATACTCGGTCTGACGGCCTCCCCGGGCAGCGACGAGGCGAAGATAAACGAGATACGCAAGGGGCTGTTCATAGAGGCCGTGGAGATACGCGACGAGGAGGACGGGGACGTGAAACCGTACGTCCAGGAGAAGGAGATCGAGATCATCAAGGTCCCGTTCGCAGGAGAGCTCGTAACGATACAGGGCAATCTTAAGTCTGCTTTATCCGACCGCCAGGAGAAGCTTCAGAAATACAACATATACGCTCGAAGCAAGCGCGACCTGCTGCTTGCGCAGGAGCGCACGAGCAGGCTCATGAAGCTCGAACAGCGGCCGGTCTACTTCCACGTGATATCGCTCATAGCAGAGACCATCAAGCTCTGGCACATGCTCGAGCTGCTCGAGACGCAGAGCATATCCGCCGCCAGGCTGTACGCGGACAGACTCAAGCAGGAATCGTCGCGCGCTGCCAAGCGCATCATCGACGACCGGAAGGTGAACGAGGCCCTCGTGCTGATGGACCTTGTCAGCAGCCGCGGCGAAGAACATCCCAAGATGGCCGCGCTCAAGGACATCATCGGCAAGGAGATGCCGAACAAGATAAAGGTCATCGTCTTTTCCCACTACCGAGACAACATCGAGAAGATACTTCAGACGCTGAAGACCGTCGAGGGCTGCAGGCCTGTCTCGCTCATAGGACAGGCAGGAGAGAAGGGTCTGACGCAGACCGAACAGATTGAGACCATCGAATCGTACGAGGACGGGCTCTACAACGTGCTCGTCACGAGCTCGATAGGCGAAGAAGGCCTGCACATAAGCAGCGCCGACATGGCCATATTCTACGACTCCGTTCCGTCGGAAATACGAACGATACAGCGCCGCGGACGGGTGGGAAGGACCAAAGTGGGGAAGATAGTCATCCTGCTCACGAAGGGCACGAGGGACGAGGCCTACTACTATACGGCCAAGCGCAAGGAGCAGCGCATGCACGACATACTCGAGGACATGCAGCACGGGAAGGGCCTCCAGCGGTTCGTCAAATAATCTTCTTATAGGTTTGACAGCAATTAATGGGCATGAAGGTCCGCATAATCGCCGATTCTCGCGAGTTCGCTTCTGACGTCGTCGAAGAGCTTGCGAAGCACGACTGCACGATCGAGCAGCGCACGCTCCCCGTTGGGGACTATCTCTGCTCCGATAAGTTCGTCGTTGAGCGGAAGACGGCGAGCGACCTTTCGAGCAGCATAATCGACGGCCGCCTTTTCGAGCAGGCCCGCAAACTCTCGGAGTTCGAGAAGCCCGTGATAATCATAGAGGGCGAGCGGCTGTACGACAGGCTCAACCCGAACGTCATACGCGGCGCACTGTACTCGCTTCTCTTCGATTTCAAGATTCCCGTGGTGTGGTCGCGGCATCCCCGCGAGACCGCGGGCCTCATCCACTGGTTCGCCAAGCGCGAGCAGGACGGCAAGGAGGCCGCTCCTTTTCCGGTCCGCACAGGGCGCAAGGGCGCGGACGCCAAGGAGCAACTGGAGTATTTAGTCCACGGCCTGCCGGGCATAAGCATCGTCCGAGCGAGAAGCCTGCTGGCTCACTTCGGCTCGGCGGAGCGCATATTCGCGGCAAGCGAGGACGAACTGAAGGAAGCCAAGGGAATAGGCAAGAAAACGGCTGAAAACATAAGGAAACTGCTTGCAAGCAAGTACTAGGGAAAGAATTTATTCTTTGGATGCGCTATAGCACTGATGAAAAGCATTATTGTGGGGTTCGACCCGGGGCTCACCGCAGGGATAGCGATCCTCGACCTCAAGGGCCACGTCGTCAGCGTGGAGAGCAAGAAGTTCATGGCCCCTGACGACGTCAGGTCGTACATCATAGACTTCGGCAGGCCAATCGCCATATCCGTCGACAAGAGCGAGGCATCGGACGCCGCCAATAAGCTCGCAGCGTCGTTCAACTGCATGGTAGTTTCTCCGGACTACGACATGGGCGTGGACGACAAGATGGAGATGGTCCGCGGGCACCCCATATTCTCGAACCACGAGCGGGACGCCCTGGCTGCCGCGTTCGCCGCATACAACAGGTTCTCGGACCTGTTCGCGAGGATCGACGTCGCCCTGACGACGATGTCGCTGACGCAGCACTCCGACCGCGTCAAGGAAATGATAATAAACGGCGAGGCCAAGAACATAGCAGAGGCCATAAGCATGATCACAAGGCCGAAGCACGAGCCCAAGCAAGAACGCGTCGAGGAGCCGCGCGCAGAGCCCAAGGACAGGGAGGTCCGATTGAGGCTCAGGAGCCTGCAGAAGAGCCACGACATACAGAAGATGTACATCGAGAGGATCGAGAAAAAGCTCAAGGAAGTGGAAAAGCACAAGGCAGGGCTGATGAAGGACCAGCTGAAGAAAACGGAAGTCGGCCGACGGAGGGTCCTCAAGGACAAGGAGATACAGCTGAGGGACAGCATGATCGCGCAACTGCAGCACGAGCTGCGGCAAGAGCGGGAGGAGCGCCAAAAACTGTCGTTCATACGGGAAAAGGGCGGCGAATACGAGAAGATAGTGAAGGGCGGCAGCATACCCGTCGTCATGGTTTCGAACTACTCCAAGGAGAGCATTGCCACGACCGACAATGAGTTCAGGCTCAGGGACAAGGTGCTGTTCTTCTCGAAGGTCCAGGAAAGCCTGTCGGCGACCGCGCTCCTCTGCGAGCTGAAGCCCAAGGTCGTGATAGCCGATCTCGACGCTGCTGCGGCCGAGAAGCTCAAGAAAGCGGGAATAATAGTGGCCAAAGGCGTGGTTCCAGAAGCTCATGAGTGGTTCGGCTCCCTGGAGAGGCGGGAGCTGGAATCGGCCGTAGAGCGGTCTGAAAAGGCGAGCTTTACAGAGTGGTTGAAGGAGTACAAGAACCGTTATATAATATAGGCTTGGGTTTGTTGCAAAACGCTTAAATTGATGGATTTGCGAAGAAGGGAAGAGAGGTTGGCGCATGAGATTAAAACCTGGTAAAATAGGCAAGATAGAAAGGTACATGCTTAACCGGATTGACAAGGACGGAGGGATACTCCTCAGCCTCATAGACCCGGACTCGCAGCCCTTTGAGAAGGGGGCGAAAGTCGCGGAGATAAGCGCAGAGGCAGGGGCCGACGTCATCCTGATAGGAGGCAGCATAGGCGCCCAGGGGATCATACTTGACAAGACGACGAAGATGATCAAGGAGCGCGTCAACATACCGGTCGTGCTGTTCCCGGGAAACGTCGGGACGCTGACGCCGTATGCGGACGCGACCTATTTCATGTATGTGATGAACTCGCGGGACGTCTACTGGTCGACCACGTGCCAGATACAGGGGGCCACGATCGTCAAGAGGCTCGGCATAGAGCCGATCCCGACCGGATACATAATTCTTGAGCCTGGAAAGGCCGTAGGCTGGCTGTCGAACGCCAACCTCATACCCAGGGACAGGGGAGACCTTGCCGCGGCCACTGCTTTGGCGGCCGAATACATGGGTGCACGTCTGGTCGTCACGGACTCCGGTTCCGGAGCGGACAGCCCAGCACCGCCGCAGCTCATCAGGGCAGTAAAGTCACAGCTGTCGGTCCCGTATTTCTACGGCGGCGGCGTGAAGACGCCCGAACAGGCGGCCGAGATAATCAAGGCAGGAGCTGACGGCATACAGATAGGCGCCGCCTTCGAATACGCCAAGGACGCGAAGAACGTGGAAGACAAGGTGAGAAAGATGTCAAAGGCCATCAAGGAGGCGGGCCGCGAAAAGAAGAAGAAGAGCCACGTGCTGATGGACAAGACAAAAAGCATGCTTGCAGACATCAAGATTCCGAAATTCAGGATGCCCCATATGAGCGCGCGTGAGATAAAGGGCAAGCTTCTCGGAGAAAGGCTGAGAAAGGGAATGGTCTAAAGGAAGAACAGGAAGTCCCCGAAGGCCAGAGTGAACAGCAGCGCTATTGGGAACGTCGGCGTGTACCTTATGCCTTCCCGTATCAACACCATTTTCTGCGAGCGCTTTATCGCCGCCACCTCCTTGTCGGTCAGGCCGCGTATCATCTTCTTGTAGATTCCGAGCTTCGGCAGGTCCTGCCCTATGACGTCGTTCGCCTTCAGCTTGCTGGCAGGTATCCTCCTGTAGAAGTTGGCGTCGACCGCCTTCGTGTACCTGTAGAGCACAGGCATGGCCGCGAGGATCGCCGAGAGCACCAGGAAGACCGCGACCTCCTGGTACGCGAACACCGCAAAGAGGAAGACCGCCGAAAGGAACGCCGCGCCCAACGAGAAGTAGTCGTTGCGCACGGACCTCCTGAAGTCGCGCATTATCTTCCTGTTCCTGAACCCGAGCGCCATTATGTAGACGACCGAATAGATGGATCCGACAAGGAAGACGTTGATGAAGTATGAGAATGAGAAGGGCAGTATCGCCTGGCCTGCAAACAGCGGCGCGAAGGGCGCCGTCGGGACCAGCGCTCCGATGGCCAGCAGCATGACGCTGTCGCCTGCGCCCCATGCGCCCGTCGCATAGGCGATGATGCCGAACAGCCCGTATGCGCCCAGAACCGTCAGCGAGAGCATGAACGGCTGCAGGTCTCCCGTGAGCATGGAATCCGCTCCGTTGAGCAGCACGCCGATGATGACCATGGCTATTGCCAGCTTGTCTATTATGTCAGAGGTCTTGAGGTCCCATGCCGCTATGACGGACGAACCTATGAGGGCTATCGCGACCCTTAGCAGCTCTAGCATGAGAAGTATAGTAATTTCTGGTAATTAAATGTTTCCCAGCAGCCTCGGCAGGCCCTTAAGGCTCGAATACCTGTCAGCGCCTATGCCGCGGCGGACGCCCACCGTCAGCGCGCCGGCCGACCTTCCCGACCTCACGTCGTGCGTCATGTCGCCGACGACCACCGCCTCGTCCGGTCGGACCCTCAGCCGTCTGCACGCCAGGAGGACGATGTCCGGGGCGGGCTTGGGGTGCCTGACGATGTCTCCGGTGGCGATCGCGTCGAACATCCCGCCCAGCCCGGCTGCCCTGAGTATGAAACGCGCCGGCCCGGCCGGCGTGTTGGTGATTATCGCCAGCTTGTACGCCTTTCCCAGCTTCCTCAGCACGGGCCTTGCGTCAGGGTACGCCCTGACGTGCTTTCCCATGCCGTAGAAGAGCCTGAAGAACTCGTTGTAGGCCCTGCGCGTGCCCTTCCTGCCCGTCATCTTCTTCAGGTCGTCCATTATGTAGGTGCCCCAGTAGT
>Ga0315295_10000907_pt1 | contig 25247 bp, 17 predicted proteins | sample YL17G14_0_MG_FD_204453 | JGI IMG/M metagenome (GOLD analysis project Ga0315295, IMG submission 204453) | Sediment microbial communities from Yellowstone Lake, YNP, Wyoming, USA - YL17G14_0 | ecosystem: Environmental > Aquatic > Freshwater > Lake > Sediment | place: USA: Wyoming | collected... | reverse complement strand
TGGCCTCGACGTCGCCGGAGGCGTCGGCGAGCGCGCCCCGGAAGGCGAGGTCGTCCACCGGCCAGGCCTCGAAGGCGGCGAGCGCGGTCTCCCGGAGCCGCACGGCGTCGCCCGCCTCGGCGAAGGCGGCGGCGGCCTCGCGGAGGTGCTCGGCGCGCGCCGGTCCGGGCGGAGCGGCGGAGGCGATGTCCACGAAGGCCTCGCCGCGGGCGCGCGGGTCGGTCGCCAGCGCCTTCCCGATCGCGCGTGCGGCGGCACCGTCGAACGGATCGGACCGGCACAGGGCGAGCAGGTAGGGCGCCGATTCCTCGCCGCGCCCCAGCGCCGAGAGCCGTCCGGCCGCCTCGAGGAGTGAGGCCCGCCCGGGCGGTGGCTCGGCCAGGACGGCGAGGAGGGCGGGGATCGCCAGCGCGCGCGCGTCGTCGTCCTGGGCGCCGGAGAGCACATCGGCGGCGCGCAGACGCAGCCGGGCCCGCGCGTCGGGGTCGGCCTCGCGAGCCGTCCGGTCGAGGAGCGTCCGCCCCAGCTCGGCGAGGCGCCCGGTCTCGGCGAGGACCCGGTCGAGTTCCGCCTCGGCCGACGGATCGCCCGGGCTGGCCTCGAGGGCCGTGCGAAGGGCCTGGAGGGCGCCCTCGGGATCGGCGAGGGGGCCGCGGAGAACGCGGGCGAGGGCCACGAGCGATTCGGCCCGGGCGGCACCCTCGGCGCGGGAGGACCGGGCGGAGAGCACCTCGGCGAGCAGCGGGGCGCCGGCGTCGCCGCGGGTGAGCGCGATGGTCTCGAGCTCGCCCCAGGCGCTCGCATCGAGCGGGTCGAGCGCCAGGAGGCCTCGCAGCGCGCCCTCCAGCTCCTCCGAGGCTGCGCCGTCCGGGCTCCCGGAGGGGTCGACCGCGGCCCCCCGCGCCGCGGAAAGGCGGGCCAGCGCCACCTCCATCTCGGCGGCGGGGCTCCCGGCTGCCGCCTCCTGGGCGCGATGCAGCAACTCGCGCGCCCGGACCGGATCCCGGTGCTCGGTGCGGGCGGCGGCGGCGGCCAGGAGGAGCAGGCGGGACCGGCGTCGGCGCGAGCGGAGCCGATCGGCGTCGCTCCCGAGTCGCTCCAGGGCACGGGGCCGGTCGGGGTCGATGCGGAAGCGCCACTCCATGACCTCCGCATCGTGTGGACGCAGCTCGAGGAGCCGGTCCAGGGATCTCAAGGAGAGGGAGGCATCGCCGGACGCCTCGGCCAGCTCGGCCAGCGCCGCCAGCCGATCGGCCTCCGCGCTCGGGTCGAGGGACGCCTGGCCGGGCGCGAGGAGCGCCTCGTGCAGCGCCAGCGCCTCGCCCACCGAGCCGCCGGCGTGCAGGAGGTCGGCCAGCATGTCGCCCACGAAGAACAGGTCGCCCGACCGCTCGTGGGCGCGGCGCGCGGCCCGGAGCGCACCGGCGAGGTCGCCCTGCTCGCGAGCCAGCACGGCCGCGTCCCGCCAGGCCCTGGCGGCGCTGGCGGCATCCGCAGCCCTGGCCGCGAAGGACTCGAGCGGTTCGCCCCAGGGAAGTCGCCCCAGGGGGGGCGGCGCGGCTCGCCGGAGCGCGGCGTGCTCCGCGGCCAGGGAGCCCTCGGGAGGGAGACGGGAGAGGGCCTCGCGGAAGCCGGCGTCGGCCTCGGCGATGCGGCCGGCCCGGGCCAGCAGCCGCGCCCGCTCGAGCAGCCGCCCCCCGGCGCCGGCGGAATCGAGCTCGGCCAGCCGATCGAGGAGGTCGATCACCGCCGGGCCATCCCCGACCTGGCGGGCGATGGCGAGGCAGGCCTCGGTGGTGGCCAGGTCGCGGGGCGCGAGCGTCCGGGCCTCCTCGGCGTGGGTTCGCGCGGCCGCGACGTCCTCCGCCGAGAGCGCCAGCTCGGAGAGGCGCAGGAGGAGCGCCGGGCGCTGACCGGTCGGCGAGGCCGGAACGAGCCCGGCGAGCGCGAGCCGCTCGCCGGCCGGGTCGGCGTGCTGGCGGGCGATGGCGACGAGCGCCGCCCAGGCGTCGCGGGCCTCGTCGCGCCCCAGCCCGAGGTCGAGCGCCGTGCGAATCGCCCCCTCACCCTCCACGGGCAGCCCGGCGGCGAGGGCCGCCTGCCCGGCCAGGGCGAGTCGCAACGCGGCGTCCGGCTCTCCGCGGGCCCTCGCGTCGGCCGCTGCCTCGAGCAGGTCGAGCGCCTCCGCGCCGGGGCGCTGCCAGAGCCCGCGGTGGAGGCTTCCGTCGCGGCGAACCGCATGGCGAAGCCCGGCGGCGCTGGGGATGGGCCAGCCGGAGGGGGCCAGCGCGGCGGTCAGGATCTCCGCGATCGATCCCTGGCCGGGCAGGGTCTCGGCGGAGCCGGTCGCCACCTCCAGGCGCACGAGCGAGCAGGGCAGCGTCCGGAACTGGGAGGTGCCGCCGCCCGGGTCGAAGGCAGGCGGTGCGCCGTGGACCTCGAGCTCCAGATCCAGGAGGGAGATCCCGCCCTCGAGAGCGGCGGGCGAAAGCCCGATCCGGACGCGCCCCCGGGCCAGCCGGAGCTCCAGCCGGGGTGGACGGGCGTCGGGATCTCGATCGGGCATGGCGGCGTGGGGCACGGCGGACGAATCCTACCGTGGATCGGTCCGCCGCGGGAGCCTCCGGCTACTTCTGCTGCGCCACCTCGGCCGGCTCCCGGCGATGAACGATGAGTGAACGCCGGGACTGGAACTCCTCGTCCTCCCGCGCCACCACCGTGACGGTGTTGTTGCCCGGCTTGAGGGGGACGTCGGCCGCGAACCGGATGTCTCCGGTATTCCCCTCGGGGACGACCTTGAAGAATACCTTCTGGTCGTTCACGAAGATGAAGACGTCGCGGAGCTTCGTCGACGGGCTGCCGGCCGGAATGCTGGCCGTGCCGGTCAGGTGGAGCTGGTCGCCATCGACCACGGTGGCGCCCTTCGAGGGGTCCGGGCTGACGGCGATGCGGGGCGGCTCGCGCTGCCAGACACGGGTCACCGTGCCCTCGCGCTTGCCCCTGGCCGGCTGGACGTCCTCGGCCGAGACGAATCCGAAGCGCCCCTTCTCCCACTCCACCTTGTAGAGGTTCCCGATCCGGGCGGTCACCGGCAGCACGGCCCCGCGCGCCGCCTCGGCGAGCGGAGCGGAGGAGCCGGAGGCTCCCGAGCGCACCGGGGTGGAGAGGGCCACGACCTTGATCGCGCCCGTGGCCGGCTGCCGGGAAGGCGCCGGCGGGGCCACCGGGATCTCCACCTTCTCGGAGATGTACTCCTCGAGCTTCTCGTCCACCACCGTGAAGCGCAGCGGGAAGGTGTCGAGCTTCAGCCCCTTCTTCACCTCGATCTCGAGGAGCGCGCTGCGGGTCTCGCCGGCCGGGATGGAGCCCATCACGGACCGCCCCTTCTTGATGAAGATCTTGTCGTCGGCCAGGTTCAGGTTCTTGATGGACAGGTAGGTCTTGTCGCCGCTCGGGCCCGTTCCGACGTTCTTCACGTCGACCCGGAGGAAGACGTCCTCGCCCTTCTGGATGAGCCCGTCCCCGTCCCCCTTGGACTCGTCGTCCACCTGCCAGGTGAAGGCGAAGAGCGGACGGGGCTGCTCGAGCACCTCGAAGCGGGCGCGGGCCTCGGGCCAGGCATGGCCGGCGTCGTCCTCGAGCCGGAGGGAGACGAGGTCGAGCCGGCTCTCCATTCCCCTGGGCACGCGCAGCGGGACGGTCCAGCTGCGCTGCTGGCCGGGCTTCACGGTGCCGAAGACGAACTCGCGCCGGTCGAGGAAGGGGGCCTTCTCGGTGCTGGTCCAGCCGCGCAGCCGGTGGAGGGGCGCGTCGCCCCTGTTCTCGACGGTGATGGTCCAGGGAACGGTCTCTCCGGCCCGGGCCTTCGTGCCCTCGGGCGGCGACACCGTCACCACGGGGCGGGGCGTGCCGGTCGTCGCGACGCCGGCGCTCCAGTCGATGCCGAGCTGGGCGAGGCGGGCCTGCAGCCGGGCCTGCTCGTCGGCGCGCCGCTCCTCCACGAGGACCCTGGCCGCCTCGAGCTGGCGGGCGCGGTCGGGGTAGGGGGCCCGGACCAGGAGATCCTTGGCGAACCGGATCTGGTAGTCCTCCACCAGCTCGTCGGGGTTGGCGTCGGCGTCCTCGTCCTCCTGCTGGGCCGGCGTCAGCTCGGGATCCTCGGAGCTCGCTCGTGCCGCCTCCCGGGCCTCCTTCTTCAGCGCCTTGGCGACGGCATCCTCCTTCTCGTCGAGAAGGTAGCGGAGCTCGAGGAGCGGCTTCTCCGCGATCTTGCGGGGCGTGCCCGGCCGCTTCGCGTCGATGCCGCCGAGCAGGGGGTTCTGGAAGTGGTGGTCGAGGTCGGCCTCGCCCATGGAGCGGGGAGGCGCGAACCAGTTCACCGCGTCGGGCAGGGCGCGGCCGGGCTGGAGCAGCACGTCGGGGGTGATGCCGACCTCCTGGATGGAGATGTCTCCGGGGGTCAGGTACTGGGCGATGGTGAGCTTGAGCGCGGCCTCCTCGCCGTTGTGGGCGGGGTCGCTGAAATCGTAGAGGACCTGCACCGAACCCTTGCCGAAGGTCTGGCGGCCGGCCACCAGCGCGCGGCCGTTGTTCTTGAGCGCGCCGGCCACGATCTCGCTGGCCGAGGCCGACGAGTTGTTCACCAGGATCACGACCGGCAGCTGGGCCAGGTCGTTCCGGTCGGCGTGGGCCTCCTTCACCTCGTGGATCTGGCGCCGGTCCCCCTCGCCCACGGTCTTCACGATGACCCCCTCGGAGAGGAAGAGGTCCGAGACCGAGATGGCCTGCTCGAGCAGGCCGCCGGGGTTGCCGCGCAGGTCGAGGATGAGCCCTTCCAGCTTGCCGCCCGAGGCGGCCGCCTCGGCCTTCTGCTGGTCGACGGCCTTCACCAGATCCCGGGTGGTGTTGGCGGAGAACTGCGCCACCTTCACGTAGCCGACGTTCCTGTCGAGGAGCTTCGCGAAGGGGACGGTCTCGACGTTGATCACCTCGCGGACGATGGCGAGGCGACGCGGCTCGGCGCCGACGCGGCCGACGGTGACGTTCACGCGGGTGCCGGGCTTGCCACGCAGCCGGTCCACCGCTTCCTGCACGTCCATGTTGATGGTGGACTGCTCCTCGACGCGGGAGATGACGTCCTTGGCCCGGATCCCGGAGCGCTGCGCAGGCGTGCCCTTCAGCACCTTCATGACGGTGAGGTTCCCGTCGCGCATGCCGATGACGAAGCCCAGGCCGCCGAACTCGCCGCGGGTCTGCAGCCGCATCTCCTTGAAGTGCTTGGGCTCGAGCAGCACGGAGTGTGGATCGAGGGTCTGGAGCATGCCGTTGGCCGCGGCGTACTCGACGTCGCCCAGGTTCTTGTGCGCCACCAGGTGGTCCTGGACGAAGTCCATGATCTCGGCGAGCTTCTGCCGGAAGCTGAAGATCGAGACCACGTCGGAGACGTCGAACTCGCGGCTGGCCTCCCCGACCGTCACCTTGATCTTGCCGGTCGAGACGTCGCCCTCGACCATCACCTCGGCGACGGTCTTCTCCACGGCGCCGAGCGCGCCCGCCAGCATGGACCTCGGGTTCACCCGCCGCGGGTCGACGTAGTTCTCCTGGACCGCGAGCACGACCTTGGTCAGCACCGGAAGGGACTTGAGCCGGTAGCCCGACCCGGAGGCGCGGGACGCGTCGTCCCCCGACCCGGACTCTCCGTGAGCACCCATGGAGGCCACGGCGGAGGGGCCGGTGGGGTGAGGCGGGCCGGGTCGGTGCGCGAAGGCGAGGGAGATCCCGGCCGCCACCGCGAACGCGGCCGCCGTCGCGGCGGCGAAACGAAGAAGACGCTTCATGTGGGGACGGATCCTCGGCGGGTCGAAAAACGTCGACCTTTTCATGAGGATAGGGGCACTGGTGCGGGGGTGCAAGGAGATCGTCCTCCGGATCGCGGGGGGGCCTTCCAGGTGGAGGGAGAACGAGTCCCGGACCGGGGGCATTCCCCTGGCGGGCCCGCCCCCCCGGAGGACCCGGCGCGCAAGGGCGCGGTGGCGCCACCGTCCCCGCGTCGGTACAGTGCCCCGCATGTCGCTCGACCGGAGCATCCAGGAGAGCCCGCCGGTCCGGAGCGTCGACGACCTGGTCGCCTGGTTCCGCGAGCGAGAGCATCCCTCCGGGGCCTGGAAGGTGGGCATCGAGTACGAGGCCCTGCCCCAGATCGCGGGGACCCTCGACCCGGTCCCCTACGACGGACCGCGTGGCATCGAGGCCGTGCTGCGCGCCTACTCCCGGTTCGGCTACGCCCCGTTCGAGGAGAACGGCCGGGCCATCGCCGCCCAGAAGGGTGGCCTCACCGTCTCGATCGAGCCGGGTGGCCAGGTCGAGCTCTCGGGCCGCCCCTTCCAGGACGTCCACGCCGTCGCCGAGGAGCTGGACCGGCACCTGGAGATCGGGCGCGAGATCGGCGCCGAGCTGGGGATCGAGTTCCTGGCGGCGGGGTACCGGCCCTGGGGCTCGCCGACGACGGCCAGCTGGGTTCCGAAGGAGCGGTACGCGGTGATGCGGCCGTTCCTCGCCGCCCGCGGACGGCTCGCCCCGGACATGATGTCGATGACGGCCTCGGCGCAGGCCTCCTTCGACTTCTCGAGCGAGCGGGACGCCGCCGAGAAGCTGCGGGTGGCGCTCGGCGCCCAGCCGGCCATCGTGGCCCTCTGCGCCAACTCGCCGGTGGTCGGCGGCGTCGAGTCGGGCTGGCAGAGCTTCCGGACCGAGGTATGGAACCACACCGACCCGGCGCGCTGCGGGCTCCTGCCCTTCGCCTTCGAGCCGGGCTTCGAGGAGGACGCCTACCGGCGCTACGTGGAGTGGGCGCTCGACGTGCCCATGGTCTTCCTGCGCCGCGGCGGTCGCTACCTCGACACCCGGGGGTTCACCTTCCGTCAATACCTGTCCGAGGGGCTGGAGGGGCACCGCCCCACGCTGGCCGACTGGGAGGACCAGCTCTCGGTGCTCTTCCCCGAGGTCCGCATGAAGGGGGTCATCGAGATCCGGGGATCCGACGCGGTTCCTCCACACATGGTGAAGGGCCTGGCCGCCTTCTGGAAGGGGTTGCTCTACTCGAAGGAGTCGCGGGACTGGGCATGGGACCTGGTGCGCCGGCTCTCCGTCCAGGAGCGGCGCGCGCTCCGCGACGCGGCCGGGCGGGAAGGGCTGCGGGCCCGGACGCCGGATGGACGCACGCTGGCCGCGCTGGCGGCCGATCTCCTCGAGGCCGCCTCGCTGGGCCTTTGCCGGCAAGGCGCCTGCGGACAGAAGGGCGAGGACGAGCGGGTGTGGCTGGCGCCGTTGATGAGGATGGCGAGCGAGGCCCGCTCGCCCGCCGACGAGGCGCTGGAGGCCTTTCGCGGCGGCGGCGCCGCCGCGCTCTCGGCCTGGCTGCGCATCGCCGGTTGAGGGCGCCGCGACCCTTTGGCAAGGGCCGCACCTGCGTGGGAAGATGGCTCGCCTGACGGATCACCCTCCAGAGACGGGGCCGGGAGCCGCCCGGCGTCCCCCCCGCGTCGCCCCCGAGCCACTGCTCGGGGAGATCGGCGCCGACGCGCCCTTCGGCATCGTCGTCGCCGACCCCGATCTCCGCTGCACCGGTGCCAACGCCTCCTTCTCGGCCCTGGTCGGCGTGGACGGGGCGAATGCCGTCGGGCGAGGCCTGGCGGAGCTGCTCCCCGGCGCCTCCCCCGCGCTCTTCGAGGCCGCACGCGGCGTGATCGCCGACGGCCGGCCCCGCTTCCGCATCCCGGTCGTCCTCGAGGTGTCGGGCCAGGCCCGCCGCGCCGACTTCACCCTCTATCGCACCCACGGCTCCGGCGACGATCGACCCCGGGTGGTGGGGCTGGCCCGCGACCTCGGGACCCTGCCGAACGTGGACGCCGCCGAGCGGTCGGCCCGGCTGCGCCCCGAGGCGGTGGCGGAGCGGCTGGCCCGCCTCCAGGAGGTCACGGCGGCGCTCTCTGCCGCGGTGACCGAGGAGGAGGTCGCGCAGGTCGTCCTGGGCGTCGGCCTGCACGTGCTCGGCGCCAGCGGCGGCAGCCTCTGCTTCCCGGAGGGGGGGATCCTCGAGGTCTCCCACGCGGCCGGGTCCATGGCCGCGAGCGCCGACGGGGGAACGCCCCCCGCGCTCCGGGCCCCGCTCGACGAGGCCTTCCTCCGCGAGGAGCCGGTCTGGATCGGCTCGTCGGCCGAGCTGCGGGCCCGGTACCCGGCGCTGGTCCCGGCCGGTGCCACGCTCGGCGACGCCTCCTGGGCCGCGCTGCCCCTCCGGGTTCGCGGACGCCCCATCGGCGCGCTGGGAATCGGGTTCGCCGGCGCCCATCGGTTCGACGAGGAGGAGCGGGGGTTCCTCGAGGCGCTGGCCCACCAGTGCGCCCAGGCGGTGGACCGGGCCCGCCTCTTCGAGAACCAGCGCGAGCTGCGCGCCCAGGCCGAGGAGGCGGCCGAGACCCGCGAGCTGCTGGTCCGCGAGCTTCGCCGGACGCTCCGGGAGCGCGACGAGTCGATGGCCCACCTCGACGCACTCTTCGTGAATGCGCCGGTGGGGCTCGCGCTGCTCGACCGGGACATGCGCTACGTCCGCCTGAACGCGTACCTGGCCGCCATCCACGAGGCCCCCGCCCAGGGCCTGCTCGGCCGGACGCTCTGGGAGGTGCTGCCCCCGGTCGCGCGCGACGACCTGATCCGCGACTTCCAGCAGGTGGTGGACGGGCGGGTCCCCCTCGTCGAGCGCACCGTGACCGCGCCGCCCCGGGTTCCCGGGGAGCGGCAGCGGACCTTCGTGATCACCTGGTACCCGGTCCGCGTGGCCGACCGGCTCATCGGCGTCGGGTCGCTCCTGCAGGAGGTCACCGAGCAGCGGAGCGCCGAGCAAGCCCGGGCCCACGTGCTCGGGGTGGTGGGACACGACCTGCGCAGCCCGCTCATGGCCATCACCGCGTCCGCCGAGCTGCTCCAGGCCGGGCCGCTCGACGAGCGCGCCGCCCGCTCGGTGGGGCGCATCCTGCGGGCCTCGGGGCGCATCGACGGCATCATCCGGGCGCTCATCGACTACACCATGGTCCAGGGCGGGCCGGAGGTCGGCCTCCACGCCCGCCCCACCGACCTCGCGGCGCTGGTCCGCTCGGTGGCCGAGGAGTGCGAGGCGGCCCACGCCGGGCGAGAGGTCCAGGTCGCGGCACCCGAGCCGGTTCACGGAGAGTGGGACGGGGACCGGATCGGGCAGGCGGTGGCGAATCTGGTCAACAACGCGCTCCAGTACGGCCTGGAAGGCGCACCGGTCGAGGTGGCCTGCTGGGGCGAGGCGGAGGAGGCCGTGCTCGAGGTCACCAACGCCGGCCCCCCCATCCCCGCCGAGCTCGTCCCCCACCTCTTCGAGCCCTTCCGGCGCGGCGACGACGAGCGCAGCCAGCGGCGCCGGGGGCTCGGGCTCGGCCTCTACATCGCCGTGCAGATCGCGGCGGCCCACGGGGGCACGATCCGGGTGCGCTCCGAGCCGGCGCGCGGGACCACCTTCACGGTTCGCCTGCCGCGGTCGCTCAGCCGTGCGAGTGGCCGAACGACCTGAGCGCCCACATGGCCGCCAGCCCGGCCAGGAGCGCGAGCGAGATCTTCCAGCGCCCCCCGCCCCGGCGGTGCAGGTCGGGCAGGATGTCGGAGAGGGAGAGCTGGAGGAACGAGCCCGCGCTGGCGGCCAGCGCGATGGCGGTGAACCGCTGGGCGTGCACCACCCGGTCGAGGACCAGGAAGGTCGCGGCGCCGAGCGGGACCATGAGCGCGAAGCTGGCGTTCATGAGGAGCGCCTGGCGGCGCCCGTAGCCCTCGGCTCGAAGGATGGCGGTGAGCGAGACCGACGAGGGGATCTTGTGCGCCAGGATGGCCACGAAGACCAGGAGGCCCAGCGCCGGGTCGCTCTGGGCGGCTCCCAGCGCGAAGCCGTCCACCAGCGTGTGGAGCGACAGGCCGATGAAGGCCGCCAGCCCCAGCGTGTGCACGTCGCAGCCGGTGGCCTCGTGGGCGTGGTCGTGGCCGGCGTGCTCGCGCAGGCCGTGGGGCGGCGGCGCCGGGTGTCCGAGCAGCCGCTCCGACGGCCCGGGCTCCGCGCAGACGTGGACCAGGACGAACCGCTCGAGGAGGAAGAGGAAGAGGAACCCGGCCACCGTCCAGGGGATGACGTCCGTTCCGCCCAGGTGCACCGCCTCGGGAAGCATGTGGAAGAAGGCGGCGCCGAGCATGACGCCGGCCGAGAAGGAGAGCAGCGCGTCGTTGCGGACCCGCTTCCCGAAGAGGGGCAGGACCCCGCCGGCCAGCGAGCCGGTCAGGATGGCGCCGGAGTAGGCGGCGAGCGTCAGGGTCTCGTTCACGGGCGGCTCACTCGGCGATGGCCTCGGGCGCGGCGAGGGTCGGGTCGAACTCGAAGGGTGCCCCGGGCGGGAAGTGGCGGGCGAGGAGCGCCTCCACGCCGGCGGAGTCGTTCGCCGCGGTGGCGTCGCGCCGGAAGTGGACGCCTCCCTTCAGGCCGCGGGTGTACCAGAGCAGGTGCTTGCGCAGCTCCCGGACCGCATGCGACTCGGAGGCCGCGCCGTCCTCGCCGGGGTGGAGCCGGTCCCGGTGCTGGATCTGGAGCTGGACGTGGCGCAGGACGGTTCCCACCCACTCGTCGCGGGTCGGGGAGCCGGGCATGGGCTCCCCGCGCTCGGCGGCGCGCAGGTCGCGGAAGATCCAGGGATTGCCGCAGGCGCCGCGGGCCACCAGCACCGCGTCGCAGCCGGTCTCGTCGCGCATGCGGAGCGCGTCCCCGGCCGACCAGACGTCGCCCGAGCCCAGCACGGGGATCGAGACCGCCTGCTTCACGGCGCGGATGAGGGACCAGTCGGCGCGCCCGGCGTAGCCCTGCGAGCGGGTGCGCCCGTGCAGCGCGACCGCGGAGGCCCCGCCGGCCTCGGCGGCGCGGGCGACGTCGACGCAGTTCACGGTGGACTCGTCCCAGCCGGCGCGGATCTTGACGGTGACCGGGACGCGCACCGCCCGGGTCACCTCCCGGACCGTGGCCTCGACCGCGCCCGGCTCGCGGGCCAGCGCCGCCCCCGCGCCGGTGCCGCAGACCTTCCGGACCGGGCAGGCCATGTTGATGTCCACGATGCCGGCGCCGGCGGCCACCGCCGCCGCGGCGCCGCGGGCCAGCACGCCGGCCTCGGCGGCGAAGATCTGCACCGCGAAGGGCACCTCGGCCGGGTCGTGGTCGAGGTAGGAGAGGGTCTGGGACGTTCCGTGAACGAGGCCGTGGGCGCTGACCATCTCGGTGTAGGTGAAGGCCGCCCCCATGTCCCGGCAGATGGCGCGGAAGGGGCGGTCGGACACGCCGGCGAGCGGCGCCAGGAAGAAGCGTCCGGAGAAGGTGTGGGAGCCGATGCGCATCGGTGGGTCGCCAGGGGCGGGGAGGCCTCCTCCTAGCACGAAGGAGGTCCTGCCGCACGGCGCCCCGGGCGCGCTCCCCGGCGGCGTGCTAAAGCCTCCAGTCTCGGATGTCCCTCGCGGTCGCCATCGCCGCCCTCGCCCTCGCCGCCGCGGCGCCCCGCCACGTCACCATCGTCTACGCCGCCGACCTCTCCGGCTGGCTCGAGCCCTGCGGCTGCAGCGCCAACCAGCGGGGCGGGCTGGCCCGCGCCGCCGCGGCCATCGCCCGGATCCGCGCCGAGAACCCGGACACGATCTTCGTCGCCGGCGGCGACCTGCTCTTCGAGGGTGCGCTCGACCCGGAGCGCAAGGATCAGGACCTGGCCCGGGCCCGCACCGTCGCCAGGGCGCTCCGGGCCATGGGGCTCGCCGCCACGTTCCCGGGGGAACGCGATTTCCTCGCCGGGGAGCCCTTCGCGAGGCAGACCGGCCTTCCCTTCACGCGGAGCAAGCGGATCGGGCCGGTGGGCTTCGGGGCCCTCGGCTCGGTGCCGGAGGCCCCGGTGCGCGTGGCGGTGGTTCACGAGGGCGGCAGCCGCGCCGGGGTGGAGCGGGCCGCCGAGGCGCGGAGGCAGGGGATCGACCTCGTCCTGGCCGCCCACCGCGAGGGGCTTCTCGACGACGACGCCAACCGGGCGGTGCTCGATGCCCCGGTGCCGGTCGTCCAGGTGCAGGGGCGCGGCCAGTCGCTGGCGCGCATCGAGGTGCTCCTGTCCGGCGACCGGGCCAGGGGTTTCGCGGTCCTCCCCGGCCCGTCGCAGCGCGCCGAGGAGCTCGACCTGCTCGCCACCCGGAGGGCCGAGTACGCCCGGCGCCTCGCCGCCGCGGAGGCCGCGGGCAACGCCGCCCTGGCCTCGGCGCTCGGGGGCAAGATCGCCGAGCTCACGGATCGTGAAACGGCGATCCGGGCCAGTCCGCTCCCCGCGCCCCCCACCGACCGCCCGTCGATCCAGGTGACCTTCATCCCGCTCTCCGACGACCTGCCCGAGGACGAGGGGGTGCGCCGGCTGCTCACCCGCCACTACGGCGAGGTGGCGCGCATGAACCTCGCCTCGGCGAGGGCGCAGGGCCGCCCCTGTCCCGACGTGGCCTCCGCCACCCCCTCCTTCATCGGCGTGGACGAGGTGCCCCGGGGCGGAACCCGCGACTGCCGGAACTGCCACCAGGCCGCCTTCGCCTCCTGGGAGAGCACCCCGCACGCGCGGGCCTACGAGACGCTCGAGAAGGGAGGCCGCCAGTACGACCTCGACTGCGTCTCCTGCCACGTCACGGGGTGGAAGCGTCCCGGCGGTCCGTGCGACGTGGCCTCCACCCGGGGACGGCGCGGCGTGCAGTGCGAGGCCTGCCATGGACCCGCGAGCCTCCACGCCGTCGACCCGCCTGGCCACGTCGTCCGCGACCCACCTGCCTCCACCTGCGCCGCCTGTCACACGGCGGACCACAGCACCGGTTTCGAGCTCACCAGCTTTCGCAGGCGCATCCTGGGTCCGGGCCACGGCGAGTCCGGGTCTCCGGCCACCCGGCCCTGACCTGGCAGGCAGGGCCGACACGGGTTACCATCACGGACGCCCATGAACTGGACCCGCCTCCTGATCGCGCTGGGCGCCTCCGCCCTCGCCACCGCCATCCACGCCGCCGAGATCGTGGAGGGCGCGAGCGCTCCGGCGTCGGCGATCGAAGCTCCGTCCGCCGTCGCGCCGTCCGCCGTCGCACCGGTGGGCTCCGACGCCGGCGACGCGCCGGAGGTGGAGCGGGAGCTCGAGGCCCAGTCGGCGGAGATCGACGAGGTCCGGATCGCCGAGGAGGAGGCGGGGCTGGTGCCGCTGCCGCACCCCGAGGACGGCGCGGCACGCGAGGCCGTCCGGCTCGGCACGGAGTCCCCCATCCGCCAGCGCATCGACGGCGCGCTCTCCCGCGACACCGCGCCCCTGCCGGAGGAGGACGCCGGCTCGATCGCGCTGCTCCCGGAGATCGGTCACGACCTGCGCCGCCTGCAGGCCGAGTACGACATCCCCATCGACGTGAACGAGGCGGTGGTCGCCTACGTGCGCTTCTTCCAGACGCCGGTGGTGCGAAAGCACTTCGTGAAGTGGCTGGGCCGTCTGCCCCGCTACCAGGAGCGCTACCGCGCCATCCTGCGCGAGTCCGGCCTTCCCGAGGACACCATCTTCCTCGCCATGATCGAGAGCGGGTTCGCCAACCTGGCCTACTCTCGCGCCAAGGCCGCCGGCCCCTGGCAGTTCATCCCCTCCACCGGCAAGCGCATGGGGCTCGTCCAGGACTTCTGGGTGGACGAGCGACGCGACCCGGAGAAGTCGGCGCGCGCGGCCGCTGCCTATTTGACGGCCCTGTACAGGGAGTTCGGCGACTGGCGGCTGGCCTGGGCCGGCTACAACGCCGGCGAGGGCAAGATCGAGAAGGCCAGGAGGAAGGGGCAGCTCGACTTCTGGGCCATGACCCGCGGGAAGGTCCTGAAGCGCGAGACCAAGGGCTACGTCCCGAAGCTCATGGCCGCGGCCATCCTCTCCAAGCATCCCGAGGCCTTCGGCTTCCGCAAGGAGGAGATCGAGGCCGAGCGCTGGACCGAGTACGAGCGGGTGAACGTGCCGCACGCGGTGGAGCTCGAGGCCGTCGCCCGCGCCGCCGAGCTGTCCAGCAAGGACCTCCACGACCTCAACCCGGAGCTGCGCCGCAGCTGCACGCCTCCTCGCGGCTACGCGGTCAAGCTCCCCCTCGGGAGCGCCGAGGTCTTCGAGAAGAACTGGCCGTCCATCGGCCCGACCGCCTCCCTCGGCTTCGCCCACCACACGCTGGTCAAGGGGGAGGGGGTCGCGGCCGTCGCCGCGGCCTACGGCGTTCCCTCCGCGACCATCCTCCAGATGAACGGCCTCAAGGCGGGAAAGCGGGTCAAGCCCGGCACGGAGCTCGTCATCCCGCTCACCGCCATGGCCCGACGCTCGGGCGCGCCGGCCAGCGAGGCCGTCGCCCGGGCCCGCATCGGCGAGCTGCAGAAGAAGGACCCGAAGCTGGTGGAGAAGGAGCCCGCGCCGGCACGCCCGGTCGCCCGCGCCTCGTCGCCCCGCCCGGCGTCGGCCGACGCGAACGGGCGGGCCACCGTCCAGGTGCAGGCAGGCGACTCGCTCTGGGGGATCGCCCAGCGTCTCGGTGTGGGGCTCCAGGACCTGTGCGACTGGAACGGGATCAAGAACCCGCGCCGTCACAAGCTGCAGATCGGCAAGGAGCTGGTGATCCAGCCGCAGCCGGCGCAGCCGACGGCCCGGGCGAGCGCTCCAGGCTGATTTGTCGCGCCGCGTCTGGACCTTTCCCCGCCGGATCGTGTATCTGGGAGCGCCCATGGTGGGGCCTCGGGCGGAAGGTCCTCTTGTCCGTGAATCAACGGAAGGGCCGCACCGTCCACAGAGGCAGCACCCTCCTCCACGAAAGGAAGTCCCGATGAAGCGCATCGTCACCGCCCTGTTCGTCCTCGCCTTCGCCACCACCGCCTCGGCCGACGCCGCCGCCACCTACGCCGCCAAGTGCAAGATGTGCCACGGCGCCGCGGGAGAGGGCTCCAAGATGGCCGCGGACCCGATCAAGGGCATGGCCGCCGACAAGGTCCTCAAGGCCATCAACGAGGGCAAGGGCAAGATGAAGGCCGTCAAGATCGACGACGCCGCCGACGTGGCGAAGCTCGTCGCCGGGATGAAGTAGCCCGACGGCCAGGTCGAGATCGAGCCGCGGGGCGATCGCCTCGCGGCTCGAACCATCTTCACGCGATGGTGCGAGCCGGATCCACCCGGGCGGCCATCGCCGCGGGTGCCAGCGCGCCCAGGACCGCCGCCGCCGCCGAGACCCCGACGCCCAGCGCGAAGAGCCAGGGCGGGAAGGTGAAGAAGGTCTCGGGGCGGAACGGGAAGTCGGGGAGGAAGCGCAGCGCCGCCGCGTCGGCGCCGCGCGCCGCGAGCCAGGCCACGAGGACGCCGAGGACACCGCCGGCCAGGCCGACCAGCGCCGCCTCGGCGAGCACCAGCGCACGCACGTCCCCGGCGGTGGCGCCGACGGCCTCCAGGATGGCGATGTCGCGGGTCCGGCCCCGGACGCTGGCGGAGAGCGACTGGGCGATGGCCAGCGCAGCCAGCGCCGTCATGAGAAGCGCCAGCAGCGCCAGCGCGCCGGCGGTGACGGTGATGGCGAGCCCCACCCGCTCGGCGATGGCCCGCTCCCCCTCGTCGACGGCGAAGCCCATGCGCCGGACCGCCTCGGCCACGCCGGGAACGTCGTCGGGGCGCCGGGTCTCGAGCACCACCGAGCTGTAGCCGGGGTCGGCCTTGCCGTATTCCTGGTGAAGCCGGCGCACCGTCTCCACCGGGATGGCCAGCGAGTAGAGCGGGACGCGGTCGGAGAGGCCGGCCAGCGCCAGCCGGGCGTCGACCACCCGGTCCTCGGTCTTCAGCGGGATGATCGAGAAGCCCACCTGGACCGGGATCTGCAGCCCCACCAGGTCGAGCCCGGGGGGCAGCCGGCGGAGGTTCCAGGCCGGCGCGATGGTCTTGTTGTAGACCTCGAGCAGCCGGCGCGAGGCGAGCACCGGGATGGGCTGGCCGGGCGGGGGGTCGCGGAAGTCGCGCCCCGGTGCCAGGTCGCCGGCCACGAGCCCCGGGTCCACGCCCACCACCGGGACCTGGACGGTGAAGCCGGCGGGCCAGTTCATCCGGACCCCCTCGGGCGCCCGGCTGGCCGCGATGGGGACCCGCAGGCTGAGCCGGCGCCAGGCCCCCTCCACGCCGGGGAGCTCGCGCAGCCGCGCCACCGCCGCGTCGTCGAGGGCGCCGCCGCCCAGGGCCGCGCCCAGCGAGACGGCTCCCGGCACGACCTCCAGGAGGCGCGCGTCGCCCGGGAACATGAGCCGCGCGGCCTGCCCGACCCCCATGCCGAGGGCCACGAAGAAGACCAGGGCCGCGGCCCCCACGCAGGCGGCGGCGGTGTTCACGAGCGTGCTGCGCCGGTCGGAGCGGAGGTTCAGCGCCGCCAGGTGGACGAGCGAGCGGATCCTCATCGCAGCCTCCCGTCCTCGAGGTGGAGGACCCGATCGGCGGCGCCGGAGACCCGCTCCTCGTGCGTGACCACGAGCACGGTCACGCCGTCCCTCCTCATGGCGGAGAAGAGCTGGATCACCGCCTCGCCGCTGCGGGCGTCGAGGTTTCCCGTGGGCTCGTCGGCGAGCAGCACCGCGGGTCGCGAGAGCAATGCCCGGGCGATGGCGACCCGCTGCCGCTCCCCGCCGGAGAGCCGCCCGGGTAGGCGGGAGGCCTTGTCGGCGAGGCCGACCCGGTCGAGGGCCTCGAGGGCCCGGGTGCGAAGCTGGGAGAGGGTGGGCGCCGGCACGCCCCCGGGGACGAAGAGCCCCGGCAGCAGGACGTTCTCCACCGCCGGCAACGCCGGCAGGAGGTTGAAGGACTGGAAGACGAAGCCCACCGACTCGTTGCGGAAGGCGGCCCGCTTCCGGGCGTCGAGCTCGCGAAGGCTCCGGCCGGCCACCACCGCGTCCCCCTCGAAATCGGCGTCGAGTCCCCCGGCGATGTAGAGCAGCGTGGACTTGCCCGAGCCCGACGCGCCGACGACCGCGGTGAACTCGCCGCGCGCCACCTCCAGGTCGAGGTCGTGCAGGACCTCGACGTCGCGTTCCCCGTCGCGGAAGCGCTTCCGGATGTGGCGGAGCGAGATCACGGCCTCGCCGGGGGCGCGCTTCGACCGTCGACGTCCAGGTCCACGAGCGCCGCGCCGGGCACCAGGTCGAGCCGCAGCGAGATGGAGGCGAGCGAGCCGGCCGGCTCGAGGTAGCGGCTGACGAGGGACCGCATGACCACGGCGTTCGGGCCGGTGCCGTAGGCCCCGTCGGGCAGCGCCTCCACCGACCTGGCCAGGTGTTCCACGTCGAGGACCCCGCCGCCCAGCCCCGCGGAGAGGGCCTTCCTCGCCGCCGGCGAGGCCGGCTCGAATCCGGGACCGCCAGCCGCGGTACGGGCCTCCAGCGCCGGGAGGCGCGAAGCGCCGCCGGCGACGAGGAGCTGGTCGCCGGAGAGCGAGAGGCCGAGCCGGGCCGCGCCCCAGGAGAGGGTCCAGCCGGTCGGCCCCGCCGCCGGCCCCCGCGGCACCACCTGCACGCCGAGGGATCGGCCCGCCTTCTGGAGCCGGGCGAGGAAGGCGCGCAGCATCGCGGGGTCGCGCACGGGGAGCACGGCGTCGAGATGGAGGAAGGAGAAGGGATCGCTCCGGCGCAGGTCGAAGCGCGGGGAGGAGAAGTCGGTGACCGTGAAGGTCGGGGCCAGCGCCAGCGAGGCCGCCGCGCCCGGGCCGAAGGCCGGCGAGAGGTCGCGCACCGGGTCGAGCTTGCTGGCGGCGAGGGCCTTCTTCACGCTCTGTGGATACCAGGGCTCGAGCCGGCGAGCCGCCTCGGCCGGGTCGCCGGCCCAGCGCAGGAGCATCGCCGCCTCGGGGGGCAGGAGCGCGACCGGGCTCCCGGCCGCGGTGCCGGCACCGCCCAGCGCCTTCCACCAGGCCTCCCGCTCCGGGGAGAGGAGGAGCGCGATCCGGATCCCGAGCTGCGTCGCCTCGGCGCGGATGCCCAGCGCGGCACCGTCGCGGGCGGCGCGCAGGTCGGCGAGGACGGGGGAACCGGCCGGGACGAGCACCGAGGCGAGCCAGCCCGGGCCGAGCGCCTCCCGGGCCCGGGCCGCGGTCGGGCTCCTCCACAGGGAGCCCTCCTCGGGGAGAAGCGCCGCGGCCGCGACCGCCTCCGGCCCGTCCGGTCCGGAAGCGAGCAGCGCATGCGGCCCGACGGCGGTGTAGCCGAGGGCGGCCGGCCCGTGGGGCTCGCGCCGGAAGGTCACGACCTCGACGCCGCGGATCTTCGTGGTGACCCGTTGCGTGGCGCCCATGCGGTCCCTGGCCAGCCGGGCCACCGTGGCGTCGAGCTTGGCGAGGTCGAGCACCGGCAGCACCAGCATGGCCGTCCGTCCCGGACCCATGACCGCCGCGGCCGCGCCGGCCGGATCGACGCCGGCCTGCTCCAGGCCCCGCGGGTCGAGGGGGTCGAAGCCGAGCTGGGCCTTCACCGCCGCGTGGGACTCGGCGAGCTGCGCCGCCTGGGGCGCCCGGGCGATGGTGCGGTAGAGTGCGCCCGCCTGGCGCGCAGCCGCATGCAGGGCAGGCACCAGCACCGCCACCGGGGAGTCGGCGGGAACATATCGCTCGGGCGGAGGGTACTCGCGCTTCCGGCCGCAGCCCCCGGCGAGAACGAGCGAACAGAGCGCGACGGCAAGGGCGCGACGCATGAGCTGCCATTATCACCGAAATCCGGCGAGGGACCTCGGAGGATGATCTTTTCGGACGAAGACGAAGCGCCCATCGCGCTCGACCTGCACCCGGACTGGGAGGGGTCGTTCGGGCCCTCGGCCCGGGACCTCGAGCTGGAGATCGGGTCCGGCCACGGCGGCTACGCGCTGGCCTTCGGGGCACGCCACCCGGATCGCGTGCTGGTGGCCGTCGAGCAGCGGAAGAAGTTCGCCGCCGACCTGGAGGACCGGGCCCGGCGTCGCAAGCTGGGCAACCTCCTGGTCCTGACCGGCGACGCCCGGCTGCTCGCGCCCCGGATCTTCCGGGAGGGGTCGCTGGCCGCGGTCCACGTACACTTTCCCGACCCGTGGTGGAAGCGGCGCCACGAGAGGAGGCGCCTCGTCGACGACGGGATGTCCACCCTGCTGCTCCGCTTGCTCCGACCCGGCGGGCTCCTCGATCTCCGGACCGACGTGGAGCGCTACGCAGAGGACGCCCTGGGTCGGCTCGAGGAGGCGGGGTTCGAGATCGAGCTCGGCCCCGGGCGCTTCGCCGGGCGCGACCCCGACGAGATCCCCTCCACCCGCGAGAAGCGCTACCTGGCCACCGGCCAGCCCGTCTGGCGCCTCCGCATGCTGCGCCCCCGGGAGACCCGATGAAGACCCGCCTCGCCGCCGTCGTGCGCGCCGCCCTGGCGGCGGCGCTCGTGGCCGTCCTGCCGGCCTGCCAGCGCGACCTGCCGCCCGACGCGACCTACCGCGCCCTGGTTCGCGCCGCCGCCGACCGGGACGAGGCCGCCGCCTGGAACCTCCTCTCGTCGGCCACGAGGAGGCGGCTGGAGGAGCGAGCCCGGGAGGCCGCCGCGGCCGCGCCAGGGGTGGTGCCGGCGAGCGCCCGGTCGATGCTGGTGGGCGACGCGTCGCTGGGGGTGCGACCGCCGACGTCGATCACGGCGCTGGCGGTCGGCCCCGACCGTGCCGTGCTCCACGTGGAGGCGCCCGACTCGCCGGCCCGCGACGTGGTCCTGGTCCGCGAGGGCGGGGCCTGGCGGGTGGACCTTCCGGCAGAGTAGCCGGGGGGGCGCCCCCTCTGTTATCTAAGCCGTTTCATGAAGACCCTCACCGCCGCCGAGATCCGCGAGGCCTTCCTCCGCTTCTTCGAGGAGCACGCCCACCGCCGGGTGACGAGCTCCTCCCTCGTCCCCCAGAACGACCCCACCCTGCTCTTCACCAACGCGGGCATGGTCCAGTTCAAGGACGTCTTCACCGGGCGCGAGAAGCGCGACTACACCCGGGCCACCACCGCCCAGAAGTGCGTCCGGGCCGGCGGCAAGCACAACGACCTCGAGAACGTGGGTTTCACGGCCCGTCACCACACCTTCTTCGAGATGCTCGGCAACTTCTCCTTCGGCGACTACTTCAAGAAGGAGGCGGTGGAATGGGGCTGGGAGTTCGTCACCAGCAAGAGGTGGCTGGGCATCGACCCGTCGCGGCTGGCGGCCACGGTCTTCGCCGGGGAGGGGAGCCTGCCCTGGGACGAGGAGGCCTTCGATCTCTGGAAGGCCGCCGGCGTCCCGCCCGAGCGGATCCAGAAGCTCGGGTCCAAGGACAACTTCTGGGCCATGGGGGACACCGGCCCCTGCGGCCCCTGCTCCGAGATCCACTACTTCCAGGGAAACGACTTCCCCTGCGCCGAGGAGCGGGCCGGCCGGGCCTGCCAGGGCGTGGCCTGCGACTGCGATCGATGGCTCGAGATCTGGAACCTGGTCTTCATGCAGTTCGAGCGCGCGGCCGACGGGAGGCTCACGCCGCTGCCCAGGCCGTCGATCGACACCGGCGCCGGTCTGGAGCGAATCGCCGCGGTGGTGCAGGGGAAGCGCTCCAACTACGACACCGACATCTTCCAGAGCATCATCCGGGCCATCGAGAAGATCGCCGGGAAGAGGTACGGCCACGCCGAGGCACCGGACGACGTCTCGATGCGGGTCATCGCCGACCACGCCCGGGCCACGACCTTCCTGGTGGGCGACGGCGTGCTGCCCGCCAACGACGGGCGCGGCTACGTGCTGCGGCGGATCATGCGGCGCGCCATCCGGCACGGGAAGCGGCTGGGGCTCGACCAGGTCTTCCTGCCGGCGGTGGCCGACGCGGTCATCTCCGAGATGGGGGACGTCTACCCGGAGATCCGCGAGAACCGCGCCTTCATCCTCAAGGTGGCCGAGCAGGAGGAGGAGTCCTTCCGCCGCACGCTCGACAAGGGGCTCACCATCCTCGAGGAGCAGATCCGGCACCTGACGGCGCGCGGCGAGAAGACCATCCCGGGCAAGGTGGCCTTCCAGCTCTACGACACCTTCGGCTTCCCCATGGATCTCACCCGCGTCATCGCCGAGGAGCACGCGGTCGGCGTCGACGAGGCCGGATTCGAGACCGCCATGGCCGAGCAGCGCGCCCGGTCCGAGTGGAAGGGGTCGGGCGAGGAGGCGGTCGAGGAGATCCACCGCCAGATCGCCAACCAGCTCCCCGAGGTGAGGTTCCTCGGGCACGACGCCACCGCGGCGAAGGCGCCGATCAAGGCCCTGGTGGTGAACGGAAAGCGGGCCGAGCGGGCCGGGAAGGGCGACCGGGTCGAGGTGATCACCTCGGAGACCCCGTTCTACGGCGAGTCGGGGGGCCAGGTGGGCGACACCGGCGTCATCCTCGCGCCGCACGGGCGGGTGAGGGTGCAGGACGCCAGGCGGCCCATGCCCGGGCTGGTGGTTCACCGCGGAGAGGTCACCGAGGGCGAGATCGCGGTGGGCGAGGCGGTGGATCTGCGCGTGGACGAGGAGCGGCGCGACCAGATCCGCGCCCACCACTCGGCCACGCACCTGCTCCACCTGGCGCTTCGCGAGCGGCTCGGCGAGCACGTGAAGCAGGCCGGCTCGGTGGTGGCGCCCGATCACCTGCGCTTCGACTTCTCCCACTTCCAGCCGCTCGGCGACGACGAGCTCCGCGACGTGGAGCGGCGGGTGAACGACCTGGTGCGCCGCAACGAGCCCACCGCCACCTCGGTGGTCCCGATCGACGAGGCCCGGAAGACCGGCGCCATGATGATCTTCGGCGAGAAGTACGGCGACACCGTTCGCGTGGTCGGCATCGGCCCGTCGAAGGAGTTCTGCGGCGGCACCCACGTGCGCCGCGCCGGCGACATCCACTTCTTCAGGATCTCGAGCGAGGAGAGCATCGCCGCCGGGGTCCGCCGCATCGTGGCCCACGCCGGGCCGCGCGCGGTCGAGCTGGCCCAGAAGGGGGACGCCGAGCTCCGGCACGCCGCGGCGCTGCTCCGCTCCGGGCCCCACGAGGTGGCGGCCAAGGTCGAGTCGCTTCAGCGCCGGGTGAAGGAGCTGGAGAAGCAGCTCGGCGAGTCGCAGGGGCAGGTGGCCGCGGCCCGCTCCGGCGACCTGGCCAGCCAGGCCAGCGAGGTGAACGGGGTGAAGGTGCTCGCGATCCGGGTCGAGGGGGACGGCAAGGCCCTGCGGGAGCTCGCCGACAAGCTGCGCGACCGGCTGGGGCGCGGGGTGGTGGCGCTCGCCAGCGAGCACGAGGGCAAGGCGGTCCTGCTCGTGGCGGTGACCAAGGATCTCACCGGCATCGTCAAGGCCGGAGAGCTGGTCAAGGACGCCGCCAGGCTGATCGGCGGATCCGGCGGCGGCAAGCCGGACATGGCGCAGGCCGGCGGCGCCGAGCCGGCGGGCATCGATCGGGCGCTGGCGCGGGTCAGCGAGCTCGTCGCGGCTGCGACCATCTGAGGCGAGGGGGGCAAGGCAAGGCCAGGCCGGGCCAGGATCGCCTTCGCCCCGGCAGGGCGTCTGCCGCCGGCGCCGGGGCGCCCCTCTCCGCATCGCTGGTCCTCGGGCGATGGTGTACTTGCAGTGAATGGCGTCGAGACACGGCGCGTCGGGCTCGCTCGATCCTCGACGCCCCTGCGGAGGCGATGCTGCGAGTTGCGCCCGTGCCGGCTGGGACGGCCCGCGGCGAAGGCGACTCGCGCCTGCATGCTTCGTGGGGACCGGCGGGCGGCGAGGCGCCGTCTCGCCAGGTCCAGCCGCGCCGGCCGCGGCGGCACCCGTCCCGGCCGGCGGCACCTCGGGGCGCGGCGCCCGCCGCCGGCGCCTCGGATCGCCTCGACGGACGGGACGCCCCCGAGCGGATGTCAAGCCCCGTGCTCCCGATTGCGCGCTGCGTCGCGCACGCCGCCGTTGACCTCGCCTCGCCGCCGCACCTACGATGCTCCCCGGAGGTGCTTCCCCTGACGGGTTCGGTGCGAACGGCTCGACGCGAGACCCCGGTCATCGACCTGGCGAGGGTTCGCGACGAGCGCCGTCTCGAGGAGTACCGGTGCCGCACCCGGCAGGTGCTGGAGGCCAACCGGCGCGCGCTGGCGCGCCTCTTCCAGTCCGGCGTCATCTACTCGCGGGTGGGCTCCCGGCTGGCGCGCGACCTCCTGCTCGCCCACCAGCACCTGCTCCGGGTGGGCGAGCTCCTGGCGCGGCTCGGCGAGATGGATTCCCCGGAGCGATTCGACGCCGAGGAGGTCTACGAGGAGGTCCACGCGCTCCTCTCCCGGACCACCGCGCTCTCCGCGCGCTCCGACGGGGTCCTGGCGCGGAAGTAGCCGCGCCCTCAGGGCTCCACGCGGGACCCTTCCTCGATGATCACCGAGCGGGGGAAGTTGCCGTAGTTCTCCATGCACTCGCGCGCCGTGCCGCGGACCCAGACGCTGGCGGTGTGCTGGCCCGCGCCGACCCGTCCGAAGAGCGTGGCGACCGTCACCGGGGACGATCCACCGGTGCTGCTGGGCGGCACGTAGACCACCGCGCGCCCCCCGCCGCCTTCCCGGTCGGTGTCGGGCTTTCCGTCCACCCGGATCTGGAAGTCGCAGAAGGTCCCCGGCTCGCCCATGGCATCGACGTGGGTGTTCCAGCTGAGGAACAGGGCGGAGGTGGCCGAGGTCTTGGAGAACGAGCCCAGATCCCGCAGCGGCGCGTAGCGCGTGTTCACCGACGAGGTGTCGCTCCCGTCGGTGTACTCGATTCGCCGGCGAGGAGACGCCACGTCGGTGATGCGCGATTCCAGCGCCGTCATGCGTTGCTGGGTCTGGCCGTCCGTCTCGGTGACCTGGGCCTTCACCTCGCCGAGCTGCGACTGGTGCACCATGGCCGCACCCTGCAGCGCCGCCTGCCCGCTCTCGACCTGCTTCACCTTCAGGGAGAGCTCGCGCAGCGCCGCCTCGACGTCGGTGGCCCGGAGGTCGGTGCCCTCGGGCTTGAACTGGAGCTGGCGTGCCTCCCGGGTGCCGGAGCCCACGAACCAGGCGGTGGCCGGGACGGAGACGAGGGCCCCGAGGGCGAGCCAGGCGAGGACGGTGAGCTTGGATCTCATGATCGGCCGCTGATTGGAGCACACCCCCCCGGTGGGAGTCGAGCCCCGCCCTCCGTCCGGCGCCCGGCGGGAGGCGGCCGGGCACCGGTGCGAGGAGCGGTCGCGCCGGATATACCGGGAGCGCCATGCCCCACGACCGCGCCGCCGCCTGGGCCCTGCTCGCCGAGTTCACCCCGTCGCAGCCGCTGCGCCGCCACGCGCTCTCGGTGGAGGCGAGCATGCGGGCGCTGGCCCGCAGCCGAGGGGTGTCCGGCCCGGCCGAGCTAGAGACCTGGGGCGTGGTGGGGCTTCTCCACGACTTCGACTACGAGCGCTTTCCCACCGAAGCGGAGCACGTCTGGCGCGGCATGGAGATCCTGCGCGAGCGTGGCTGGCCCGAGGCGGTGATCCGGGCGGTGGGCGCCCACGCCTTCTACACCGGCATCGAGCGGGTGACGCCCATGGAGAAGGCCATCCTGGCCGCCGACGAGCTCTCCGGCTTCGTCGGTGCCTGCGCGCTGGTGCGCCCGTCGAGGAAGATCGCCGACGTGCCGGTGGAGTCGGTGCTGAAGCGGATGAAGGAGAAGGCGTTCGCGCGCTCGGTGGATCGCAGCTACATCGTCCGGGGGGCCGAGGAATGGGGAACGCCGCTTCCCGAGCTCGTCGCGCTGGTGCTTCGCGCGCAGGTGGCGATCGCCGCGCGGCTCGGGCTCGAGGGAGCGCCGGCGGCCGAGCTGCCGGACCAGCCGGTGCCGCCCGTGCCGTAGTGCCGCCGACGGGCAGCCGCCTCTCTCCGAAACGCTGGTCCTCGGGCGACGGTACACTTCGAGTGAATGGCGTCGAGGCCCCCCCCCGCGCCCGGCCCCGACCTGGCTCGACGCCATTCACTCGAAGTACGCTATCGCTCCGAGCACCAGCGATGCGGAGAGGGGCGCCCCGGCGCCGGCGGCGAACGCCCTCCCGGGGCGAAGGCGATCCCCGCCCCGCCTTGCCGCGTCTAGGATTCCTTGGCCTGCCGGCCCCGGCGCA
>Ga0315295_10000906_pt1 | contig 25248 bp, 21 predicted proteins | sample YL17G14_0_MG_FD_204453 | JGI IMG/M metagenome (GOLD analysis project Ga0315295, IMG submission 204453) | Sediment microbial communities from Yellowstone Lake, YNP, Wyoming, USA - YL17G14_0 | ecosystem: Environmental > Aquatic > Freshwater > Lake > Sediment | place: USA: Wyoming | collected... | reverse complement strand
CCTGATGCTGCTGGCTCCTCCTCTGTCTAAATTCGCTCTCCGCTTTGGGCCTCCGGAGTATTTCACGCTCATGGTTCTGGGCCTCACGATCCTGATCTACCTGGCCCATGGGTCCATGTCAAAGGCCTTGATCATGGCAGCCTTCGGAATCATTCTGGGGTTGGTTGGCCTCGATTCCATCAATGCCCGCCCACGCTTTACTTTTGGAAAAATGGAGTTAATAGACGGAGTGGGGTTGGTGCCGGTTGTCATGGGCCTCTTCGGAGTCTCTGAGGTTCTGCTCAATATTGAGCAGGTCGTTCGAAGAGATGTCCTCAAGACAAGGGTCAAAGGACTTCTCCCCACGGTCAAAGACTGGAGGGACTCAACAGGACCTATTGCGAGAGGATCTCTTCTCGGATTCTTCCTGGGAATCCTTCCCGGAGGAGGAGCGGTCATTTCGTCTTTTATTTCTTATGCCGTCGAAAAACGTATATCCAAGCACCCGGAGCGTTTCGGGACAGGGGCCATCGAAGGGGTGGCTGGACCGGAGTCGGCCAACAACGCCGCAACAGGAGGGGCCTTCATCCCGCTCATGACCCTGGGCATCCCGCCCAACGTGATTATGGCCATGCTCCTCGGGGCCTTCATGATCCATGGGGTCACTCCCGGTCCTTTAATGATGAAACAGAATCCCGGTATATTCTGGGGAGTCATTGTCAGTATGTATATCGGGAACATCATGCTTCTCATTCTCAATCTGCCCCTGATCACCATCTGGGTTCAGGTCCTCAAGGTTCCCTACAAGATCCTCTTTCCCCTGATTCTCCTCTTCTGTCTGATCGGCGTCTACAGCGTAAACAATGTGGTCTTCGATATCTATATCATGCTCCTTTTCGGAATCATGGGGTACCTGATGAAGAAATTTGGCTACGAGGGCGCTCCCCTCGTGTTAGCCTTTGTCCTGGGACCGCTGATGGAGAACAACCTACGAAAGTCCTTAATCATATCCCAGGGTGACTTTTCCATCTTTTTTGTCAGGCCGCTGGCCGCGGCCTCTTTAATCCTTGCTCTCTTCCTTCTGGTTTCGCCCTTCATCCCCGGACTGGGAAAAAAGAGGAAGGTGATCCCCAAGGGAGAGGTTTCGTAATGGTCTGGTGACGATCCGTATCGGCTGAGGCATGGAAGCGGCCGGAATCTTTAAACTGGAATGATGGAAGAATGGAACACTGGAATAATGAGTACTGAAGAGAAGAAGAGATGCTATTACATCATTCCATTTCCCCAATGTTCCAATATTCCAATTCTTTCAATATTCCATTATTCCAACATTCCAATATTCCTATTTTGAGAGGAGGTTCTTATGGAAGAATTTGTCAAAGGAGGAGCGTTTCTGATCGAATCGATTTCACCTCAGCAGGTTTTCACGCCGGAAGAATTTAATGAAGAACAATTATTGATCGCGAAGGCAGTGACCGAATTTGTTGTGGGCGAAATTCAACCTGTGAGTGAAGACATCGAAGAGAAGAAAGAGGGACTTCTTGTGAGCCTGCTCAAGAAGGCAGGGGAGTTAGGATTTCTCTCTGCGGACATCCCGGAGGAGTACGGAGGGCAGGATCTGGACAAGGTCAGCTCTCTCCTTCTCTGGGAGAAGATGGCCCAGGCAGGTGGTTCGTTCATGGCCTCCTTTGGTACCCATACCGGAATCGGTTCTCTTCCCATCATCTTCTTCGGCAATCCGGATCAGAAGAGACGTTATCTTCCGAAACTCGCCACAGGAGAGATCATCGGCGCCTATGCCCTGACCGAGCCTGAAGCAGGCTCCGATGCCCTTAATGCTAAGACCACGGCAACGCTTAGCCCGGATGGAAAATATTACATCTTGAATGGCCAGAAACAATTCATCACCAATGCCGGAATTGCAGACCTCTTCACCACGTATGCCAAAGTGGACGGAAATAAATTCACAGCTTTCATTGTTGAGCGAAATTTCGAAGGGGTCTCCGTGGATGAGGAAGAGAATAAGATGGGAGTGAAGGGCTCCTCCACGCGAAGCGTGATCTTTGCCGATGTCAAAGTCCCCGTAGAGAATCTCCTCGGAGAGATCGGAAAGGGACATATCGTGGCCCTAAACGTCCTCAATATGGGTCGTTTCGCTTTGGGTGCGGGCAATCTGGGAGGTGCAAAGAGGGCCCTGCAGGAGGCGGTCACTTATGCGAAAAAGAGGGTCCAGTTTGGCAAGCCGATCGCTGAATTCGGTCTGATCAAATATAAGATCGCAGAGATGGCGATTCAATCTTTTATGATGGAGAGTATGGTTTACCGGACAGGAGGTTTGACCGATCGGATTCTCGGGCCGATAGACCGCCATGCCGAAGATGTCGGAATGCAGATGGCGAACGGGATTGAGGAGTATAATATTGAAGACTCCATCAATAAGATCTTCTGCTCGGAGATGACGGGCTATATTGTGGATGAAGCCGTTCAGATCCACGGAGGATACGGATATATTCATGATTATCCCGTGGAGCGGGGTTACAGGGATGCCCGGATCAACCGGATCTGGGAAGGGACGAATGAGATTAACCGCCTTCTCATCGTGGATATGCTGACGAAGCGGGCGATGAAGGGCCGCCTTCCCGTGCTGGCGGCCGCCCAGAAGGTGGCAGGCGAACTTCTCACGCTCCGCCCCAAAGTGGAGAGCGATGATGGGAAACTGACCTTACAGCAGGAGATGGTCGAGATATCAAAAAAGATTACGCTCCTTGTGACCGGAGCCGCCGTTCAGAAGTATATGATGAAATTGGCAGATGAGCAGGAGCTCCTGGGGTTGATCAGCGATATGGTAATTCAGGTCTTTGCTATGGAGAGCGGTCTTCTTCGGGCAATGAAAACCACGGGAAGACCTATGGACGAAAGGGGGCAAATTCAGAGGGCTGTGGTCAAGGTCTTTGTAAACGATGCCTTTGACCGGTTGGAAGGTTTTGCCAAAAAGGCGCTCGCGGCTGTCGCCGAGGGCGATACGCTCAGGACACAACTGTCCGCTCTCAAGAAACTGACCCGTTTTACCCCGGTCAATACGATCGCCCTGAGACGGGAGATCGCAGATGCCGTGATTAAAATGGGGAGATATCCATTTTAGCATGACCTATCCCGGGTTATTTAGATAAGAGAGACGAAAAGGATTTATCCACAGAGTGCTACAAGAGTTCCAAGATTTTGCCCTTCGGACTGTTCCATTTCACTCTAGGCGGTTGGGCTAAAATCTCTCCACTCTCTACCCTCCCTCTATGAATAGCTCGAAAAATCCAAAAAACCAGGTCCGCAATTTTTAACTTTAAATCCATAAAAAACAATGCACTTTTAATTTTTAACACACACAATTTTTTTTACTTGACAAATATTTTCTTTTTTGGTAAACGATTGTTAAAAATTTGAACAAAGATACAAAAAATATAATCCTGTTTAAAAAATGACATGAAAAACCGTGCGAAGAAAACATTCGGGCAGATTCGTTACGAGGATAAAAAAAACCAAATATTAAAAAATGCAGCAAAAATCTTCGCCAAAAAGGGTTTTGAGAAGGCGACGATGGAGGATGTTTCGAATGAGTTGCTCATGACGAAGGGAAGCTTATACCACTACATAAAAAGCAAGGAGGACATGCTGTTCCAATGCCATATGAAGGCGTTAGGAATGAGCATTAGAGCATTAGAAGAAACATTAAATTCAGACCTTCCACCAAGAATGAAACTGCACAAAGCCATTATTAGACATATTGAGGTGATAACAACAGAATTTGTCGTTGGAGCTTTACGGCAGCAGGAACTCCTGCTCCCAAAACATATGCAGGAAAAGGTCATTAAAGAAAGGGATAAATTTGAGAGGATTTTTTTAAAGATTTTCAGAGAAGCAATCAAAACAGAACATTCTAATAAAAATAATATAAAAATGACTGCTTATGCTATTTTGGGAGCCATAAACTGGATTCCCCGTTGGTACTCAGCAGAGGGGAAGCTTTCACCCACCCAAATCGGTGAAATGATGGCTGATTATTTAATCGGCAAGTTGGAAAGCAAGGGTTAGGATAGTTTAGCAAAAAGTAATTACCGTCCCATAACTGAGGCCTACAAAAAACGTTTCGGTCTATAAAAGCAAAAGTATAAGAGGAGATAATGGACTTTGATCTCACCATCGAACAACAAATGCTGAAGGATGCTGTAAGAACCTTTGTGAATAAGGAATGTCCTAAAGAATATGCAACAGAGATCGATGAAAAAGAAGAGTTCCCTATCCATCTTTTTCCCAAAATGGCTGATTTAGGAATGTTAGCTCTCCCCTTCCCCGAAAAATATGGAGGTCTGGGAGGAAATGTTATAGATGAAGTCATCATCATCGAAGAACTCTCTAGAGGTGTAGCTGCTGCAGGACTCACGTATTTTCTCTCTGTTTGTTTCGGAGGTAAGTCTATCGAATATTTTGGAAGCGAGGAGCAGAAAACTAAATTCTTACCGAAGCTTTGCAAAGGGGAGGTAATGTTCTCCCTCGCACTTACGGAACCAGAAGGAGGCACCGATATCCTGGGTTCTCTCAGGACCACTGCAGATTCAAAGGATGGAGTTTATCTAATCAATGGACAGAAGACCTTTATTACTGGAGCTCATGTAGCAGATTTTCTCGTTACCCTAGTTAGGACAAATGAAAATGCACCGAGGAAAGCTGAAGGCCTTTCGGTTTTTCTTGTGGACGCTAAAAGCCCAGGGATCGAGATGAATCGGCTGAAGAAATTGGGAATAAGGGCTATCGGAAGCAATGAGATCTTTTTTAGCGATGTCAAGGTTCCAGTTGAGAATTTGCTCGGTGAGCTAAATAAAGGGTGGTATCAAATCGTATCGACCTTAAATAACGAAAGGGTCGCTCTGGCGGGGCTCTGCGTAGGGTTAGCCCAAGCTGCCTTTGAAGAGGCCCTTCAATATGCAAAGAAGAGGGAGGCTTTTGGAAAGCCTATAGGACAGTTCCAAGCCATACAGCATTATCTGGCTGAAATGGTCACATCCATTGAAACCTCAAGGTTACTAACTTACAAGGCGGCATGGCTACAATCCGTTGGGAGGGACAACGCGGTGGAGTCAGCCATGGCAAAGCTTGTGGCATCGGAAAGTGCCTTTGACGCCGCGACCAAAGGAATGCGGATCTTCGCTGGCTACGGATATACAATGGATTATCCGATACAGCGTTTATTACGAGATTCTGTTCTCTTCCTTTTTACACCCATCACTAACGAGATGATCAAGAACTTCATTGGAGAGAGCTTGAGATTACCAAAATCTTATTGAGAATGTTCCTATTTTGACGGCCATACATAAGGAAAGCATCCTCGGATGATATTGAAGGAGTAAAAGTTGCAGGAAAAGATATTTGGTGAGAACAAGAGTATATTGGAGATAAAAAATATTCACCTGAGTTTTGGGGGTCTAAATGCTTTAAGTGGAGTAAGTGCAGAAATTAAGGAACATGAGCTTCTTGCAATCATTGGTCCTAATGGCGCTGGGAAAACCTCTCTATTTAACTGTATAACAGGGTTTTATCACCCCCAGAAGGGGGGAATATATTTTAATGGTAGAGAAATTACAAGAAAACATTCCTATAAGATTGCTCAGATGGGAATAGCAAGGACCTTTCAAAATATTGCCCTTTATAGCGGACTGAGTACTCTCGAGAATATTATGGCGGCCAGGCATATATTTATGAAAACAAATTTTTTAACTGGCGCCATATATTTCGGTTGGGCAAAACGGGAGGAGGTAGAACATAGGAGAGTTGTGGAAGAAATCATTGATTTCTTAGAAATACACCATGTCAGGAAACAGATCGTTGCCAATCTTCCGTATGGTTTACGGAAGCGAGTTGATTTAGGAAGGGCTTTGGCATTGGAGCCTAAGGTTTTGCTATTGGACGAGCCTATGGCCGGGATGAATATAGAAGAGAAGGAGGATATGGCCAGATTCATCATTGACATTTTCGAGACTAGAAAGATTCCCATTATACTCGTTGAGCATGATATGGATTTAGTGATGGACATAGCGGATAGGATTATTGTTTTGGATTTTGGACAAAAGATCGCAGATGGAAATCCTGACAGTATCGTGAAGAATCCAAAAGTCATCAGTGCTTATTTGGGAATTAAAGAGGTTAAATTAGCTCAGTCTTAAATACCAGGCGCGAGAAGTTATCAATGAAGCAAATTGATACATTGCCTAAGTTGTTGAAGCGGAATTATGAAACCTGGGGGGATACTCGAATTGCTATGCGTCATAAGGATCTTGGTATTTGGCAAGAATATAGTTGGAAGGACTATTACGAGAATGTGAAACGCTTCGCGTTAGGTCTTAAGAGTTTAGGTTTTGAGCCCGGCGATAAGATTTGTATTATAGGCGATAACGAACCCGAGTGGTACTGGGCTGAACTTGCCTGCCAATCGTTACGAGGGATAGCCGTTGGCATTTTCGTAGACTCTCTTCCCAAAGAGGTAAAATACATTGTTGATCACTCCGAAGCTGTTTTTGTAGTCGTTCGAGACCAGGAGCAAACCGACAAGATTATTCAAATTAGAGAAAAGGTTCCTAAAGTAGAGAAAGTCATTTATTGGGATCCAAAAGGGATGTGGAGCTATGAAGATCCTTTCGTTATGAGTTTTGATCAGGTGAAAAAGTTGGGCGAGGAATATGAGAAGGGAAACCCAGGCTTTTTTGAGAAGGAGATAGAAGAGGGGAAAGACGAAGATTTGGCAATCATTAGTTATACTTCAGGGACAACAGGCGAACCTAAAGGAGCTATGACCACTCATAAAAATCTTATAACGACTGTCAGCAATTGGTTTGAAGTCGAGCCCTGGCATTACACCGATAAGTATCTTAGTTATGTGCCTCTCGCTTGGATAGCGGAACAAATGTTTGGCATAACGGGTGGATTGATTTCAGGAGCCTCGATTAATTTCCCCGAAAGATCGGAGACTCTTCAAAGCGATGTAAGAGAAATTGGCCCCTCTATGATCTTATACAATTCAAGAATGTGGGAAGGTTTATGTTCAACCATTCAGACTAAGATTGAAGACGGTTCCCCATTGAAAAAGTTCCTATTCAACCTCTTTCTGCCTGTAGGTTATAAAGTGGCTGACATAAAAATGTCGAAAAAGAATCCCAGCTTAATATGGAAAGTCCTTTATTGGCTAGCGAATGCATTGGTCTTCCATTCATTAAGGGATAAGATCGGCTTATTGCATACAAGATCTCCTTTCACAGGAGGTGCATTGATCAGTCCTGGTACTTTCCGCTTTTTTTGTGCAGTGGGCATTCCTTTAAGAACCATCTATGGAACCTCAGAAGCAGGGCTTTGTTGTTGCCATGTCAAAGAAGATATTAAATGTGAATCCATGGGAGTTCCTTTACCCGGAATGGGATTTAAAATAAGCGAGGATGGAGAAATATTGTGGAGTGGAGATGGTGTATTCTTAGGTTACTACAGAGACCCAGAAAAAACCGCCGAGGTCTTGATCGATGGTTGGTACCACAGCGGAGATGCAGGCTACGTTGATGAGGATGGCCACATTATTTACCTGGATAGGATGTCTGATATGAAAGAGTTGGCAAGTGGTGTCAAATATCCTCCTCAGCCTATCGAGGCTCGATTGAAATTTAGCCCATATATCAAAGATGTCATTGCCGTAGGTGGGAAACCTCTTTCTTATGTCGTTGCCCTGGTGCAGATCGACTTTGATTCAGTTGGGAAATGGGCAGAACGGCAGCATATCGCTTATACAACTTTTGTCGATTTGTCTCAGAAGCCGGAAGTCTACGATCTGATAGAAAAAGAAATAATAGCTTTAAACCGTTCTTTACCAGAAACCACAAGGGTTAAGAAATTCATCTGTTTGCACAAAGAATTGGATCCCGATGAGGAGGAGTTGACGAGGACCAGGAAGTTAAGGAGAGACTTCCTCGAAAAGAAATATGGTGAACTTCTTAATGCAATTTCTGAAGGTAAAGATTCCTTTTTGGCAAAGTCGGAGGTTAAATATAGAGACGGAAGCAGGGGTGAAACGACTATTTTAGTCAAAATAAAAATATTATCATAAGTTTCTAGGGCCTATTATGGATTTTTTCTTCCAGATGGTATTGAGTGGTGTGATGTTGGGTAGCATATACTCCCTCGTAGCACTCGGATTTGTCATTATTTATAAATCTTCCGGTGTGATTAACTTCGCTCAAGGGCATCTGGTGGCTTTAGGAGCACTTATACTATGGACATTTTTAATGAAATTGGGTCTTCCCTTATGGATGGGGGGATTGTTGGCTATATTGTCAATGGCATTTTTAGGGGTGATCGTCGAACATTTGACTATACATCCTATGACAGGACAACCCCTTATGGCTGTTATTGTAATGACCATTGGTCTGGCCGCTTTTCTCGCCAGCCTGATGCCATGTGTATTTGGAGCACTGGAACAGGCATATCCATCCATTTTCCCAAAAGGCGGGATGAAGATCTGGCGACTTATTATCTCTTATGAATATTTTTGGGGTTTTCTTACAGCATTAGGGATGGTAAGTATCTTTTTGTATTTTTTCCGGTATACCAAACTTGGATTGTTGATGAGGGCTGTCGCGGATGGGCACAACAGTGCCCGCAGTTGTGGAATAAAGGTTGAGGTCATCTTCAGATGGTCATGGGCAATCGCTGCAGTCAGCGCCATAATAGGAGGATTTCTACTTGGAAATATTGTGAGTGTTTCCCCAGCTATGGCATCGATCGGCATGAGAATTTTTCCAGTAGTAATATTAGGTGGTCTCAATTCCATAACAGGATGTATTATTGCTGGGCCGATTGTAGGGGTACTCGAATTGCTGGCCGCTGGATATGGAGATCCTATAACACGAGGTGGGGCAGGGGATGTCATGCCATATATTATTATCCTTCTCACTTTGATATTCAAACCACATGGTATATTCGGAGAGAAGGAAATAGAAAGGATCTAAGATGGACGTGAGTCGCCCTTGTGGGATTTTCGACACTACTTACTCAAGAGACATAGCGGTTGTCCCAACCAAGACGCACTGGGCATGGCTGATTGGGGGCATTACTCTGAGCTTCTTAATTCCTCCGTTTTTAAGCATTCCATGGTTGAGTTGGGTGATTGAGACATCTGTTGTGATTGTGGCTGTTCTCGGACTTTATTTTGTCACTGGGCTTTGTGGACAGATATCCATAGGCCAAGCAGGATTTATGGCGGTAGGGGCCTATAGCACAGTGATTCTCATGAATCAGTTTGCATTTTCCTACTGGTTAGCTTTACCCATTTCTGCACTCATCACTGGAATGGTTGTTCTCATATTCGGCATTCCATCCTTGAGAGTTAAAGGATTTTATCTGGCTATGGCAACCCTTTCTTCCCAATTTCTGATCATGTGGCTGATCACACACCCTCCTTTCGACCGATGGACAGGTGGAGATGATGGCCTCACCACACCTGCGCCTACCATGAAGGGGATCGTTTTCGATTCCTATCAGTCCTGGTTTTTTGTTGTGATGATCTTTATGTGGCTAATGATTTTCTTCGCTAAAAATATTGGGCGCACAAGGGTGGGGAGAGCCTTTGTGGCTATCAGAGATAGTGATCTTGCTGCTGAGGTGCTGGGTATCAATATTTTTGGATACAAGCTCACTGCCTTTTTCTTGGCTGGTATATATGCTGGAATCGCTGGATCATTATTTGCTCCTTATATTATACGATTCTCCCCAGCGAATTTTAATTTAGAGAAGTCAATATGGTATCTGGGAATGCTTATCGTGGGGGGTAGTGGGAGCGTAGTGGGAGCAATCCTCGGTGTCGTTTTCATACGTTTACTCCTGCATCTCACGACTATCTTCGGACCAAGCATTCACCCTATTCCTTTTGTGGGGCCTCTTCTGGCTAATTACCTCGGCGGACTCGTCTTCGGGTTGGTGATTATCTTCTTTTTGATATTCGAGCCCAGGGGACTCAATCACAGGTGGGTCATTTTCAAAGCATGGTATAGGCTTCATCCATTTTCTTATTAACATTTTAACATTTGGGCTATTTTGATTGCCCCTAAGAAAGGAGGAAAAAATGAAGAAAGAAAAATTTCTAAGACGCACGGTAGGTTTGATACTCGTAGGATTGTTTATGGTAGGAGGACCTATTTTTAGTGGCTTTCCAAATGCAGTGAAAGCACAAGATTTCGCGGGAGAGATCGTAATTGGTTACGATATTGGAATAACGGGACCTTACGCCGCCACTACCTTTGTGATGTCTCAAGCCGGAGAAGATTATTGGAAGCAACATGATTACCGGATTACAGTCAAAGGTAAAAACTATAAGGTCAACTTTATGATCGTGGATAATAAAGGCGATACATCACTTGCCGTTTCTAATTTCAATAGATTTGTCGCATCAGGGGCAGTGATCGTTCGGACGGAATGGACTCCTGGAGGAGTTAATCTGATGCCGCTAGCTGAAAAAGCCAAGGTTCCTATAGTTGTTGGCGGGTTTACAAAAGGTTTATTTGTTCCGCCTAAGCAGTATGTCTATTTATGTCAACCAAGTTATCCGGGACTTCTTGCTGCTGGTGTTAAATGGTATAAGGAGAAAGTGTGGAAAGGGCCTGGAAAAATGAAATTGGGGCTTCTATTATGGGATACGGCTTATGGAAAATCATCTGACATACCCGAACTTTACAGTTATTTAAAGGATGATCTTGGCGTAGAAGTTTTGCCAACGGTCTTCTTCCCTTATGAAATAAAGGATTTCACTCCACAGCTCATGAGGCTTAAGGGAGAAGGGCCAGATCTCATCTTTCAGCAAGCCCTTGCTGGACAATATGCAATGCTGGCTAAGGACGCCCAGCGATTAGGCGTAACCCCTAAGATTCCCATAATGAGCACCCTCTGGTGTTTGAGCGAGAAATACATAGAATTAGCAGGGGATGCAGCTGAGGGAACTTACGGTATTTGGCAGTGGAACATTGCCCCGGGGGATGATAACCCCTCCAATCCCGTTATCAAAAAACTTCGTGATGCCATGGAAAAATATCGAGGCAACCGGTATTACGATATCAACTATTTTCAAGGATGGATGGGTCAATATATAAACCAGCACATCATAGAGTTGACCATTGCAAAGTATGGTTTCCCTATCAAAGGTGAACAGGTTGCTGAATGTGCGTCCATGATGTCTCCGTGGAACTGGGGGCTTAGTAAATCCTTCTCTGGCTACGGAGGAGGGGACCGTCTTGGATGGCATGAGGGAAGAGTATTCCAAGTTCAAAAAGGGAAAGTGGTCGGTGTTAGTGAATGGGTTCCAGAACCCGCGGAATTTTTGAAGCGTGCCCCATGGGTTATAGGTAAGTGAAAAGGTTGTTGAGTCATTATATGCAATGGCGGTCCTTTTGGACCGCCATTGGGTAAAAGGTGTAAGATGTTAGTTTTAAACAATATGGAGGTATTCTATAGCCATGTAATCCTTGTCCTTAAAGGGGTTTCTTTGGAGGTGCCAGATGGTTCCATCATTGCCCTATTAGGAGGAAATGGTGCAGGCAAGTCTACCATCCTCAAGGCCATATCGGGTCTCCTCGATTCGGAACTGGGAAGGGTCACAAGTGGGAGCATTGAGTGGGATGGCAAGAGGATAGAAAATGGAAATCCAGAGAAGATTGCAAGGATGGGTATCATTCAAGTTAAGGAAGGACGGGATATTTTTGAACATCTCACCACAGAAGAAAACCTGTTGGTTGGCGCCAATATGCGTTCTAATAAGGCTGAGATAAAGAAAGACCTTTCCATGGTCTACAATTACTTCCCAAGGCTTAAGAGTCTTCAAAACCGGATTAGTGGTTACTTATCGGGTGGCGAACAGCAAATGTTAGTGGTCGGAAGAGCTATGATGGCGCGTCCTAAACTCATGCTACTGGATGAAGCCTCCCTTGGGCTTTCTCCTATGCTGGTAGACGAGATATTCGATATTATAAAAAGGTTTAATATAGAGTCAAAGACATCCATTCTTGTAGTGGAGCAGAATGTACGTATTGCTCTTACTGTAGCTGAGTATGGTTATGTAATGGAAAATGGGCGAGTGGTCTTCGATGGTACAACTGAAAACCTGAAGGAAAATGAGGATATAAAGGAGTTTTATATGGGTCTTAGCCAATTAGGAAAGAGAAAAAGTTACCGTGAGGTAAAACATTATAAGAGAAGAAAGAGGTGGTTGGGTTGAACCTATGATTATGAAATGAAAGGTTAAACCAAGATTTTACATGGAGGCAAAGATATGAAAGAAATTCGAATTGGTTCCGGTTCAGGCTTCTGGGGAGACTTGCTGGAGCCAGCTTTGGAGATGGCCGAAAATGGTGATGTTCAATATATAGGTTTTGATCATCTTGCTGAATTGACCATGGCGATCCTGAATCGGATGAAGACAAAAAACCCTGAATTAGGATATATCCAGGACATTATTCCTTGGATGAAGAAGTTATTGCCCATTTCGGTACCTAAAGGGATAAAGACCATCACAAATGCTGGTGGAGCGAACCCCCTTCAAGCAGCGAAGGAGGTTAAGAAGATTATCCAGGAGTTGAAATTAGGTCCGATGAAGATTGGGGTTGTTTATGGGGATGACATCCTTCCTTATATTGATGAAATCAGGGCCCAAGGGTGGAAGTTCAAGAACTTAGACACTGGTGAAGAGGATATTGAGCGAATAAGAAAAGATATTGTTGCAGCTAATGCCTATATAGGGGCTGATCTGATTATAGAGGAGTTAAAGAAAGGCGCTGACTTGGTCATTACGGGAAGAGTTTCAGATAATGCTCTTTATGTAGGACCCCTAATGTACGAATTTGGATGGGACTACTCAGAGAGATATGGCGACCGAATTGCTGCAGCTGTAACGGTAGGACATATTATCGAGTGCTCAGCTTGTGTAACGGGGGGAATGTCCAACATGTGGCAAGTTTCTGAGAGGCCCTGGGAAATTGGCTTTCCCATTGCTGAGTTCTATGAAAATGGTGAAGCCGTCATAACCAAGACGCTAGGGTCAGGAGGCATAGTCAATCAATGGACAGTCAAAGAACATTTACTTTATGAAATTATGGATCCAGCTAATTATATGATGCCAGATGGCATTGCTGACTTTACTGCTTTACATCTCATTGAGGAAGGTATGAACCGAGTAAGGGTAACGAATATGAAAGGTAAAAAACGACCGGATACGCTAAAGGTTTGTATTGGATATCGAGACGGTTTTATAGGTGAAGGTCTGGCCTTCTTCCCTTGGCCTGATGCTCTGGAAAAGGCCAAATGGGCTGAGCAATGGGTGAGAGAACGATTCAAACGTCTTGGTGTTAAATTTGAAGAGCTTCGGATTGATTATGTGGGCGTGAATATGCTTCATGGTGAAGCTGCTCCTATTGAAGATAAAGATTTTAATGAAGTTGGGCTTAGAATTGCTGCCAGGACAAAGAGCAGGGAAGAGGCCGAGGTGGTTCGTCGAGAGGCGACGCATTTATGGACCATGGGTCCTATTGGAGCCAGTTTTGGCGTTCCCCTGGATGTTCGGCCAGTGATTGCTTTGTGGCCGTCACTGGTTCCGCGGGAGGCTGTAAGAGTTGAAAGTACAATCATGGAGGTAAGTGGATAATGGCAAAAATACAGCTCAAGGAATTGGCTTTTGCAAGATCGGGGGATAAAGGAGATGTGAGCAATATTGGTCTCATGGCCAAGAGCAAAAATATATACGATTTTCTATTGAAGACCATCACTCCTGAAAGGGTCAAAGAACATTTCAAAGGCATGATCAAGGGTGGGGTTGAGATCTATCCTGTGCCTAACATTGAGAGCTTGGAGATCATTCTAAGACGAGCTCTTGGTGGAGGTGCCACCTGTACCCTTAGATTTGACCAGACAGGAAAGTCAATGGGGCAAGCCTTGCTGAGAATGGAAGTCCAGGCGGATGAAGCATTACTTAAAGAGGCTGAAACTACCGACAGGGAGATTCTTAGACGTTACTCACCAATAAGTGGTTCTAATGTCCAGCCGATCAAGCGGTGATCCACGAATGGGAGAGAAAGACGAGCAGCGGGGAGGAAGGTTAAATGCTTTTTAAAAACATTCTTTTTGAGGTCAAAGATAATGTAGCTAAGATTACATTAAATCAGCCTGAGAAGAGGAATCCCCTAAGCCAAGAAACTTTGAAAGAGATCATAGAGGCACTGGATAGATCAAAAAATGATGGTGAAGTTAGGGTGATTGTGATTACTGGAGCTGGAGACAAAGTCTTTTGTGCTGGAGCCGACATCAACGAATTTAAGGGAAACACCGCGTTGGGAAATCGAGAACAATACGGCCTCTATGCCAAGCTTAGTCTCGCTTTTCCTTCCCTGGGAAAACCCAGCATTGCGGCTGTAAATGGCCTGGCTTTAGCAGGGGGATGTGGACTGGCCATTTATCCTGATATTACCATTGCCTCAGGGAATGCTAAGTTCGGCGTGCCAGAGATAAATGTGGGCATCTGGTCCATGATGGTATCTGCAAGCCTCCTAAGGGCTGTAGGCAGAAAGAAGGCTTTAGAGTTGATGTGTACGGGTGAGATAATCGATGCCTATGAGGCCCAACGGATCGGGTTGATCAATAGGGTTGTTCCCGCAGACCAATTAGAAAACGCTGTGATGGACTTGGCAGAGAAATTTAAAAACAAAAGCCCTGCCATTATGGAGCTAGGCCTAAACGCTTTCTACACGATGGCAGATATGGAGTTTACAAAAGCTGTGATGTATTTGCGGGAAATGGTCGTTCTGCTCTTGAGCACAGAGGATTCACAGGAAGGGGTTACGGCATTTCTTGAGAAACGGAAACCGAAGTGGAAGGGAAAATGAGAAAAAATATTTCGATTTGGAGGTTATAAGGATGAATGGAAAAATCTTCACCATTAATTCAGTATTATCGGGTACTTTTTACAGGCGTCCCTCTCCTGAGGAACCTCTTTATGTGCAGGAAGGTGATCGAGTGAATCCTGGTCAAGTGTTATGTATTGTTGAATCGATGAAAATCTTCAATGAAGTGAGAGTGGAGAGGAAAGGCATTATACGAAAAATTTTAATCGAAGATGAGGATTCAGTTTTGATCCATCAACCCATGTTTGAGGTGGAGGCAATATAAACTTAGAGGATAAAGCATGTTTCAAAAGATTCTCATTGCAAATAGAGGTGAGATCGCTCTAAGGATAATTCGAACCTGCAAGGAAATGGGTATTAGGACAGTCATCGTTTATTCCGACGCGGATCAGAATTCCCTTCCAGTGAAATATGCGGATGAAACCTGTCCCCTCGGCCCTCCCTTAGCCAGGAAAAGTTATTTGAATGCAGAAAAGATAATCGACATTGCAGTTAAAACTAATTCTCAAGCTATTCACCCAGGATATGGTTTTTTAGCTGAGAATGCATCATTTGCAGAGGCTTGTAAAAATAATGGCTTGATCTTTATCGGTCCCTCTGCAGAGACGCATCGGCTGACTGGAGAAAAGATCACTTCCAGGAAAATCGCTAAGAAAGCAGGGATTCCTGTGACCCCTGGGAGTGACGGGGCCGTTTCTTCTTTTGAAGAAGCTCTATGTGTCGTAAGGGAAATTGGATATCCAGTGATTGTTAAAGCCTCCGGTGGCGGGGGGGGAAGGGGAATGAAGTTGGCCAATAATGAGGAGGAATTAGGTCACGTTTTACGCACAGCTCGGGGGGAAGCTGCGGCAGCATTTAATAATTCTGAGCTTTATATTGAAAAGTATGTAAAGGAACCACGCCATATTGAGTTTCAAATCCTTGGGGATCAATTTGGCAATTATGTCCATTTAGGAGAGAGGGAGTGTTCTATTCAGAAGAGATACCAAAAATTAATCGAAGAATCGCCTTCGCCTTTGATGGATGATACTTTAAGAAGGAAAATGGCCGAGGCCGCTATTAAGGTTATGCGCTCTGTAGGATATGTTAATGCGGGAACAGTAGAATTTCTTGTGGACGCAAATAAATATTTTTATTTCAACGAGATTAATTCGCGTCTTCAGGTAGAGCATCCAGTTACAGAAATGGTAACTGGCTTAGACTTGGTGAGACAACAAATTATTATTGCAGCGGGAGGTAAGATAGAGTTCAGCCAGGAACAAGTCCGCCAAAATGGTTGGGCAATAGAATGTCGGATCAATGCCGAGGATCCAGATAACGGCTTTGCGCCCTTTCCTGGAATTGTTACACAGATATTCATCCCTGGGGGGTTTGGTGTTCGAGTTGACACACATTTATATCTAAATTACGAGGTTCCTCCATTTTACGACTCTTTAGTGGGAAAGCTAATTGTGTGGGGGAAAGATCGTGCGGAGACCATTGAGAGGATGAAAAGAGCCTTGAGCGAGTTTTACATCGAAGGTGTAAAAACGACAATACCCTTTCACCAGAAGGTTATGCAGGACGAAGATTTTATTAAGGGAGATTTTAACACCCATTTTCTTGAAAAGTTCGAAAAGGGAAGGAGTTGAAAATGATGGAGGAGAAGAAGGAAGAAAAGAGATATTCGATTGACGCAACAAGAGAGGCTGTGGAGGAGAAGAAGAAAGCAGCAAAGGGAAGGGGTATTACCTTTAGACCATACATAGAAGACATGAGGACACGTCTTGCTAAAGTGGAAGAGAAAAAAGCCCAAATCAAATTGCCTGCCAATGAGAGACTTTTACAGAGACTTCGCTCTATGGGTAAATGGACCGCCCGAGAAAGGATTGACGGTCTATTTGATAAGGAGACCTTCACGGAAATGAGCATGTTTGCTCAAAGCCAAATCAAAGAGATGGGAATGGACAAATATGCGACCCCCGCCGATGGGGTGGTCTGTGGATTTGGGAAAGTGGGCGGGAGGCTAGTTTGTGCTTATGCGACAGACTTCACAGTCTTGGCCGGCTCAACAGGTGAAGGTCATGCTGTAAAAGTCAAAAATATTACCCGAATGGCTGGGGAGATGAGGGTACCTATGATAGCCTTCATCGATTCAGCAGGAGCTAGACTAAATGAGGCGCAACCCTGTCTTAGGGCTTACTTCGAAATCTATTGGCTTCAAAGTATTTATTCTGGAGTTATCCCTCAGATCTCGATTGTATGCGGAGGCTGTGCTGCCGGTCAGGCTTATAGTCCATTGCTTACCGATTTTATTATTATGACAAGAAATGCAGCAAGCATGTGGCTAGGGGGGCCTCGCGCAACAGCGGCTATAACCGCAGCGGAGGATATCAGTGAAACTGGTGGGGCTGATTATCATATGAGACTTAGTGGTCAATGCCATTTTGCAGTAAATGATGATAAAGAAGCCATTGAATGTGCAAAAACGCTTCTACGTTACCTGCCCTCTCACTGTGAAGAGTCTCCACCCTATGTGACACCGAAGGACAATCCCCAGCGACAGGAAGAGAGGTTATTGAATATTCTTCCCGCTGATCCGAGAAGATCATATGATATGCACGAGATCATCGAGCTAATTGTTGATGGTGGGGAATTTTTTGAGATTCAAAAGGATTTTGCAAAAAATTCGATTGTGGGATTTTGTCGTTTTGATGGGTTATCTTGTGGACTAATAGCAGGCAATCCTGCATACATTGCTGGCTGCATGGAACCTGACTCCTGTGATAAATATACTCGCTTCATCACTTTTTGTGACTGTTTCAATATTCCACTTATTTATCTCATTGATATGCCCGCACTTTTAGTTGGAGACGACTGGGAAAGGAAAGGAATAATACGGCATGGTACAAAGTTACTCCATACAACAAACAACACCACTGTTCCGCGAATATCGATCGTGGTTCGTAAAGCCTATGGTGGAACACTACCTATTTTCTGCGCAAAACCATTTTCAGCAGATTTTGTTTATGTATGGCCTACTGGTGAACTTTGTCCTATGGGCGCCGACGGGGCAGTGGCAATTATTTATGATAAAGAAATTAAAGCATTGCCAACGAGTGAGGAGCGATTAGCTTTTGCTGAAAAGAAGAAAAAGGAATACTTCGATCTATATGTAGATCCTCTTCAGACAGGGATGAACATGCGATACGATCTCTTTGATGATGTCATAGATCCTAGACGTACTAGAGAAGTGATTATCAACGCTTTAAAAGTGACTCAAAATAAGACCCCTCTGGTTCCGCTGCCTAGAAAAAAACACGGAAACCGACCGGTTTAATAGGTATAGAGGAAAAGAAGATTAGATATTGATCAGAGAGGCTGAAAGCAAATATATCGTAATTAATCACTTACGTTTGCACTATTTGGAGTGGGGTGAAGAGGGTTCTCGCCCCATGGTTCTACTTCATGGAAGTGGCGACAATGCTCATGTGTGGGATTATTTTTCGTCTTACGCCTCAAATCACTTTAGAATAATAGCTTTAGATCAAAGAGGCCACGGAAATAGCGACTGGCCTATACCACCTGCCTATGAGTTAAATGATTATGTCAGCGATCTTATCCAGCTTATTGAAACCATGCAAATGAATGAAATTATTTTGATGGGCCATTCGATAGGTGCCCTCCATGCCACCGCCTATGCCGCTATGAAACCTGAGAAAGTCTCAGCACTTATTCATATCGACATTGAGCCATGTCCACCTTCCTGGAATAAGAAATATCTCCGCAGGCTCTATGATACTATGCCAACTCTTTATGACTCCGTGCAGGACTTTGTAAATCAAATTCAGGAAAACAGTCCTTTTGCCAATAAAGAGATGCTCTTTTATTTAGCCTCCTTCGCTCTGAGTAAGAAAGAGGGTGGTAAATTTTATGCCAAATTTGATAGAGAAGTGCTGAGCCATTTTGATCAATATGATTTACGCCCACATCTGTATTCTATCAGATGTCCCACACTTATTCTTCGTGGGGAAGAGAGTCGAGTCACGCGGAGAGAAATAGCTCTTGAAATGAGCCAAATCATTTCAAATAGCAAACTTGTTGAGATACCTAGTGCTACCCATCCGGTACATACAGACAATCCCCCAAAATTTCGGGAGGCAGTACTTGAGTTTTTAAATGACTGCGGTCTCATTAATGGAGAAAGAATCTTCTGATCTCGGAATACTTCGATGGTCAATATTAGTAAAATCATTGATTCTCACATTCATATCTTCCCACCAAAGAGGATGAAACACGCAATTCAATGGGTCAAACGGTTCATTCCTTCCCTTACTTTTGATCATACATTGACAGAAGATGAAATTCTATCCCATCTCGAGGAGGCGGGGATCTCTCTCTTTTTCAACTATGTCTACCCTTTGAGTCCAGCGGAGACCAGACAACTTAATCGTTTTAATTACGCCCTCTCCAAGAAGGTCTCAAAGGCCATATGTTTCGGGTCTCTCCATCCAGGGAACGATCAAAAGTCAAAGATCATCTACGAGGCCTTGTTTGGCTTTGATTTAGTAGGATTAAAGTTCCACCCTTTTGTCCAAGGATTTAGCATCCTCGATCGGCGTATGCATGAAGTCTATCGGGTCATGGAAAAGTTAAATCGGCCTATTGTATTTCACACAGGTTTTGATCATTTCTATGGTGCCCAAATGAGGCCAGAAGAAATGGAAATAATATTGATGAGATACCCAGATCTAGTAGTTGTGATCGCCCACATGTTCTATCCTCATATTGACCAGGCTTTTCGTTTGTTGAAGAAATATAAGAATGTGTATCTCGACGGGACGAATATCTTCTCTGACTACTGCGAACCTTTGAATGGTGAAAATATTTTTGAAGGCAGCCTAGTGCGAAAAGGCGGAAAACGATGTTATCACATCTATTTCCACCATTCCCTTCATGATTTGGAAAGATACAGTCACCGTATAATGTTTGGCTCTGATTACCCCGTGGCAATGAATGATCCATTCAAAATCTATACAAGTGTTCGGAGATTAAGCATCTCTTCCTCGGCCAAGAAAAATATCTTGGAAGGTACAGCAAGAAATTTCATTCTCAGGTTCAAACCTGATTTTTCTTATTAGGACTCTTCTTTAAACAGCAAAAATGGAGGAAGAAATGAAAGAGAGAAGATTTTGGAATGAGGAAATGGAGACTTTATCTTTAGCGAGGTTGCATAAGTTGCAAAAGGAAAGGCTTCAGGCGGCAGTGGATTGGGCTTATAACAAAACCAAATTTTACCGAAACTTATTTGATCTGGCCGGGGTAAAACCAAAGGATATCTCAACCCTCAATGACTTAACCAAGCTTCCCTTTACTACAGACATAGAGGTCGCTACGAATATTCCTCTCAAAGACAGAATTGCCATCTCTGAGGAAGAGATTAAGATGTATCACTCTACCTCTGGAACTGTCGGTGCGGTTGTTCCCATCCCTTTTAGCCAGAAGGATGAAGAAGCTTTTCTCAGGGACGGCGAGGCACGGGGTCGCTGGACAATGGGTGTAAGACCATGGGATGTCGTTCAGGTTCTAACCCGATTTGATTGCTGCTTTCTTGGCTATAAAGAATTGGGTGCCTCTTTGGTTTTACTCTCAGCAGGAAGATATAACCCAGATCATCAGATCCATTTGACTAAAGAAAGCGGAGTAACGGTGATCGAGCACATGCCATCCTTGCTTCTTCAATACTTTGAAAAGATGGAACAAATGGGGATTCATATCAAAAACACAAAACTTCGAATGGTCAGTGGCGTGGGTGAAGGGTGGGCCCAGTCTTATAAGAAAAAAGTCGAAGAGAAATATGGCATACCCTTTATGACACTTTATGGTGCCGTAGAAACGGCTCCCTTCTTCGCAGCCGAGTGTGAGGTAAGGGAAGGAATGCATGTGAGCGGTGACTTGGGCATCTTGGAGGTGGTTGATCCTGATACAGGCCTGTGTTTAGGCGAAGGTGAGGAGGGAGAATTAGTTGTTACTCTCTTTCAGAGAGAGGCAATGCCTCTTATTAGATATAGGGTTGGAGATGTGGGCGCCATCCTTCCCTACAGACCTTGCTTATGTGGCCGTACGATGCCAAAGATGTCTTATGTCAAAGGCCGTGTTTCACAAATCATGAAGATTGGGGGGAGAAAGATTTTACCCATAGACGTCGAAGAGGTGGTGGCTAAGTTTGAAGACCTTGAGAATGAGTTCCGGATCATTTGCGAAAAACCGGAGATGGAGGCCCTAAAATTGAGGATAGAACACAAAAGCGGAGTTAAGGAATTAAGAGCTCTCCAAAAAAAAGTTGAAGAAGCACTGTTTAAAGAACTCGGCATAGAGGCAGAAGTAGAGCTGGTATCTACAGGAACACTGGAACGCGTAACATTTAAAGCACAGCGGATAGAAAGAAAATACTAAATTTCTAATATAATTGTCATTGGTAGATCGGAGGCTATGAAATGAGCAGAGAGGTAGTGATAGCAAGTGCAGCAAGGACAGCAATTGGAAGGATAAATGGGGCACTGTCTGATGTAAACATTTCGGAGCTTGGAACAGTGGCCATTCGAGAAGCCATCAAAAGGGCAAATATCAACCCTGATCAAGTTGAAGAAGTCATCATGGGGACCATGTATTATACAGGTGATCTGCCTTCTAATTTGACAAGGGCCATCGCCATCCGAGCAGGAATCCCTTTAGAGGTTCCAGGCTTTACAATTAGTAAACATTGTGGTGCAAGCATGAGGGCGGTCACGCTTGCAGCCCAGATTATAAAAACCCATGAAGCAGACATCGTCGTGGCAGGAGGGGTTGAGGCCATGTCCCGGGCAGCCTATATCCTTAGGAATGCACGGAAAGGATACCGCCTTGGACACGGGGTCTTCATCGATCCATTGATCCAAAGGGGAGACACCAGAGAGCTTCGTTTTGATCCTACCTGTGAATTGGGGATGGGAGAAACGGCAGAAAAATTGGCTTCCATTTATAAAATATCGAGGGAAAGGCAAGATACATTTGCCTTGAGAAGTCAGCAGAAAGCGGAGAAAGCTATTAGATTAGGGAAGTTTAAAGAGGAGATTGTACCTATTGAAATTTCAAAGGGAAAGGGAGGACCCATTATTTTTGACACAGATGAAGGCCCCCGGTTGGGATGCAAGATGGAGGATCTGGAGAAGCTTGCTCCAGTCTTCAAGAAAGATGGAACAGTGACTGCAGGAAATGCCTGTGGCATGAATGATGCGGGTGTGGCATTGGTGATTATGGCCAAAGAGAAAGCTTTGTCGATGGGCATTTCGCCGTTGGCGACAATAAAGGCATATGCAGCAGTGGGTCTCGATCCCACCATTATGGGTCTCGGGCCAGTCTATGCAACCCGAAAGGCTTTAACAAAGATTGGACTTTCCTTAAAGGATATGGACCTTATCGAGCTCAATGAGGCCTTTGCGGCCCAAGTACTGGCGGTGTTTGAGGAGATGCCCGAATTCAAAGACCACGAGGAGAGAATCAATCTGAATGGAGGTGCCATCGCATTGGGCCACCCCATCTCTGCGACAGGCGGCATAATATTAACCAAGCTCCTCTATGAAATGAAAAGGGGAAATTTGAGATACGGTCTGGCCGCAATGTGTATAGGGGGAGGTCAAGGCATTGCAATGATTGTTGAAAATGAATAGAAATAGAGGTTGTCAAACGCCAAATCTAATGGAGGGGAAAAGGAATGACCATCCAAAAAGTCTTGATTGTGGGCGCTGGATTAATGGGGGGCGGAATTGCTCAGGTTTGTGCTCAGGCGGGCATAAACGTTTTGATCACCGATGTCAACCAGGATATCTTGAATCGAGCCTTGAAGAATATCGCCTGGTCAGTGAGTAAGTTCATTGAAAAGGGGAAGGTGAAAGAGAGTTTGGAATCGATCATGGGTCGAATTCGAGTTAGCACGGATTGGGAGAACGCATCCCGGGTGGATCTGGTGATAGAGGCTGTCTTTGAAAAATTGGAGCTTAAACACGAGATTTTTAAGAAATTGGACGAAGTCTGTGGCCCCGAAACAGTGCTCGCCAGTAACACGTCAGCCATCCCGATTACCGAGATCGCCGCTGTAAGCAAAAGGCCGGAAAAGGTCCTGGGCCTCCATTTTTTCAGCCCTGTGCCCATGATGGAGGCGGTGGAGGTCATCAAAGGGGTGAGAACTTCAGAAGAGACCATGCGGGCGGGTGTCGATTTTGTCAGGAGCATAGGCAAGGAACCCATTCGGGTTGAGAGTGATGTGCCGGGTTTTCTGCTCAATCGGATCAATCTCGTGGGCTATTTGGAAGCCATTCATCTGTTAGAACAGGGCATCGGAACCGTGGAGGACATTGACAAGGGAGTCCGTTTGGCTTTTGGCAGGAGGATGGGCCCTCTTGAGACGGGAGATCTGGTGGGATTGGATGTCTCCTATGGGGCGCTCACAGCCATCTATGAAGAGAGCAAGGATGTTCGATATTACCCACCACAGCTTTTAAGGCGAAAGGTGAAATCGGGCGAACTCGGACGGAAGACCGGACGGGGATGGTATGAGTACAACCCTGACGGAAGCAAAAAGGAGAAGTAGATGGATCAAAAACTTGCCTATTATGAAATCAAAGGTCAGACCGCAATCGTCACCATCGATCATCCTCCGATGAATGCCCTGGATGCAGCCACAAAAGAGGCCATCAGCGAAGTATTTGAAGAACTGGAGGGCCGGAAACAGGAGATCAGGGCAGTCATTTTACACGGGGCAGGAGAGAAAGCCTTTGCCGCAGGGGCTGACATCAAGGCCTTTTTGGAATTGAACCCGGACACAGCAAAAAAGCGCCTTTCAAGGAGTCACCAGATCTACACAATGGTTGAAAATTTTCAGTGGCCGGTGATTGGCTCCATTCATGGTTTCTGCTTGGGAGGAGGGCTGGAACTGGCGCTCTGTTGCGATATCCGTTATGCAGAGGAAACTGCCAAGTTTGGGTTCCCTGAAGTGAATCTCTCTGTCTTTCCTGGAAATGGAGGGATTGCTCGTTCCTTATATCATCTCCCTGTGGGCAAACTGAAAGAACTCGTCTTCACCGGAGAGATGATTAGCGCAACCGAGGCATTGACGCTCGGATTTATCGAGAAAGTCGTTCCTCCGGGAAAGAGTATGGAGGCCGCCCTCAATCTTGCGGAAAGAATTATTGAAAAAGGCCCTTTGGGGGTGGCCGCAGGAAAGAAGGTGATCAATCGGGCAAGAGACCTTTCTATCCAACAAGGGCTGGAATTGGAATCCGAACTGTGGGCCAATCTGACGGCCACTGAAGATATGAAAGAAGGTGCGCGGGCCTTTATTGAGAAAAGAAAACCGCAATATCGAGGCCGATAAGGAGGTTCCCGTGGAGTCGGAGATGGACAAGCCGCTCTCCAAGGCTTCGAACGGCGGTCTTTGAATAAATGGGAAACGGGCGATCTCATTTAAGCCGGCCCCATAGGTCGGGCTGAAGGCCGGTTCGGATACTCCGAAAGGTGCGCCACGAAGCCTTTCCAAACGGCTTGTCCATCTCCGTGAAAAGGAGGAAACGGTAACTATGCTCTATGAACTGAATGACGAACAGAAAACCTTCCAGAAGAAGGTCCGGGAAATTTATGAAAGAGAGGTCAGTCCTCTCGTCGAGGAGTATGAGCGAAAAGAGACCTTTCCAATTCAACTCTTTCGGATCCTGGGTGCAGAGCATCTTCTCTGCCTGCGATGTCCTAAGGAATATGGCGGTCCGGGTTTGAACAAGGTCTCTGAGTGCATTGCCGTAGAAGAATTGAATCGGATTTGCGTGGGGATCGGCGCGGGCGTCATGGTTCAAGGAGGTCTGGCCACAGACCCCATTCTCCATTTCGGATCTGAAGAACTGAAGCAGAAATATCTTTCTCCGGCAGTGCGCGGGGAGAAGATCGGCGCCTTTGCCCTGACAGAACCGGATGCCGGATCGGATGCCTCCGGAATCCGGACGGCGGCCCTGAAACAGGGGGGCGGTTACCGACTCAATGGTTTAAAGACCTTCATCACCAACGGAACGATCTGCGATTTCGTGACTGTGGCCGCCTACACCGATCCGGCCAGGCGTGGGACCGGTATCAATCTTTTTGTCGTGGAGCGTGACGATCCGGGATTCTCTGTGATTAAAAAATTAAGAAAACTCGGGAACCATTCTTCGGATACCGCTGAGTTGGCCTTTGACGACTGTTATGTTCCGAAAGAGAGGATGCTTGGAGAAAAGGAGGGAGGAGGATTGTCCCAGTTGGAAGA
>Ga0315295_10000905_pt1 | contig 25260 bp, 24 predicted proteins | sample YL17G14_0_MG_FD_204453 | JGI IMG/M metagenome (GOLD analysis project Ga0315295, IMG submission 204453) | Sediment microbial communities from Yellowstone Lake, YNP, Wyoming, USA - YL17G14_0 | ecosystem: Environmental > Aquatic > Freshwater > Lake > Sediment | place: USA: Wyoming | collected... | reverse complement strand
CTCATAACCCAAGTCATGCGCCAATGCATAAACACTACTGGTCTTGCCGCCACCGCTGCCTCCGTAGAGCAATAAGGCTTTGCCTCTCTTGAAGCCAGCCACAAACTTTCTTAGCTCCTGAATAGCCTGCTCCTGCGCCTCAACATCATCAAGCTTTTTCGGAGAGTACTTTTTGGTCCAAGGAATGAACTCTGCCATATACGGCTGCCGGGAGTTTCGTCAAAGCAAGGCTTTGAGGAAGCTCAAAAACCCTGTTTTTGCTGTCGAACCCGAACCAAGAGCTCTTTTCACGAGACTGAAAAGCCTAGGACTTTTCAGTTCTCATATGGGAAGCTCCGATCATACCGCTAGACCACAGCCGTATAACTGGCAAGAAGATGCATAGTAGTTATAAATTTTACTTAGAAGAAGGCTTCCTTGACTTGTCTTTCTTGGTCTCATTTCTCTTTATGAAGTGCTTGAACAAGCAGATTATTCCCAGAAACGCAGCCAGGATTATTAGCAAATACAAGAGGTTTAATATCCGATTATTGGGGGTGCTTTTGAAAAGGAGTATGTAACCTGCTGCAAGCACATAGATGATTAGGAAGATCGCAGTAACGAATTTACCCAACTCTTTGGGAGCAATGTCATCGACCCCGCCAACTTGAGTATTGGCAACGCCTTGTAAAATCATAATCACTGCAAGGATGAAAATGGTTATCATAAAAGTCTGAGTTATAAAACGGGTAGTTAAGTCTGAATAAGCTCTAATTTGCAGGCCTGTCACAACCTGTTGATAAGTCGGAGCCATGTCTAAGCCTTGAAAAATCATGTTCAGCTTGGCATCGGTTAAGTCATAGGATTTGGATATCCCGCTCATTAAAACATCATAGCCAACCAGACAGGCAAAGATGAGCATTATGCCCAGGGCAATCTGCACATAACCAACCGGCCTTTTAATATGAGTCATCTGCTCTTTCTTTTGAATTACATATATTTAAATCTATTGAAAAGGTGAAAATCCATTGAAAAGATGATTTTGGATAAACTTTTTATAGGCTCATTAATTCCTTCTTCTTATGATTGTTGGGATTGTTGGCAAAGCTAATTGCGGAAAATCAACTTTTTTCAAAGCAATGACTCTGGCAGAGGTAGAAATAGCTAATTACCCGTTTGTCACCATCAAGCCCAACCACGGCGTCGGCTTTGTAAGGCTTCCTTGCGTTGACAAGGACTTTAATGTGAATTGCAAGCCAAAGCACGGCTATTGCCTGGAGCATAACAGGTTTGTGCCTGTTGAGCTGGTTGATGTTGCTGGGCTTGTCCCTGGAGCTCATGAGGGAAAAGGCATGGGTAACCAGTTCCTTAACGACCTTAACCAGGCAGATTGCCTTATCCATGTCGTGGATGTTAGCGGCGGGACTAATGAGAAAGGAGAGCCTGTGAAGCCGCTCTCATACGACCCTGCTAATGATGTCAAATTCTTAGAGGTAGAGCTTGACCACTGGTACTATGATATTCTTAAGAAAGGCTGGGACAGGCTTGCAAGGCAGATACAGCAGGAGCACTTGCAAATCCAGAAGGTGCTTACCAAGCAGCTATCAGGCATGGGAGTGAGTGAGGAATTAATTGATACTGCTCTTAAAATAACAGGGCTGAAGGATAAGATGGTGACTAGCTGGTCATCAGAGGAATTGTTCCGGCTGGCAAGCTTCCTGAGGAAGAAGACCAAGCCCATGATTATTGCTGCCAACAAGGTTGATGTGCCAGGCGCAGCTGAGAACTATGAACGATTGAAAAAAGAGTTTCCTGACAGGATTATTATTGGTTGCAGTTCAGAATCAGAGCTTGCCTTGAAGGAAGCAGCAAAGCATGGGATGATAAGATATACTCCTGGCAGCAAAGGCTTTGAAACCGCAGATGAGAACAAGCTTAATGAGAAACAGAGGAAAGGATTGGAATTTATCAAGGCTAATGTTTTAGAGAAATTCAATGGAACAGGCGTTCAGGAAGTCCTGAACAAGGCAGTTTTTGAGCTCTTGCATTACATAGCAGTTTATCCTGTTGCCAACAACAAGCTCACAGACAAAGATGGCAATGTATTGCCAGACTGCTTCCTTGTAGCCAAAGGCATAAACGCCCTGGACTTTGCTTTCAAGGTGCACACAGACATAGGAAAGAACTTTGTAAAAGCCATAAACCTGAAGACTAAGCAGCCAGTGGCCAAGGAGGCTCCTCTTAACAATAATGATGTTATAGAGATAATGACGAGCAAATAAATAAAAAATAAATTATTTCTTCTTCTTCACCAAGCCGTGCTTCTCCAATACTTCCTTGTACTTCTTGAAGTCGTTGCTCGCCTTGAAGCTCCTCTTCTTGCCAGGAGGAAGCTCGTTAAGCCATTTGTGCATAATCTTGAGGACTTCCACAACTTCAGGGTCAATAGCCGGCTCTTTCTCTACCTCATCAACAGAAACCTCAGCAGCCTCCATAGGCCTTCTCTTGAAGATGTTAATCCTGCCAAAGAACTTGGTGAGCAAGCCCTCCCTTTCCTCAACTAGCACTGCCTCTTCCTCTTTTATCTCCTTAACCTCTTCTTCCTTCTCCACAATCTTCTTCTCAGCGTCTTCTATGTCGTCCTCCATTGACCTGAGCTTAGCCATCTCCTCTGGAGAAAGGTCTTCGGTTTGCTCTGTCTCTTTTATCAAGCCTCTCCTGAAAGAGAACAATCTTCCCAGGAACCCTGGCTGATTATACTCCACCCTTACCTCGCCAGGAGCCATGTCCGGAACCTGCTCATACTTCTTCTTTTCAGGAACATGAAACTTTATCCTGAAACCCTTTCTTTCCCTAGACCTTCTCCTGCCAATATAACTCCCTATTTCTTTGTTAAAATCCTTTGATGCGATTTTGACCACCTCTAAGCATTAATAGCTTATTTTTAAGATTGAGCTATTTATAAAACTTTCTGCATAAAACAAAGCACTAGCACTGGACATGTCGACGTGAGGTTTATAAATGAGTTGTTGTCTCATCATGCTATGGGTTCTCAAAAATGCTTTAATACCAAACCAGAATTAACCCCTGAACTTGCAGAGATAGTTGGAATTATGTTTGGTGACGGGTGCCTTTACCTTGACAGACTTAATAAATATCAAACAATTATCTCTTTTAACAAGAAAGAAAGAGATTACCTTCATTATGTTAAGAACCTTTTCGAAACTTACTTGGTCGGATATCACTTTTGCATTACTGAGAACAAAGATGAAGTTTTGTTAAGGAACACGTCTATTTTTGTTGGCAAACAATTAATTGAAGCTGGTCTGAAAGCCGGGAATAAAATTGACAATAAAATAACGATTCCGGAATGGATTTTTAATAATAGAATTTTCTTAATGCATTTTATACGGGGGTTATTTGATACAGATGGTTGTATTTATCGTAAATATGATAATTACGTTCAGATACAATTGAAATTGGCTTGCAAAGAGTCTATTGATTCGGTATATCGGACATTGAAAAAATTGAGCTTTAACCCTTCAAAAGTTCAGGAAGAAAGCAATAAGCACAAATTTGCTTGGAAGATATATTTATGTCGTCAAAATGAAATAAGACTTTTTTTTGATTTAATTAAACCAAGAAATATAAAACATATTAACAGATACAAGAGAATGAATGGGGCTGCCGTGATTTGAACACGGACCTATTGGTCTCTTCCTTGAAGCGCAGGCTTCAACAGACCAGGGCGTTAATCATCGCCGCAGGATTTACCGCAGCTCATCGCTCCAGAACTGGAGCCAATCATTTTGAACAGGAAAGTCGCTTACTACTTTCCCTCTAGCCAGGTTATACTACAGCCCCGACGAGTCACAGGTATATTTGCGCTTATTTAAAGCTTACTATTGAAACTAGCAAAAAAGAAAAGCTTATAAGCAAGTTCTTTCAAGAAAAAGTTCATGCAAATAATAACTAATCTTTCCCCTGAGAAATATTTTTATGTTTGCGACGGCAGCGTTATCAAGAACCTGAGCGAGCTGCCTGATGCTCTGAGAAACATGAGCCCAGAAGCTTTTAACAGCCATGTTAACACTGAGAAAAATGATTTCTATAACTGGATTAAGGATGTTTTCGAGCTCTCAAGCCTTGCAAGGAAAGTCAAGGGTGTGAAGCGCAAGGAAACCATGGCCAAGAAGGTGTTCATGGAGATATTCTCTTAGATTCTTAAGGTCTTTGAAAAGAGAGATACTCAAAAGGACCGTCAAGACTCATCCATCGTTTTAGTCTCTCTTTTTTTCTCTTTGATATTCTTTCTTTTTGTATTATTTTATTATGTTTTATAATAATCTCTTCTAGAATTTCGGCCTGTTGGTTTGTAAATCCGACTAACGGCACGCCCAGTTCGAATGTGTAACGCGGAGCTCCTTTCATCAGGCCCAATACTGTTTCAAGAACATTTTCAAATTCTTTTCCAAAAATAAAATTTTCTTCTTGGTTGTTTATACGATAAACAAGATTATATTCTTCAGGCCGCTCATAAATCGTAAGCATGTAATGATATTTCTTTTTCATCTTTTGCCTGCCTAATTATTAAATAATAATTAAAATCTAAAAAATAATTTACTTCTTCTTATTCTTCCTCGGGTTATAGTAGGCGTAGCCTTTCTCTTCTGCTATGTCCAGGCATAATAGCACCAGGAGCACCAACACTATGAAGAGCACTATGTTGATGTGCTTGCAGTAAGCATTCCAGTAGCCCAGCACTCCCACAGGCTGTTTTTTCAGGACTTTCAGAGTCATTATCGGGCTGTCTGTTACTCCTCCTTTTTTGTCATTGGCTGTGAACACGATTTGCTCTTCTCCTGCCCAGTTGTGTTCTGGCCTAAGAGTTGCTATGCTGCCGCCAATCTTAACGTCAACATGGCCGGGCTGGCTTGATGTATAGCTTAAAACATCAAAGTCAGGGTCTGTGAAGTATTGCTCAAGGTTTATCTGGTAGTCTGTGTTCTGCTTCCATTCATGCATTAGTCCTGTCTTGTCCTGGCTTGGTTGCTCGTAGAACTTGTCTGTGTTAGGGTTGCCTATGAGGATTAGTGCCAGTATGCTTAGGATTAGCAGGAAGATTAGGATTATGTTGATAACCCTGATAGTCTTCATGCAGCTGGCTTTTATTCTCTTCATCTTGAAGTCTGGCTTGAATCTCATGTATGCAACAATTATGAGCATTATGCCTGCGGCTCCTGCAAGTATTAGTGTCACTAGACCGCACCATCCAATCCTTGAGTAGTTGAAGTTTCTTAGGAAGTCAATGGCTTTTGAGATGAAGTTCTTGTCTCTTAGCACCACCCAGAACTGCCTCTGATAATCAATGTCTAGTTTGTCATCTACAAGGCTTATGGTCAGGGTTATCTTGTTGAGGTAGGTTCCTTCGTTGTAAGCAGTGTAGTTCCTTGGATAAGCATGGAGCACTTTTATCTCTCCAGGCTCAAAGCTCATTGTGTCCTGGTCAAGGTACACAAACCTTGATTCAAGCTCTCCGAGCTTTAGCTGGTAAGTGCCTCCTCTTAATCCTGTGTTTTGTATGAGCATGGGTATGCTCTTGGTTTCATAATTAATCCTGTGCTTGTCCTGGAGCAGCTCAACATTGTAGCATGTTCTCTGTGTTACGCTTTCCAGCTCCACTTTTATCTCATGAGTCTGGTAAGGCGCTCTTAGCTGCTTCACTATTATGAATGAGGTTTGTTTTGCATCAACACAGGGGAAGTTGAGCTTTACAGGAAGGTTGATGTTCTGGCTTGGCTTGAGCCTTACAAACCTGTTCTCCTCTGCAACACTAACCCAGCCAGGACTGTCTGTGATTATCTCGTATGCTTCCTCATATAAGCCGTCATTCCTGATGTTGAGGGTGAAGATTTTTTCTCCGCAGCAAGCCTTGTCTGAGACCATTTTGTTATATCCTTCAAGGGTTGCTCCTGATTCAAAGCAATTATTCACTCTTAGCTTGAAGCTTTTCTCCTTGTACATGTCGCCGTATTCTGTCCTTGCTTTTAGCACTAATTCGTATTCTCCGATTTCCTTTTCTGTAGGAGTGATTATCATGCTTACAGCATTCTCTTTTCCTGCTTCGAGCTCAAAACTGTCTTGGCTGAGTTTTACAAAGCTGGGCCCGATGAGTTGGAGGTGATACTTGTTAGGAGTCTTTGCAAGATTGGTAAGGGTTATCTTTGCTTCCTTGCTCACATCCTCGCAGGCGTCCATCTCAAGCGCATCTGTCTTTATGCTGAAGTCATAATCCCTTTCAATAGAGAAGCTCTCCACTCCTCGCACCATGTTCTGGCTTTTCTCAGAGGTTATGGTGAAAGGGTACTCTATCTTAGCGTACTGGCTTAAGGGGAATTTTACATACAGGTAAACTGTTTTTTGCTCATCAGGTGCAAGGCTTATCTCGTCTTGGCTTAGGACTGTAAAGTCTTTGTAGATTTCAGGAGCTATTTTGAAGGTGTCTGTGAAGTCAGCTACGTTCTGCACATCGACTTGGATGGTTATTATGTCTCCAGGCAGGATTTGCTCATTCAGCACTTTGCTCGCAAACTTTATGCTCTGGCACTTGCTTGAAACCACTTCCTTATAGATTTCCTTGCTCCTGCCATAGTTGGTTCTTACGCTGGCAGTATAGAATGTGTTCAAAGACTCATCGCATGGAACCTCAATATATACATACACTTTGTTATCTTCTCCTGGTGCCAGCTCAAAGGTGTCGTCGCTCAAAGTGATTAAGTCCTTGATAGGGGAGTATATTTCGACTTTGAACAAGGCTTCAAAGTCACCGATGTTTTTTATTTCCAAGGTGTCTGTTCTTTTGCTGCACTGACAAGCCTTAAGGTTATGAACCGGGTAAGGGCTTTCCAATGAGAACTCATCAGTCACTTTGTTAACAATCAGCTCTGCCTGTGCCATGCTTACGAGCAAGGCAAGGATTACGAACCACACCAGATAGTTTTTCACACCTTTCATTTTAGTCCCCCATAAATTTATATTTTGTAATTATATCTCCTTATATTTCTTAATTATTTTATTCTTATAACTCAGTAATACGTTTCAACATTCTCCTCGAACTCAGGCTTGAAGTCTTTCTCAAGCTCCTCTTCTCCTTTCTTTCTCATCTTCACAATAGAAAGGATGATGGCTATGAGGATGATGATTATTAGTGCTATTATAATTACTATTTTAAAAGCCTTGAACAAGGGCGAGCTTTCCTGCTCTTGCGGTTGTAACGGGCCAATGCTTCTTGCCACCAAATTGATAGAGGTGCTTGCCAAGCCTGTTTTTATCTCCATAGGTATTACTGCTCTGGTCACTGGCTTTTCAACAGAAAGATAAAGGTAAAAGGTTGCTTCCTCTCCTCCGGCCAAGGTTATCTTGTCAGCAGGGTCTATCCTGTAAGTTCCAATCTCCTTTATTGCCTCCGCTTTTGGTATCAACTCATAATCCTTTTCGTGGGTTGCTGTGTTTTCTATTTTTATCTGGTACACCACGCCTTGTCCGACTACAACTTCTCTATAAGGAACATAATCAATGTTCGTGTCCTTTATCTCTGTTATCTCTGCTGATGCTATGTTGCTGAGCATAAGTGTTATGCTTATCAAGAATACTCCAATTATTAGATGCTTATTCATTTTTCACCCTCTTTCTGAGAGAGTAGGATTTTATATATAAAGTTTTCGTTTGATAACCATTTCGAAGTGGTTAAAGAAAAAAGATTTAAATAGGAGAAGCTTTGCCTTGTGTATTATGGACTGGGTTAATGCAGGAAGACTCGAATATTTTGGTAAAAGAAGAAACGAGATTCATAAACAGTTTGATGAGGCTTATGGCGAGGGTAACTGGAGGATTATGTGGCGCTGGGGAAAAGAAGGCAAACTTATCATACATTACCTGAGTGCTTGCCGAATATATGAAGATGCTTATTTCATTGACTCATTCAAAAGAGAAGAAATATGGCACGAATTAAGCGCTAATGCAAAGAATATTTTTGATTATGACGAATCAGATATTGAGTCAGGACTGGATTACTTAATACAAAAAGGTCCTGCCACCCACATCCAGGACATTGCTATAAGAAACGTTTTCTTCAGAAGAGGCCAGGAGTTTGAAGGCAAAGAACTCATCCAGATAAGAAGCCACAGCTCTTACTGGGGGCAGATGCTCAGCCCTGGCAGAGTGCCTTTTCACCTTCCAGAGATGATTATACAACCTCACCAACCCGGATGGTGGGAGAACAACTCTGTAGAGTGCTGGTACCAAGACGCAAAGGTTTTGCAAATAAAGAAGCAATGAATAAAGAATAAAGCCTTGGATAAAATAGAAGCGCCAAGAATCTTTATATGGGACGCATCCGTTGATACTCGTCATCGACAATAAGGCCGGCCATGAATAGCCTGGCAAGCCAATTACCCGCCACCAGATTATTCTTTGCAGTATTCTCCTTAACGAAAGTTGGACTTGGGAAAAAGATTCTTGTCCTCTGATGACCCCTCATCGAGTATAGTTTCATAGTTTGATAGAAAACCTTTGTGTGCTTCCTTGTTCTCTTGTATCGGTCAATATTGCCATGGGTTAACTCTGCTAGTTTCTTGTCCTCTGCTGTTTTGAGGCCTTTGTAAGCTCTAGTTTTTGAATTCATTTCTGTGTTGAATTGTATATAGCACACCTTACCATATTTCATTTCTTGAGCGCTAAGTTTTGACAAGTCTATGCGCGTTGCTTGTCCGTATTTTTTGTCTGCTTCCTTTTGTATGCTTATCAAATCCGCATCTTTTACGTTGTATTTTCCAGCTTGTGCTATCTGGCTTAAAGCGTCAGTAATGTTTTCCTGCTTCAGAACAGGGTTAAGCACAGTTGTGAAATAAATGACTACTTGATCATTCTCAATATTATAAACCTGCCAATCATTTGCTATAAGCTTAGGGGGCGTGTTGACGAGTTTCTCTAATGGCGTTTCTCCCTTTTCATCCATTTTGACATCCCCTTTAATAGTACTGCACGCTGCTCTCGCTCTTAACACTATCTGAGTATTTCTTGATTCCAATAACCAAGCCAATGATAATAAGAACTACCACTCCTCCAATCAGGAGCACTCTTAATGAGAAGAACCATAAGAAGCTGTTATCAACAACTCCTGATTCCTTGACATTGGCTATGAGCAGGAACCTCTGGACTTCTTCTCCGCTCTGCACACTCACAACAAAAACTCTTTCTCCAGGAGCAACCCCTGCATTATTATAAGCTCCAACATACAAGTCAACTATTCTCTCAGCCTCGCTTGGAACAATAATCAGGCTGCCAGGCTCAATCCTTGCATAGCCCCACTCATCAATGCCTGTGACTGTGAATATATACTCTTCGTCATTGAACTCCCTGTTGGAAACCCTTATTGGAAACACTGCCTCTTGTCCTTTGTAAACATCCTGTATCTCCATCACATCAATAAAGGTATTTCCAATTGTCTGGTTGTTTTCAAGTATCATCTGGCAGTACTTGTCCGGAATAACCCTGATGCTGCTAACTCCGGGTATGCCTTCCATTTCTCCAAAAACATTCATGAAGCTTGCTTCAACAATGATCTTGTAATCATACATAGGAGCGCACATAGGCGCTCTTAGGAAGAATTCTATTGTCTCAGCACTGCACACCTCAAGATTATCAACGTACTGAACTGATTCAATGCCTAGCTCAGGCACAATCACCCTCACTTTTAGGTTTCTTATGTTGTAATCCCTGTTATTTATAAGGGTGACGATGGTGTTGAATGCTCTGCCATTAAAAACAAAATCAGCAGGATTAGTGCTTATGCTTTCAATGTACAGGTCACAGGCATCTCCAAGCCCGTTACGCTCAGCATCCCTTTGCATAGGATTGGTTATGTATGGGCAGTTATCCTCCATGTCAACCACTCCGTCGCAATCAATGTCTGGCAGAAGGCGATGGCCTATGCCCGTGCTTATCATGCATGTTTGTGCAGAAGCAAAGCCTGTAGCTAGCACAAGGACGAATAATGCAACAATCCCCCAAACAACAGATTTATTCATTTTACCACTCGGAAATAGTCAAGAGTTTATATGCTTTTTTATTTTCTTGAATCTAAAGGAATATTAATAATCAGGATTGGCCCCCACAAATCCTGAGTGAACAACTCAGTTCCACCTTGTTTCACATTTAAATGATGCACAAATGCGCCGACATAGACGTTCTTAAGAGAATCAGACAGCAAACCTAAAGAAACCAATGCCTCACCACTATAAGCATCCCGAACCCCATCCAGAGTTTTAGAAGCATTATCATAACTGCCCGAAGTAATAATACCTTTCAAGAGCAAAGGGCCTATCTCAGCTCTTCCATGAATCTTATAAAATTTTTCAGTAATGCTTTCGGATTCAATAATAAAGCCGCCGAGCTCTTCCCTGCCAGGCAGATTAAGGACTTCCTTCAGATTGCCCTTGCCGTAATATATCAAGCCTTCAATAAAGGACTTGTTGAAATCACCAATCCCCAATCCTACTCCGCCAGAGAAGCTATTAAACACGAACTTATCCATGTAAGGAGTCCACACATGACGATATCTTACAGGAACCCATTCCTTGTTAGTGTGAATGTATTCAAATCCGAGCCTGCCTATTTCAAGGACCTTAAACTCAAGGCCAGCATTAAACTCGCTGAAAACCTGCTTTAAACTTCCGCCAAAAACAGGAATACGATCATCATAAGAATAACTAAGCCCTGTGCCAAAGAGTTGGTAATTCTTTCCAGCCAAAAGTCCTTCAAACAACCAGCCTTTACCTGTCCTCCCAGGGTCTTGTTCCTCAGCCTCAAAACTTTCGCTCTCAAGAACATAAGCTCCCTTGAGCGAGAAAAGCATAGGTGATTTTGCTCTTTGCCTTGAATGCCTTTCCTCCACAGACACAAAGCTCTTAGCCATCTTGTCAAGCACTGGCTTAGGGCATGGCTTTGGTTCCTCTTTTGGAGTCTGAGCATGTGTTTGAGGTACCAATGCTGGTTTGCCTCTTTCAAGTTCTATCTTTGCAGTGCCTAAAACAAGGTCTATTTTTTCATAAGTCATCTGGCCTTCTAGTTTTTCACCAGGTTCTATCCCGAATTCATCCAAATCAATTCTTCCATAGGTAAATGCTATCTTGTGGCCAAACCTGTCGGTGATGTACCCTTTATCATCTGTCTGGTATTTATCATTAAGAATTCTGTTCTTATCAGTTAGTTTGAGAAGGAATTCTGTTCGCATGCCTGCTTTGTTAACTTGTGGTGTTACGCTAAAAGTCTGGTCATAAGGTATAATGGTTGTTTCTCCTTGCCTGACGTATCTTGGCTCATTATTACCTATGATTACCTCAAGCGGCTTTATTATGTAATCTTCAGGTTTTACTGCAGGAGTGCTTTTTTGTTTGGCAGGCTTAGGTTTTGTTTGTTCTGTTTTCTGAACTTCTTTTTTCTTCTTATCCTTTTTCTTGAACACCCCCATCATCCTATTCCATATGCTCTGGTCATCAGCATTGGCTGTTAAGGAGGCTTCAAAAGCAGGATTGGGGGTTGCGTAGCTAGGCTTATTCAGGAGCCCAAGTCCAGCGCTGCTCAGCATTAGAAGAGTCATTCCTGTGGCAGCTCTTTTCCTTAGCTTATTCCAACCACCATCGGTTTTTTCTTCAAGAGATTGGTTGAAGTAATCAGTTAGTTGCATTATTCCTCGCTGGAAGCTAGAATAATTTATAAAGATTTCGATAGTTAACTACTAAAAAATGATAACAAAAGTTTAGAGGATGGCTTCGGGCATGAACTCCTCCCTCTTCAGGTCTTCTATGATATAATGTGTTTGCTTCTCCTCAATCCCAAAGCTTTTCTCCAGCTCATCCAGAAAGTCTTCCAAGTCCTTTACATGGCAGAACACTCCTTCTGCAAGGAAGTCATAGCCGTTGTTAATTTTGAAAAGATTGTTAATGGCAGGATGGGCTTTGAGGTAGCTTCCGAACTTGTCCCTTTCCTCCTTGTTTACTCTGAACAATATGTCCGCTCTGCAGTTGAATCCGAGCTTTGTAAAGTCTATGAGCGAGGTATGCTTCAGGATAATGCTTCTTTCATGCAGCTTCAGCTTGTCATATAATGTGCTTATAGGTATTTTTGTTTTCTTGCTTATTTCGGTTAATGTTTGCCTGGAGTTCTTTCTCAGGTAAGAGATAAACTTCAAATCCACTTGCTTTATCATCTTCTTTTCACCTCACCAAAGTTCTCCGGGAATTTAGGAGCTCCTTTGTTCGTCCCGGAGTTTTTACAATTAGGATTGGTGTGGTTGCATATATACTTTCTCCTTATACCTTATATAACGATTTATAATTATATAATTTAGAAAAACTTATAAACAAGCACAGGCTACCTGCCCTTTATGAAAAGAAAAGTAATCCAGCTAGCAGGAAAAACCCTCGTAGTCAGCCTACCCCACAAATGGGCAAAGAAATACGGAGTAAAGAAAGGAGATGAAGTGGAAGTTGAGGAGGAAGAGAGGAGAATTGTAATTAAAGCCCGCGGTTCAGGAGAAACCGCTGTGCATACTATTGACGTAAAAGACCTTAAATTAATGCTTAACCGAACTATTGGCGCATTATACAAAGCAGGTTATGATGATATTGAAGTAACTTATTACTCTCCCGAACAATATACCACTATAAGAGACACGCTGAATCGGACTTGCATGGGTTTTGAAATAATAAAACATGGCCCAAAGATTCTGAATATAAAAAACCTTTCTGACTTACACCCACAAGAGTTTGAGAATATATTAAGAAGATTATTTTTGACCCTTCTGTCTTCGGCTGAAGACTCTTTACTGTACCTACAGCAAGGAAATGTGAAAGGAATGGAAGAAATTATTCTGAGGGATCCCCAAATAAATAAATACAGTGATTTTTGCAGAAGAGTGCTCAACATCCAAGGATATGAGAGTACAAAGAAGACTACCACCTATTATCATATTTGTGAAGAACTGGAGCGTATAGGAGATGCTTATGGAGACTTAATGAAATTCATGATTGCCAACAAAATAAAAAAAGTGGACGCTGCAACGCTGAACCTTATTTCCGAGATAAATCAGTATTTAAGGTTATTTTATGAGCTTTTCTATCAATTTGATTTGAAGAAATTAGAAGAATTTGGAGAATTAAGTGCAAAGCTCAGAGGCGAACTGGAAAAGCGCTTTACATCGTCATCTGTTAATGTAATTAAATTGAATCATCATCTTTACAAAATATTCTTCATGATTTTCAACATGAACGGAGCTTTGATAACTGCAAACATTTAATCTGCTGATAAAACATAAGCCAATCTTCGGATACTTTAATTTTTGAATTTTTTATTTTCAAATCCTCATTATAAGGTCTTTTGAGAAGAAACCGTTCAGTATAGCCATTCGTTATTTCTTCTAATTTGTGTAGGTCATCATCTAAATAAGCTAGGATTTTGTTTTCTAAACAAACTTTATTTTTTGGTTTGTCAGATGTGTTGAGAAGATGATGATATCGAATCTTTTGATGTTCTAACCAATCCTTGATGTGCGGAATCTCTTTATCATTTCGTGACGTTATTATGTAACTGCAAAAGAGACCTGAATCATACATTTTTCTCATTATTTCTTTCGCATATTGAACAGGCTTTATTTCATATCTTCTTGGAGATAGCATTATCTGCCTAAATGTTTCGTCATATACTTTTTCTTCGATTCCTGAGTTTATGATTCTTTTTCTCGAAACATTCTCAGGTTTGAGATTTATGCCAAAGAGTTCTTTTGCTAATCTGATTTTCAACGGAACCGGATCCGCTATTACTCCGTCAAAATCTACTCCGATGCTAAGTACCATTAGATAAAGACAAGCTATGGTCCATATAAGTTTTTAGCTTATAATTATATAATTTTCATAATTTCTTTTGCACTACTATTTTTTAGATATGCCAATAATTCTTTTTCAAAAGGCTTACCTTTAGAGAATTCTAAAATTTCGTGGAGAATTTTGGCGGAATCTGCCATTTCCCTTCGGGATTTGTGCGAAGCCGCAAGCCCCAGCCCATGATATAAATACGATACATCAAAGCTTTTTCGGAAATTTTCTTCTTTAAAAGTTTGATAAATACAATCTAATTTCCGGAAATTAATCTCCTCTCTTTCTTCTTTTGCAAGTTCTATGAATACAGGATCTAAAGAAATGTGCGTTAAATCAAAAAGAGTATCAGCCACTACATGTCTGGAATCAAACCTCGCGTAATTCTCAGTTATGTTCGTTGTAAAGTAATCTCCGTGATTGATTGTCATTTTTATTGGCGAGTAGTTTTCTTGCTGATAAGCGTTAATAACTCTGAGCAGAGGCTCCAAGTACTCGTTCCACCCAAACCTGTCATGCCGTTTATCATCGCCAATAAAGGCCCTGCTGAGCAGTTGTCTTTCTAAATCCAGCACATCGACTTTTAAGGAGTAGTCCTTATTCTCAAAGCTCACATTCATAAAGAAATTTCCATTTTCTTCTCTAATGTTATCATAAAGCATCTTTTGTGCTAGGATTCCTTGCTCAATAACCTTCTCAAATGCTTTTCTCTTGTAACTTTTGTCTTTATCCTTTAGCGCATCTCTCAGTGTTGTTTTTCCTACTCGGCTTACGAGGATTAGAGCTTTCTGCTCTTCTTCTATGAATGCAAGCGGCTTTTCTGTTTTAAGCCCGTGTTTCAACAGGATTTCGTACTCAAATCTTTGCTTCAGGAATCTTTCAAAATAATCAGGAGAGCGTTCTTTTGCTAGCAATGTGGCATTAATTATTTCTGAACCCTTGTAAGCCCAGGTTCTTCCTTCTGTGCCTTGAAATTCTTCAACTATGCCTTGTTGTGCAAGTCTAGGCATTTTTTGAGCGATTCTTTTCCAATTTGCATACTGTGGCTCTTTAAAGATTTCTTCACAGAAAGTATTCAGAAGCACTTCTACGTCCATTCTTTCTTCAGGCATTGCTTCTCTGATTTTTTTTATTACCTTTTTTGCTGCTTCAGGGTTTTCTTTGTAGATTTCCAGGCTCAGTTCAAGAAAGCTAAGCCAGTCTTCTTTTTTCTTGAAAAGATTTCCTATTCCATTTCCCCAGTCAAATTTCTTTAAACTCGCAAAGTCAAGCCCCTCATTTCCCGCGGCTGTTTCGTCAATCCAGCTCTTGCAATAAGCAAGTCCTTCATTGATGTCTTTTTTTAGGATTGCACTTCTCATCGCCCATTTCAGGTAAATGGAGTCTCTTTTTTGAGATGCCTTTCGCAACAATTCTATTTTCTTTTCTTTTGAGAACAAGCCAACTAGGTGTGTTGGTATGCTGCGGTAGAATTCTCCAAGATTTTTGAATCCTTTTTTTCCCATGTTCTCTAAATCCCTGGATATATAGAAGAGCGCAGAAAGAGTTGCGAACTGAATAAGAAATGTAAGGCCATTGAAAATTTCTCCATTAAAAAGAAAAGCATACTTTCTATCCGCAGCGAGGCTGGTTCCCATCAGCTTTGAAGTCTCTATTAATTCATTTATTCTCTCGGGGGTTCCTAAAATTGTTTTATAATTCCACAGTGCTGTTCCGGCCAAACCCAATAGTTTTGGGTGTCTGAATATTTTTCCAATTTTTTTCTTGTTCTTTTCTTTTTCTGGCAATTTGATTTTGGAGTAAAAACTTTTTCCTATTAAATAAGGAATTGTTAATATACTAACTAGATAACCAACTCCTGCCCCAACTCCAGTTCCAAATGATCTAAAAATCTGAATCTGAGACTGAAACGGAGCGGCGGGGTTCGTTACTTCAATCAGTTGCTTTGCTATTCCTCCTAAATAGCTGCTGTAGAGATAACCAATGCCTGCCATAGTAATTGTTGAAACACCAACAATTTTCCAACGATGCTTTGCTACAAACGTCTCTAATGAGCTTTTGAGTTTGGAGAATCTTCCTTCTGATGGGTTGTAATCCTCCAGTGCTTCATGAACAATATCGCCTAGGGTTTTGTCTTGCATTTCTGCCAGATATTTCAACAAACTATATAAACCTTATTCTTTTTCTCTACTAAATGATGATAACGATAGTCGGGTCTGGCCCTGTTGGCTGCTATGCTGCCAGCCTGCTTGCCGACAAGTTCAAGGTAGTTGTCTTTGAAGAACATTCAAAAATAGGTTTGCCTGTCCAGTGCACAGGCATTGTGACTCAGGAAATCTTCAGCTTCATTCCGAAAAGGAATTGTTTCATCATTAACAAAGTCAAGGATGTTCGCATATTTCCTCCTGACAATAAATTCCTGAAACTATCATTGCAAGAGCCAGACCTTATCATTGACAGAACAAGGTTTGATAATTATTTTTACAACCTTGCAAAAAGAAAAGGCGTTAAGTTCTATCTCAATCACAAGTTCTTGTCAGCAAAGAACGGATTTATATTTGTCAAAGATTTGAAGTTAGGTAGAGTCAAGAAGTTCAAGTCTTCAATCCTCATAGGAGCAGACGGTCCTCTGAGCAGCGTTGCAAGAGCTTCTAACTTATTTAGTAAGAGGAAATTCTTCATTGGAGTTCAGGCTGTTGTTAAGAGGAAGAACAATAACACAATAGACTTTTATCCTTTCAAGCACGGCTTTGGCTGGGCTATTCCTGAGAACAAAAGCACTTTGAGAGTGGGAGTGGCTTCAAGAACTAATCCAAAGGAACATTTTGAAAAGCTCTTAAGAAAATACAAGGGAAAAATTATTGCCAAGCAAGGAGGATTAATACCGCTTTTCAACCCATATGCAAATTTTTGCAGGAAAAACATCTTCCTGATAGGAGATGCTGCAGGCTTTGTCAAGGCAACAACAAGTGGAGGCCTAATTCCAGGATTAAAATCAGCAGAGATACTGGCTCGCAGTTTAAAAAACAATCTTAGCTATAAGACAGGCATTTACCTGCACTTATTCCCAAGCCTTTGGCTGCACCTGAAGATGAGGCGCTTAATGGATTCCTTCAATCAGGAAGAATGGAACAACTTCATCAAGGAGATGAGCAAAGGCAACTCAAAGAGAGTATTGCAGGGTGTTAACAGAGACCAGTTGTTCAAGCTAATCTCCCAAACAGCTTTAAGCAATCCAAGAATCCTTAAATATGGCTTTCGCCACCTTGACCAGCTAGTCTAGTGAGTAATCCTCCTTATTATCATCTTTAAGAATATCTTTAATGCGCCCTTAAAAGAGCCATGCCCTTTTTGCATGGAGTAGCCAGTATACCTGATAGTTACAGGCACCTCCTTATATCTTATCCTTTTCTTGACTATCTCTTCCAGAATCTCAGAGGCGTGTTCCATCCTGTCAGAATCAATCCTTATCTGCTCTGCTGCCTTCCTGCTGAGCACCCTGAAGCCATTATGAGCATCACTTAGCTTTATACCGTAGAAAATCCATTGGACAAGCACAGAGCCTTTTAATAAGATTCTCCTGTCAAGAGGAACCTCTGTGTGCTTTATGAACCTTGAGCCAATAGCCACATCTACTTCTCCATTAATAACTGGTTCGAGCATTGCTGGCAAGTCCTCAATCCTGTGCTGACCATCGCTGTCAAAATGAACAATGAACTCAGCGCCATGAGCAAGAGCATACTCCATCCCTGTCCTAAGAGAAGCTCCCTGCCCTCTATTAATAATATGCCTAAGAACAACAACCCCTTGTTTCCTTGCCTCTGCACAAGTATTATCCTGGCTGCCATCATCAATCACAACAACATCATTATAACCTGCTCTTTTCAGCTCACCAACTACTCTGCCTATGCTTTTACCCTCGTTAAGAGCAGGGATTACAAAGAATATTTTCTTGTTTTTGAACTTGTTCATCTTAATCACGCAAACCATAATTCCTATAAACTTACTTTTTCCTTCTCAATAAATATCCTGTGCCAGAGCTCAAAGGTGAGCAAAGTCCACAATTGCCTGGCATAAAACAGTTTTCCTTCTTTATAGTTCTCCATGATCTTCTTTACATGATTATGATTCAGCATGCCTTGCTTGAAAAGCTTGGTTGTGTTAAGCAAGTCTTCTGCTGTGCTTTTTAAATCCTTGTCAAGCCAGTTCTCAACAGGCACATGGAAAGTCTGCTTTTTTCTTTCCAGAATATTCTTAGGCAGGTGCTTTCTTAAGGCTCTTCTAAAAACATATTTTGTCCCAGAAAAGCCTTTAAGCTTGTGGCTGCTAGGAATTGAAAAGGCTAGCTCTACAATCCTGTGGTCAAGCAAGGGCACGCGGGCTTCTATGCTCTTTGCCAGGGTCATCCTGTCTGTTTTCATCAGGAAACTCTCAGCCAGCAATCTCTTGAAGTCAAAATACTGGAGCTGCTTTAGAAAATCATCTTTCTGCCCTTCTGATTTTGAAAAGAACTCTTGATTAATGGATTTATAGTTAATTCTTTGATAATACTCTGGCTTCATCAGCTCTTTTCTCTCATCCTCGTCAAACACTCCGTTAAGCTCATAATATGCTTGAGCCTTGTTGTTATTTATTGTCCTGATAACCTGCTCTCCTCTCTTATAAGCATTTTTTCCTAGGCTAGAGGAGTGCTTGTAGAACTTATCCCACATCCTGAGAGGGATCATCTTGTTCACTGTAGGCCCAAGGGTGCTGAATAAGGGCATCCTGCTAGCAGAATCAGCAGCTTTGAGAAAACGGTAATGATCATAGCCAGCAAATATTTCATCGCCTCCGTCGCCTGTCAATATCACAGTAGAGGTTTTTTTTGCAGCTTCTGATAACAAATAAACAGGTATGAGCGCAGGGTCTGCAATTGCTTCGTCACAGTGCCACACAATCTTTGGAAGGAGCTTCACAACATCAGGCTCTATCAGGAATTCCTTGTGCTCTGTGCCAAACAACTCGCTAACCTGCTTTGCATAAACAGTCTCGTTAACCTTGTCTCCGTGAGCAAAGCCTACGCTATAAGTGCGTATGGGAGCATTGCTGCTCTCCTCTTTCCTTATCAAGCTCATCATCATGACAATAGCGCTGCTATCAATCCCTCCGCTAAGATAAACTCCTAGGGGAACGTCGCTGATGAGCTGTTTCTTTACAGAATCCTTAAGGAGCTTGAAAAGCTCTTTCTCATAATAGCCAAGGCTGTTATTCTCCTTTTTTGCCAAGTCAACATCCCAGTACCTGGCAACAGCCAGGGTTTTGTCCTCGAGATTGAACTTGATGAAGTGCGCTGGCAAAAGCCTTTTGATTCCTTTGAACAAGGTCTCTTCCAAGGGGTTGTAGCGGAGAGCAAAATACTGGTTGAGCGCTTCAATATTAACCTCTCTCTTCACAGTGTTAAGCTCAAGAATGCTCTTAATCTCACTTGCAAACACAAAGTTTCCCTTGCTAAAATAATAGTACAAAGGCTTAATACCAACCCTGTCCCTGGCAAGGATTAACTCCCTCTTCCTACTGTCATACAGGCATATCGCAAACATCCCATTAAGGTATTTCAGGAAATCTTCTCCAAACTCCTCATAAGCATGCACCAACACTTCTCCGTCGCAGTTAGTCCTGAAAAAATGCCCTTTTTCCTCAAGCATCTGCCTGAGCTTCTGGAAGTTATAAATCTCTCCATTAAATATCAGGAAAACATCCCTGTCCTCGTTGGTTAGCGGATAGATGCCTTTTTTTAAATCAATAATGCTAAGCCTCCTCATAGCCAGGCTTAAGCCGCTGTCTGTGAAATAAGCAACATCATCAGGGCCCCTGTAAGCAATGACCTCAGCCATACGCCTGGCAAGGCTCTTATCCTCCCAGTTAAAACCAACAATTCCACACATGCTAAGAAGAAAAAGCGAAATTGCTTATAAATAAGTTATGGTTTTTAGTTCTACATAATTACTTTGACTTATTAAATTTCACATATAAACTCAAGACAGCATTATATTCATCCTTCTTTATGAGTTGTTCTCCGAACCCAAAAGGAACTAAGCCATCCTTCACAACATCAATGATTTCATCTTTCTTGTATACGGCGCATTTTAACTTATGATTCATTCTTCGCGCCGCCTCGTGCCTTGTATGCCCATCTATAAGCACGTACTGATGCGGAAAGCCTTCTGGCAATTCATAAACAGGCACTGGAGGTATGTTGCTCCAGCCCTCCCTCTTTACAAGCCGCTCCAATGACTCCTTAAAACGTGTTGGAAATAAAAAATAATGTTCTGGATACTTACACCAGATTCCTACCTTCTCCGGAGGGATTTCCATTAATTCCATAAATATAGTAATAGTATTCTAAGTAGAACATATAAAATTTTTGAAAAATTCCAATAAGATCTGGTACGATTTTACAGTAGCGGGTTCTGCCCTCCGTAGAGCGCCTGGAACTTGTTGTGCTTGTACTCTAACGAGAAGATGTCGTTGTTGCAGGCAGTCGCCCTCATCTTGATTATGCTTACCTCTCTGACCACGTTCCTCCTGAAAGGAGTAAGCCTCAAGTAGATTATGCCGTCGCAAAGGAACTCTTCTATCTCGAACTCGCTGAATTTGCCTGTCTGAGGCTGGCATTCTGAGACCAGGAAGGATGTTATCTCAAGGTCTCTTAGGAATTCGAACAGGTAGAATAATTCAATCCTGGGATTCTCAAACCTGGAAAGAACGTACAAGGCGCTCAAGGAGTCTAAGCAGAATAAGTGGCAGCCAGCCTCCTCTTTTATCTTCTTAACAACGTTCTTGATAACATTAAGCCAGCTCTTATTATCTGCTGTCTTGACATCAACAATCTCTTTCCTTATACAGCCAATATCCACCATTATCAGGGCTCCGTTGCCGCCCTTCGCCTTGCCCAGGGAAAGCCTTAACTCTGCCAAGTCCTTAACCACGACCAGGTTGACTTTAGTCATGTCAAAGTTCATGTTCACCATTTGCTGGATAATGGAATTATAGGATTGCTCAAGAGAGAAATAAACGCATATCTTGCCTTTCAGAGCTTCATTATAGAGTATGTTAAAGGTTATGGATGATTTCATGGTTCCGGCGCTGCCGCTGATAAGAGTGATGTGCCCTTCAGGTACCCCGCCTTGAATATTCTCATCCAACCCGTCTATGTATAAGGGTATCCTCTTAATCTCAGCCTTAGTAGAAATAATACCAGCCACTTGTCTTTAACACCTCTTTTTTCTTTCTTTTAGCTTTCCTTGTATTCCATAATATTTAAAGCTTTCCTCTTTTCCCTTAACTCCTATTCCTTTTTATGCACAAGCTCATTAACAGCCCCTTTCTTTGTGCTCACCAATATGCTCTTATCATCAGGAATATAAGCGCAACCAACAATCACGCCATCCACCTGGAACTGCCATATCTTCTTACCAGTCACCTTCCCAGGCTCTTTTGTTATGATATCACTGTAATGCCCTGCCTGATGCACCATCCCGCTAAGCCCGGGCATGTAATCCAGCACATAACTGCCTTCGGAGTCAAGCACGTATACGCTGTGGTCATAACTCCCAACAATGACTTCTTTCTTTCCATCATCATCAATATCCTCAACTATGGGCTCGCTAACAATCCAGAAATCAGTCTCATAGCTCCACAGCTTGTCGCCGTAAGGATTCAGGGCATAAACATTGTTATCGCAGCTTCCAAAAATTATCTCTAGTTTCTTGTCATTATTGATATCAGAAAGACTGGTTTTGGCAAGAATAGCCCCTCCTGTTTTGTAGCTCCAGAAAAGCTCACCCGCCTCATCAAGCACATATAAGCTATGATCATTACTGCCTATAACAATGAATGTTCGGTCATCGTTGAACAAATTACCAATAGCTGGCTGGGCAAAAACCTTGTCCTTGGTCTTAAACTTCCACACCAAATCCCCTTTCTTGTTAACACAGAAAATATTGCCGTCATTAGCTCCGAAAACAATACTTGGCTTGTCTTTGTGAAGAATACCGGGCGTGCTGTGAACAGGGCTTCCTGTATCAAACCTCCAAACAAGCTTTCCGTTGCTATTAAGCACATAAAGCTTGTTATCCCCGCAGCCAAAGATTACTTTGATGTCATCGTCTTCATATAAGTCATAGAGCAAAACCTGCCCCCGGATAGGGCCTCCTGCCTTGTACTTCCAAAGCAGCTTGCCTTTCTCGTCAAGCACATAAACCACGCCAAGCTCTGTACCAAAAACCACCTCATTCTTACCATCACCATTAACATCTCCTACATTAGGCGAAGCCTCTATGCTGCTAACGCTTTCAACATCCAGGAACATGAGCTCTACCTCATCCACGGTCTCATTAGAATCATAGAACCACTTGATGCTTGCATTGTTATCAAGAACAAACAGCTTGCCTTTCTTGGTCCCGAAGATTATCTCCTTTTTTCCATCACCATCAATATCAGCAACCAAGGGAGGGCTAGAGAGAGCGCTCTGCGCATCAAAATCCCACCTCTTATCCAGGCGCCCAACCCTCTTTTTTTCAAGCGCCTTAAACCCAAAGGTAATCATTCCCATCAACATACTCATATGCGACCAGGCTATAAATAATTTTTGGATTTTAAGTGATTTAAGACATAGCCCACATAGCCAATAAATTTATAAACTCTCAAGCTCAGAATTCTGAATATGAACAAGGAGTTGGATGACAAGATAAGGCAGGCTTTTACCGAGGGCAGAGTTATTGATGAGGTGAGGACAGAACTGGTAAGCCAAGGCTTTATGGAAGACGAGGTGGTGGATGCTATACAAAAGATTAAGACACCTGAGAGAAGCAAGGATGAAAAAAGGAACATAAAGCTCTTAACTGTAAAGGAGATTTTTGACAGGATTGGCTATGGCTTTGCAAGCATACAATTCATCAACATCCTGTTCTATCTTACAGGCGCAGGGTTCTTTCTGATAGGAGTTATTAATGGTTTGAAAACAATATTTTCCCTTCTAATATCCTCTTTTTTACAAGAGTACTCAAAGGTAAGGGAGATAAGCAAGAAGTTCATGAGCAAGGCAGGAGTAATTTTCGGGATAAGCTTCTTGTTCATAGCCATGGCAGTGGTTATTAAATCATTAGCCCTTTTCTCTCTAGCCCTCCTGATTGGCAGCATAGGAGTTGTTACTTATGGCGACTTGTACAACCAACTCGTAGAGAGGACTATAAAGAAGGAGAAGATGAGCAAGTTCCTGCTCAGAATATCGCATTACGGAATCCTCATAACAGCAGCATCCCTTATCCTTGCCGGCTTCTTATTTGATAATTTCCCCATTGTAAATGCTAATAAAATAACCATTTTTGATAAGAGCTTTCCCCTCTATGGCTATCTGATTGCTTTTGAAATCACAGCAATTGCCTTCATACTATCAGGCTATGTCCTGCACTACATAAAGGAAAGCCCAATCGAAGTCCACAGGATTAAAGGATTCATAATTGATTATTATAGGAGAATAAAATTGCAAACCAAGAGCTTTGTTAAGAACAAATACCTTGTGACCCTGCTGATTGCAAGCTCAATAACCGGCTTAGCTCAGATTCTGGGCAACTCATTTTACGGAATTTACATCTTCAACAAGTTCAGGTTCATAATCTTTAAAGGCTTCACCAACATCGCAGTTATCTTTACCATTGCAATCCTGATATCCTTCCTGGGACCGGCGTTTTCAAAAGCGCTTAACAAGAAAGTAGGGCTTGCTCCAACCATGGTGTTCGGAACTTTGCTCGTTGCTATGATGCCTCTCGTAGCAGTTTACAATCCTCACTTCCTAAGCATAACCGCAGCCAATGCTTTCTCAGTCCTAGGAGCAGCAATACTTGGAACAAGCCAAGGCCTGCTCATACGAAAGCTCTTGACAGAGGAGCAGAGAAGACTCTACTTTGCAGCCCTCAGCATAATGGTAATAATACCCTTCATAATACTCCTCCCCTTAGGCTCCTGGCTAGCACAGGTTTATGGCTTGGTCGCTCTTTTCAAGATTCTAGCCTTAATCCTCTTAGCCCTAGGCGCTCCGATATACTTTATTCTAGTTGTGATGGCGAACAAGCTAAGACTATGATTTCGAGCAAAAACTTTTATAAAGCCAGCAAAATACTATTTCTGTAAGTGGGCCTGTAGCCTAGCCTGGTAAGCCTTTGCTTATAGGCATTGCTTAGACACATAGGGCGACAAGTGATTCATACAAAAATCACTCGCTAGAGCCTTCTAAGCTGTAGGTCGTGGGTTCGAATCCCACCAGGCTCACTTTATTTTTATTTTCAAATTCTGAAATACTTATAAATACAAATATTTAACTACTCAACAATGGTAATGAACAGGGTCAAAAACACGATTAAAGGAATTTGTGGCAAGGAGAACAAGGATTATTTTGCAGCTGAGCTAGCAGGCAGCATCACCTCTTTAGCTGTGGCAACCCTCTCCAATATTATCTTTTCGGACTTGGGTTTTCCCAAGGGGCTTAATTCTATAGCAACTTATATAACCCAAAGCGCTTTTTCAATCGGAGCCTCTGTTGCCGCTTACCAACTCATGCATAAGGAAGAGGACCCTCAAGGCTTTGACACAAAAAAACATGTTCTTCTAATGGCCAAGACAGGCAGCAAAGCCAGCATAGTATCCGGAATAGCAAAACTCACCTTGCATTATGGTCTTCTGGCAACAAAATTAGTTCCTTATTATCTGTCCGCACCTATTGCTTATGTTTTACCTGGCAGCTTGAGTTCTTATTACAGGCACAAAAAGAATTATGAAAACGGAATCTTATGCATAAACCACAACAAAGAGAATAAAGAACAAAAGCCTGCAAGCATAGACGAAATTGTATGCTGATGCTTAGTTATTTTTGCATAGGAAACCTTTATATTATAGGCGATATTTCTTAGTGTTATGAGAAAGATAGACATCCACTGCCACACTACCAACAGGAAACTAGAAGATATTCTTCCGAAATCTGCGACTCTCGACACTATACTCGAAGAGATGCACAAGCATGATATAGAAAAAACTGTTGTGTTAGCAACTTACTTCCCGCATAGGGCATCAGGCATCTCTAACTTCAGGCTTCTACACTGGGTAAGAGGCAGACCCCAATTCAATATGTTCGCTAGCCTTGACTTTGAGCACTATTTCTATCAAGGAATTAATGAGCTTACAGAATTAGCAGAAGGAAATTTGATAAAAGGCATCAAACTTTATACTTGCTATCAGAATATTGATCTCAAATCACCCAATTTCAAAGAGATTATTTCCATCGCCAAGAATCACAAGCTGCTATTGATGTTTC
>Ga0315295_10000904_pt1 | contig 25285 bp, 40 predicted proteins | sample YL17G14_0_MG_FD_204453 | JGI IMG/M metagenome (GOLD analysis project Ga0315295, IMG submission 204453) | Sediment microbial communities from Yellowstone Lake, YNP, Wyoming, USA - YL17G14_0 | ecosystem: Environmental > Aquatic > Freshwater > Lake > Sediment | place: USA: Wyoming | collected... | reverse complement strand
TATACATCGCACCTCCCTTATTACCAAAATACAGAAAACCACTAGCAACAACAACATAATCCAATATCATATAATCTGATATTTTATTATACCACCCATCAGTGAGTATTACATCACTATCAACTGATGCAAATATGGGAGTTTCAACATTATTTAATGCGGTTTGCCTAGCCGAGCCAACACCTTCTCCCACCTGATTTAATATAAGATATTTTATGTTTTTATTATTACACCATTTACTAATTATCTCTTTTGTATTATCAATACTAGCATCGACTATTATTAACTTATTAATTGGTATCCCGGCAATTAATAACGAATCCAAACATTCTTTTATTGTTTTACTTGAATTTTTTGTTGGTATGCAAACATCTATATTCAAAACATTTTCACCCATTTAGATGTAATATAAGTAAGCATATTTACTCTTTTATTCTTTAAATTACAATTTTTACATCCCTTACAGTTAAGTTTATCATTGGCTCTATTTTTCCAATATGTCTTAATAGGAGTCTCCCCCACCAACCCATAATTATATTTATAGTGAAGATTGGGACACTGCATATATTCCCCCATCCATGATACACACATATTATTATAACAATTACACGGGTGCCAAAAATATAATATCTCTGCATTATTGGTTGTCCCTATTTCATAGCTCTTGTTTAGACTTTTACTATCTAATATTTTTAAACTATCTATTTCCTCATCGGTATAATGTAATGGTGAAATCATTAAATTTGCTTTATTGAATATTTTTTTCCAATTATCCAAATCTTTTTCATTTAATATATTATAGATAAAATGAACATATATCGTTTTATCACTATCAATTAACATATTATATGTTTTCAATGCTTCACTGAATAAAGGTACACCATGCACCTTTTCATATGTTTCGGGTGACGATGCGCTTATAGTAAGATGTATTATGTCGAGTAGTGGAGTTAAAAACATCCTAGCCTTACTGCTATTTGCACCGTTTGTATATATTGTATTTTTTGACCCATTTAGATATTTTCTCCCCAATGATAAGAAACTATTGAATGTGTTAGGTGATAGCATAATTGGGTCGCCATTTACAAATGGTCTAAATTCCCTTATCGTTTTATTCCATCCTATATCCCTTAACTCCTTAAAGAAATCCTCAGCCACGCTTAGTTTCATATTTCCCTTTTCTAAATTATATTCTCCCTGAACATTACAATATATACATTTTAAATTACAGGTGTTGTTTACATCTAACTGTATATATTCTGGTGATGATATTGGAAGAAACCTATTATGTAGAAGCTTATGGGGATTCATGTATATTACCTGTAATAATTGATGAGTTGATTATATAAGTTTTATTACTAAAGTAAATAAATAAAATGAAATAGATGGAGCAAATAATCCTAAAAAAGAAATCAGATATGAGATAATTGGACCTAAAAATCTGTAGTGGGTAGATAATAGATACCAGTATAAAATATGGTATTGAAAATAAAAACGTGTATTTAATAAATGTTCTATATTCTAATTTTAAAAGATACATTGTATATATTATACATGAAAATAAAACAAACGTACTTATAAAAATCTCACCCCAATAAAGATGAATTGATAACTCCCAATATTCACTCTGAAATAAGGCTATTAATACTCCATAGATGAATGATTTACTATTATCTCCAATTTTCGTCATAATAAAAACAGTTACTAAGTATAAAGTTAGTATTAAATAATTCCATGATGTTGTTGACGTAATTAGAAATAATATATCTAATATAACCCAATTTAGAATAAATGTTATTTTTGAATAATACTCTTCAATCATTTTATTTGTGAATACTAATATAATACAGGTAACTAATGTTAGAATTAATGAATACGAAATATAGAATATCTGCATAGATTTAATAATACGTATATACTATTTAAATGCTTACACCTAATGTTTTTTAATTTTTTGGATTATAAATCTAGACCTAGATAATTTCTAATGTATCTTCCTTGTTTGGTATGCCCTAATTTTTCTGGAAAAGTTTCTTCAGTGCAAACTGAAAAAGAAGACAAAAAAAGAATTACACCGTGAAGGGTTTTCGCATAACGTCGGTCTTAGGTACAGCCTTTTTCTTATATATTGTAACTAATTTTTCTGTATTAGCTTTATCCGACCAAATTTCTTCTTCCAACGCGTAAAGGCTGACCCTGATGTCCTTGACGTCCATTTTACCACCTAGGTTTTTTATATTGTGTCCAAATGTCTTTAATATCATTTAATATTTCCTTGCGACGATGAACTAACTTTTTTAAACCCCTTCTATAATTTTGTTTAGCAACCCATCTGGGAGAGTTTATTGTGGGGTTTCTATATGCTTGACTTGTTAATAGGTTATTTATATGGTTAATATCAGAATCTATATTGGTGATTCTTTTCTTTAAGAACCCCTTTAGCCTTCTCGAATAATCAGATTCTTTTTTAGAAGACGTTTTTCCACTAAACGTTAATTGCCTTCTCGTTGCCATTTTTATTTACCTCTTTTTACTGGTTTATTTAATTCTTCTTTTCTCTTGTCCATAATTGATATATACCATCTTTATCTTGTGTTATTCTACCATAACACCAACCAGACATTCTCTCTAAGGCTTCTTTAGCATCAGATTTCTTATTAATATACCCAGAAAGTTTAAATATTTTTTTATTAAATTTTCTGGTGGTCATTAATAATCACTTTTAATATTTATATTTTCTACCTATATATTTTTTTGCTTGATGAACATATACATCATAATGTCCTTTTGCTCTCTCGAATACTCTTACATTTTTGAACCAGTTGTGTAAACTCTCAGCCTTTTCTTTGGCTCTTTTCTTACCTAGAGATTGTGAGTGGAGAATGAATAGTTTTCCCCCAATCCTCTTTATGTTTCTTGCACCAATACGACTACCCCATGATGGTTTCCTTGTTCTCATTTTTCTTTACCTCTTTCTAGGATGCCTTTTTCTCATCTTTGTTATGACTTCAAATGTTATTTCTATCTTCTTGACTTTATCAACCACCAAATTTCCCCTAAACATCGCCCTAGCTTTTCTCTTAGCATCCCTAAGATTGTTAGCGATTATAGTAGTCCTTGCCATTTTTATTTACCTCATCTCTTTTACATAGACTCCATACCGGAGCCTACCCGCTTTCCTCCCCATATCCTTTACCCTAGCTAGAAACTTCTTCACGTTGCCGTATAGCTTTTGTGCCCGGAAGTCTTTAGCGGATGCTTTAGCACCGGACTTTGTGGGAAAAGCGTCGGATAATCTAAAACCCGTTTGCCTTCTCTTTACCAAGACAACCCCACCAAGTTTAACCATATGCCTAACCATTTAAAAAGTTATGGGTGATTAAGTATTTTCCATTAGACCTATAGAAACCGAATAACTTAAGATGAATCCCCTTAATTAAATTCATACTAGTCCACCAATTACTAAAAGATTATTTATTGGACAAGCTATATTAGATATTATCAATGTAATAATTATTATATTCCATATTTTTAAATATAAATTAACATTATTAGAAATAGTAACATGATTTATAATATAATAAATAAGATTAACACTGATGATAACTATAATTATATGAAATGGTAACATATAGATAACATTATTCACGCCAATTATATTAAAAATAAAATTAGCAAATGGATTACACTCAAATGCACCAAGATTTAACGCTATTTGAGTAGTAAATATATCCAGTATTCTACAGATGATAATTGAGAAAAGAGTAAACCGATAACTTACAAATCTTTTTTGTGCATTAATTACCATTTTTACTCATCATCCCTATCTAATCCTAGCTCTTTCATCAAATCCCTTATCTTTTGCGGCAACCCATCCTTTAGCTTCTCCGATATTAACTCCTTAGCCTCTTCCTGTTGCTCCAATACGCCTTCATATGTTTCCTCATCGAAGTATGCTTGCACTGATTCCTTAACTATCCTCTCAAACTCATCAGGCACAAAGGCTAGTAGTGCATCTAATTCTACCCTATAGTTACCATATTCCCAATTATTAAATCTAGAATCCTTATGTAACTTCGCTATTTCCTCGGCATCATCTGGTGTTGATGGCAACTTGTATAGTTCTATCTGGTCTTTCGTCACTCCTATCCGTATTACCTCCATATCGATGCCAAAGTATCCGTTCATCGACTCTCTAAGGAATCTCTCGATGTCAACACCTGATGGGTCAAAGTCCCCAAAATAGAGAATCAACGGGGTTTTACCATTAGTATTTTCCTGAATCCTATTATTCGCCTCCTTTAAAAAAGTCCACGATGAGTATCCCCTAGACGGCACAAGCGCAACCTTATACTCTGATAGGTAATTATCAAAAGTTGCTCTCAATGCACTCTTTTCTATCCACACTTCTACATAGTATTCTTGGTCCATCCATTTCGGAAATTTGAAATATGATGAACCGGAGAGGGTCTTTCTCATCTCTCCCAATAATTGCCTGATAGTTGCGTCAGCATACTTTTCAGGCTCCCAGACATAGTTACTCTCACCCTCTTTCGCCTCCCTAACCTCATCAGCCAACCAGTCCCACTGAACTACCCCATCCTGCCTAGCCTTGACAAATGCGCTTGACAATCCCTTGTATGCGGTCTTCGTATTGGGGATGATGTTTTTTGATACCAAGGCATAGTGTATTGTCCTCAGTGTTGGGACTACTCCCTTCCCAATGAAACTCTCGAATACCGGGATACTCTGAGTTACCACGCTGTCCCATTTTATACTCCCCATCATTCTTCACTATACGTATAACTATACGCATAGAATATAAGCCTTGTGGATTTTCGGTCTAGTCCGGCTTACTCCGGGTATGAAAAAGAGCCTAAAAAGCGGGAAGGCAGGTCTAAGCTATAACCGTTATCTTGTCGGGTTTATCCGGGAAATCCCGGATTGGGAGATACGCCGAGATGATATATTTACCATCCTTTAGTTCGTACTTGTGGAAATTCTTGGTTGAACTGCTAAAAGGAACCAATATTTCTACCGAGTCCCAACACCCCCCATTTACTGTACTTTCTCGAAGTAGATGACTCCGTTTGACACGGAAATCCTGATGGGTAGCTCCCGAGTAACTATCCTCTTTTTGATTTGGAGGCTTAGATAGCTGGGCTCTACGCTCTCCTTTGTATCTAGTTTCTGTAGCCCATCTCCCTCAGCCTTGAACTTGGGGGATGCTAGGTATGCATCTATGATTGGGTCATACTTTGACCCTTTTTTATATCGCCTCTTTTCCTTTTCCTTTACGTCCTCAAACGCAAATTCCATTGTTGACAATGTATATCAGCAATACATATACTATTTTTATTATATATAAACCTATTCATACCAATGGAATATCCTATCCATGAATATGGTTTTCAATAGGTCTTTTAGCCATTTGAGGCTCCTCATGTAGCCGTAATTATGCCTTATCTCCGTATCCTTTGTGCTGAAATCAGCCACCCCGACTGATAGGTTTTTCTTCACGCACATGTAAAGAAATTCAACGTGTACCATATCCCGGCTAGATAATGCATGATAGAATTTTATGGTCTTATCCGTAATGCAGTTGTAACCCAATACATCCTTATTAAACCCCATGTATCCGCAGGTAGGATGTGGCACATTGATACCCAATAAGTGTTTAAGGAACCATTTAGTTACCTTTCTCTCATCATTACTATTTATATCGTTTCCAATCACAACATCGGTTACATTTAATAATGATATAATATCTGGTAATAGATAAAATGGGTGGTCAACATCCATTAATATCAGCTTATCACATTCAGCACCTCTTAACATACCCATTAATACGCTTTTACCATAATTACCACACCCTCTCATATATCTTATGATATTAGTTAATTTATTTTTCTCTATCATACCTTCTATTTCATTAATCATAAATAAACCGGGAGTATCATCTACGACAATAAAAGATATATCATAATCAAACATAAATAAATAACTCTTTATATTATCCATTAGTTTCTGAAAGGCATTAAAATCCTTATATATTGGTATAATTATATTAACTTTTTTCAACTTTCTTTCTACCTCTTACATCCAATTCAGGACATTCTAACTGCATATAAACTAACAATGCTGATAGTTGTTCTCCTGATATTTCTACACCAGTTTGCTCTTTCCACAACGTCAATAATCCCTTACTTATTGTAATATCTTTTCTATCATAATAATTCTTTTCCTTCATCCACTCGACAAACATATCGAGGTAATCTTTAGGCTCAAATGTTATAAGGTATTCATCTATTGGTTGCTCGGTATTATAAAAATCATAATATTTCCTGAATGGGAAACTCCATTCAACTTCATGGTACTGGTCAATTATATCATATGCGTCTAGGGTAAAATAATGATAATATGATTTTAATACCTTAACGTTACACCTACCAGTTTCAAAATTCACCTGTGGGACAAGCACAGCATCGGCATTTTTCCTAATCCTCTTATCTATACTAGACGCCTCTTGGTCCGTTAATATATGTATCTGCTTAAATTTACCAGTATCGGCTAATATGTTGGATATAAACCTGTTTTTAAAACTACTACTCATCCTTGAATCTATTAACCGCCTAAATTCATCGGTGAATAATATATAATTCTTATATTCTTCCCTCTTTATATTCTTTATATTTTTCAATGGTATATAATCATCATATCTACCTATTCTTTCTAGGTTAAGAGCTACATTACTTATCACTCCCTTTATATAACCTAAAGTTTCCAGATAATAGATTATCAATGCAACACTTAAAAGCGTTTTACCAGTTCTCTTTGGTGAGTGTATTCCCAATGTCCTGCCATATTGGGACTCTTCTTTACTTTGCCCTATCTGGAAGAGATATTTTTCAATATCATTTATGCTCATCTAAGAACCACTTTCAACCCAGTCATTCATCACTGCCAGCCGGATACATCACATTTCCTAGTAGCCTTCTCTTCGCTTTATCTAGGAACCTCATCTCTTTCGGGTCCAGTATTTTCTGGTATGTACCACCAACTAACTGTGTACCCTCGGTCCTGCTCATACCATCTAGCGATTGCAGACCCAGCCCAGCCATAGACATGAAAGCATCATATATCGTATAGGAGAAAGCAAATGGGTTCTTATAATACCTTTTCTTTAGCTCCCATAGCTCTAATAAATCTGCTCTTTCTGATTCCGGTAAATTAGTTAACGCATCATCTGAAACATCAATGGAGCCTATGCTTAATATTTTACTCATAACCCTATTCATATTCATCATGGCAAATATATATACCTCAGCTTTTGTCAGCCTTGTCGCGCCGAATATATCCTTGAAATTTTTAGATACAAATTGAGTATTGACAAGTTGCTGTAGTGACTTTGCTATATCTCCCTTTTCCGTGCTTTCATGCACTGTAAAATCCTGTGAGTATCTAGGTTTAGATTTCATTGATGTATTTTTTTGTCGCATTGATGAATTTTCTATATCATCTGATACCATTTCTCTTGATTTTTCCTGTGCCATTTCTTATATCACGCCTTTTAGCGTCAATGCCCATGCAAATCCAAAACCCATGATAATACCAACTATTACCCACGCTATTCTAGCTAGGTTGCTTGTGCCTTTATTTGTCATTTCGCGACCAACAGCATTGATAAGAGCAGTTGTCATAGATGTAAACATATTTACCACCATTACGAAAGCGTTAGACATTGGCTTATCTGTTATCTGCTCTATGTCAAAGTTATAGAATTTAACCCACTGGAATAGCTCTTTATCGGTATAATCATTGAAATTATCATGCTGTTGCTTCTTTGGTATGATATTATTTTTAATTAAGGTTTCAACTATCTTTCTCTTATCCTCTTCTATAAGTGGGGGAACTTCTACCATACCTATTCCCTCGGCATACTTATAGCTTCTATAGAACTTATGCTTTTCTTTATTATATTTTACTCTAGGATGGTGTAATATGGGTTCAGTATATTCTGTTTCACCTATAGTAAACTTAACCGTATCTCTTTCTATCATGCATGGAAAACTCTCCTCGGTCCCGCCTTTAAAGAATATATCAACCTCGTTTTCAATTGCTGATTTATCTTCCCGCGTGAAAATTATCAATATGACGACAAGACCAGCTATTCCAGCCAATATCCAAATCAGGTTATCAAGTATGAAATCGGTTATTGCCATGATATATATCACACCATGCAACTATTTAAGGAATTAGGATAAACTTATCCACTATTAAACGTCCAAAATTCGTTTAAGATGTAATTAGATACAGCCGATACACATATGCCAGCCAACCACATGAAATCTATATGAAAGCTAAATACCATAAATACGAAATCAAATACGATTATCTCCCTAGTCGGGAAATATATGATGTAATTTACCACGACACCAGATGCACCGACAATCAAGAATTTAATAAGCCTATCTTTACTGAGTTTCAATTATCATTCATCTTCTAATTCTCTTATATCAGTTATTACTAGTGGGACCGATGATATTGGCTTCATGTTCTTATAATCAATGCCAATCATCAGCTCCCTCATGGGGGGAAATATTTTCTGGTCAACTGCATACCTTATCTGGTTCTCTATATGTTCTGGATTATGGGGTTGCATAAACTCTATATACATTACATATCTGCTCTTTTTTGTGTTACTCATTGTCGGTTCATCCACCTAACAGCATCTTTAATCTTTTTTCCAATAACATCCAGTATTCCAAATTGATTACCATGTTTTTTCCCTTTTCCTTTTCCCTCAACTATTGGCAACACGATTATATATATAAGCATAATCACCCCAAGAAGCAATATACCGCCAACATCTATCCAATTCAATGAAATTTCACCAGCATCTTATTGGCAATATATACTGCGATTATCAATGAATAGAATAACCACCATTCATTATTTTCAGCGATTATCAATGCAACAGTTGATGATATATTACCTACTGCTATAGTCTGTAAGCCGATAAATGATATTACCGACATGAAGACAACTAACATCATCCCCAGTAAATCACTAATGTCAAATGAGCCATTTCTATCAGTTATCATATCATATATTACAGCCATTACTAGGAACATTATATAGACAAAATATGAAATCTCCCATATCTCCACATCTAGCTGAAGAGCAATAGCATCTATTATTATTCCCCTATCACCCGCAATTAATAACGTTGCACTAACCATCAGACCAATAAGTATAAATGTAATCATCATCGTTATAGGCTTATCTATGCCAATATTATAATTTCTATTTCTTTTTCTCCATTTTCTTGTCATTTCTTTTACACCTTTTTGATTTTTTTACCTCTTTTTAATTGCGAACCTCAAACATATCAACATTAAAGCAATAAGTCCAAATATAAAAATTGGTAATGCGATTGTTACAGGATTTACAATCAACCACGTTATAATTACATCAAATGCAGAATTTATAATCGTTATCATTTTAGTCGTGTTATTCCATGCAAAAATACCGCCAATTACAACTGTGGGAGTATTTTTAGTCGGGACCCATATTATTTGCGTGCCACTAATAACAGTGGATGTATAATTAATACGATTCTCCATTAATGCTTTAATAATCATGGTATTATTATCATCAACGTTAACAAATCCGATGTTAACCCACGTATAACCGCTACCTACATCAGCGTCTGATATTTTAGTCATGCCAGTGGTTTCATTATTTTTGATAGATGAAAACGATAAACCGGGTGAAAAACCAATTACGCCAACAGTTGAATTGGCACCTATCCTTTTCGATGAATCCATCTCTTTTCCATACACCAATGGACAAAAAGAAAATATAACAATAATGAAGCAAACCCATATTAATTTATTCATTTCATTATTCAAATCCTATTTTAATTTGATACGCCATTTACACCGTCACCACCAAAACCTTCCCAACCATACCATCTGCACCAACCCCGCCGGCATAACCAGTTGTAACGACATTTCCCCCACCCCCGCCCCCGCTTCCGCTTCCCGTTCCGACACCACCAACAGCACCCACTCCCCCGGCTCCTCCGGTGCCACTTGTTACTGTAGGGTCAAAGTCCCGCGCAGCCCCTGTTACCGACCCACCTGCTCCGCCGTTCTTCGTAGTTGCGCCCGGAGTATTAAGACCATTTCCAGCGTTACCTTTAACCCCACCCGTTACCGTCGTTATTACTGCGCTACTTATGCTGCGACAGATTATCCAGACGACACCACCACTACCGCCTCCGCCTCCGCCTCCGCCTCCGCTTGTAGCCACACTGCCATTACTACCATTAGCTCCAACTTGACCATTTGCGTTTATAGTACCCGACCCCACAATAAATTTAGCGAAAATTAGACAGACTCCACCACTTTTACCCCCAACACCACCATTACCGCCAATCGCACCACTTTGACCCCCACTTCCACCCCCTCCACCACCTCCACTTAGCCCGAGGTTAAATAATCCTATACTTGTATCTACTGTAGTAGGCACATTACCAGCCCCACCACCATTTCCATTAGCATTATTTCCTCCAGCCCCAAGAGTACCCCCGGTCCCAATGAAACCAGCAGTTATAACTCCCCTATTAATGAGCAGATTCCTCACTCGTACAACGTAACTATTAGTGGTAAGAGTAATACCAGCATTCACCATGAGTTCGTCGTAATTCTTATCCATTGTTAGAGTCGTGTCCACGCTTATCGTTACACTACCATCGGCGCCGGTGCCGAAGATGTCGCTATCAACAGTCCTAGTAGAATATTCCCAGACTTGCTGAGATGTTGCTATTGTATCTGTTTTAGCCTTTATGGCATCAATTAATAAGTCTAATCGTCCACCATTCACCCAATCAACCTGTAATTCATTGGTGTCCACCAGAATGGTGTCTACTATTCCATCTATCACATCGACACTAGCCTGAGTTGCACCATTGGCTACTATCGTATCAGTCTTTGCCTTTATTGCGTCAATTAATAGGTCTAATCTTCCCCCATTCACCCAGTCAACCTGCAATTCATTGGTGTCCACCAAAATGGAGTCAACTATTCCATCTATTACATCGACACTAGCCTGAGTTGCACCAACTACTATCGTATCTGTCTTTGCCTTTATGGCATCAATCAATAAGTCGAGTCTTCCACCATTCACCCAGTCAACCTGCAATTCATTAGTATCCACCAGAATGGCGTCTACTATTCCATCTATCACATCGACACTAGCCTGAGTTGCCCTTGTTGATAATAATACGTCGAGATTATCTATCATGTCGGCTCTAGTATCATTCAAGTTTGTTAGCGTTCTGGTTACATAACTCCAAACATCGCTAACACTGGGGCTTTGCGCTAATATATAATCAACAAATGTCGGCGACGTTATGTTCCCAAATTCACCCAGAGGCGATTTTACTGATACCGTCGCGTTAAAGTTCTTTTCAACCAGCCAATCACCATACCACCACCCATTAGGTACAAATGCATTGGTTGATATTACACCAGTCGATAAAATTACTATAGTTAATAATACCAAACCCAATCCTTTTTTAGCCAATTTTCACACCCTTAACCATAATCTCAGTATCACCCTTAACTGTACCACTAAACGATATATAAAGTATCATATTAGGAGTCAACACTGTATCATTATAGCTCGACTTAAACCCCTTCGCATTACAACTGATTTCCAGCCTTATGCTGTATGGGGCGCGATTGAAGATAAAGTACCCGGCTTCCCCGGACTTGTCCAGAAAGGGTTTGCTGATGACCTGATAGTTCCTAGTCCTAACCTCGATATCCGTAATGTATCCATATATATAGTCCCGGCTACCCCATATGAATACGGTCAATACCCCAACTATAACCAGTAGCCTATACACGTTATCTTTTCTCAGAAAATCTTTTCTCTTACTATAATCAGCATTGAATATATCATGCCTCTCTTTACCATCTTTATCACTCATTCAATATCCACTATCCAGATGTACCCCCACCCTCTTCTATAGTCCCACCTCCCCCACCCATGCCGGGTATATGACTCTTTAAGAAATTGTATATGCTTATCAACTCGTTTCTTATCCTAATGAATATCCACATTATATTAGTATATAGGGTTCTCATCATCCCGAATAATTGGACTATTCTCTGCATAGCGCCTATTATATCTGGTTCACCACTCATTGACAGATTACCCCAGAATATCCAAACGGTCAACATTATCCCGCCCATTGGAGGCAACAGCGTCTTCAATGCAACCATTAATGGTGCATATGGGGTAAAATCCAATGGTATCCCGTAGAAGTTTATAGCTCCGCCATTTAAGACGGCTATGAATAACGCTATAATTTGGAGCGGGATGCTGAATATATCAACACCAAAGAATAATATAATGGAGATTATATAATCAACGAAAACAATAATGGTTGTAATGAAGGTTGTTAATAACGTCAGTGACCTTGAAATCATCGAGATTACATTTGACAGCGAACTTATTAATGAGTTAAATATGACCATTACAAAACTGATGAATCCGCTAAACGTCCCATATGGCAAACCCACCCACGATAATATAGTATCAATGCTGCCTATCATTACTTTCCCCATGCCAAATAATGCGCCTGATATTGCACTACCTATCCCTCCGAAAGCACTTAATAATGGGTCAAAAATGCTATACCCACCCAAATTCAACCGTTTAGGCTCTATGAATACGGGCGTATCCAACCCATCCATCCTATCCTGTGCAACCTTTACACTGAATACCTGAAATGGCTTAACTGTATATGTATCCGCGTCACCCGCCGACGCGGTTTTAGCAACCTTCTCCCACACCCTAACCAACCCTATGTTTTTAGACGGTGTTATATACCCATCAGCATCTCTAATATCCCCGAATACCATCGATGCTGTTGTATTTCCAATAATTGGTCTAAATCCACCATATCCAAACCACCAACTTAAACCATCTTCATAATAACCATAATATTCCGAATTTATCCTACCTCCAAACACGGTGCTACTATTTGCCTTGTCAAACCACATATCAGCCCAGAATGTTATGCTTTTCCTAGGAGCTGGGAAACTCGTTTTATCATATCCCCAATGATACGAATAAAGGTACTTGTCCCCCCTTACGAAATCCCCATAATTATACCATAAAACCGTTAATGCCGTATATGCACTATCCGAAAAAATGTCGCCATATGTACCAACATCTATTTCTGATATATATACCCTAGCAGACCAACCAGTTATCCAATCGTCCTCTTCATGTCCATCTAATTTATAGTCAAATCCTACCTCATAATACCCTACGTCTACCAGTGGTTCAAAATGGTCAGACTCTAGTTTATTATCAGTATTAAATTCCACTAGCATATGAACAGATTGTAATCTCCTATATATCATCTCCGAATATACAGATGAATTAAGGGTGCTATCTGTTGCATATATCTCAAATGGAGAACCACCTGATACACGGCTTCCATCCCCATTTAACACGTATGAAACCAATCCACCCAGATTATATATATTAAATGATAAATCCGATGGACCAGATGCAGTAATTAATGGTAAATGTGTTGTTGAATCACAGTAGCTTATGTTATAAAAAACTGTTTTGTTCTGGGAATCTACTATATTCATATTTACCATGAATTTATATGATATAGTGGTTTCAGTACCATTATAACTTTTTGATGTTGATATTCCATTGGCAACATTCTCATTAACTAAAGTACCCGTAGCATTATAGACGTATAACCTCTGGGATTTTGTGAAATTATTATAATAGAATAATATTGTGTGGACACCATCGGTAAAATTAAACTCTGCGATATCCGTATTATTCATAACCGCTGTTAGGTTATATACTTCACCCTTAAATAACCAATAAGTCCCATTTGATTTGCCATTTATTGTTAACGATACATCTGGTATAGTATAAAACCATGGAGGCGGGTCCCACCCCTCCCATATAATACCCCCATCATCATCTGTAATAATATATATTACATCAACTTCACCAGTCATAATTATCTGGTAATAAATCATACTCTGAATGAACCCATTTTCAATATCGGTAAACGCCGCCAAACCCCCATTCCCAATACAAGACGTGTATTTAGAATAACCACCAATTAATACCGTAATTTTAGCTATTTCATCAATAATGGAAATTTGACCAGTATAAAAATCACCTATAATGGTTTGAGTCCCAGAATATGAACCCTCTTTACCCCCCGACCTCTCTTCTTTTGTCATCCTGTATGATGCATACTCACCCGGATAACTTTCCCCGGTTATAATTATATAATTCTGGTCTTGTTCAAATTCCACGTCTAAAACTCTGTCACTATCGTGGTTAGTAGAATCACGATGATATGTATAATCAGTATCTAAATATAAATCTTTTATACCAACATAGGGATACAGTTCCGCACAAGCAAAATAGGCATGTCCATCCTCAGTTAATGCACAGGCTACAGTATATGCCCTAACATTTGCGTTCGGGTATATTCCCAAATAATTCCATGTTGATGTATCATGGTTCCAATATGCGGCATAACCGGAACCAAGGCTCCCCATCCCGTTATAAACTGCTATCCTATGAGTGGCATCACTATTTACCAACATTTCTATAGTTGTTGGTTTATTAGCTGCACCATAAGTCATTACTACCTCCGATGATAATGTTGATGTTTCTATGCCATATGTTTTATAATATGGGCAACTGCTCCGTAAATATGCACAATAAATTATTCCAATCCCCCCAGCTATATCAATCGAAGTTGATACACTTGTTGGTGCATTATCATACACTTTTATTAATTGATTCCAAGTATTACCCATATCTATACTTTTATATAACCATAAATCATAATATATTCCGTCTGTAATAGGTAAAAATGAGTATAATGTCCCATTATAGATATCGACAAGCTGTCTCGACTTAGTACTTGCTAACCCCGATGACGATGCTATATTATACCATTCAGAGCCATTATAAAATTTATAAATATTATTGGTATCATCAAATACAGTATATGATGACATATATGTATAATTATAAATTTTCCATAATTGGTATCCATCATTAATATCTACTAACTCAATAACATCATAATCATAATCATCAGTTATTGAATCTGGTGGATTATCCTCAGTTATAGGGGTTAAAGTATGGTATTGTATATATAATTTCGGTGTATATTCATTAACATTATAGTCATATGTCCTAAATGACCGGGTGCCTGAACTGGACTGTGCTGAACTAAATCTAAAAGCAACGGCATTACCAGTTACCCACCCAACATTTTCTATCATATCCTGAATTATTGATTTTATATTATTTGAAGCTGCCCAATTCCCACCCTCTAAATATTTCATATTCCAATTTACATATGATGAAAATATCAATGCATCAGATAAATCCGCTGACGTTGAAAATCCCAATGGGTCTATATCGTTTATTCCGTATATAGTAATCATATAATCATTATCATCTGGTGAATCAGAACTATATAATGATATACAAGCATCATCAATTATTGCACCTATTGAAACATTAATATTATCAAATCTAAATCCAACATAATTATCGTAACTACTGCTTTTAAGATAGCCTAACGTTGAATTATTACTAAATTCATATCCTATCAAGTAATAGGCGTCATCTATTACCGCAGATATATTATATTCCACAGTATAATATTCTTTCTGGTAGCTTGTTGCATCGACGAAATTAGGAATTGCGGAGAAAATTGTTATTATTAATATCATCATCGCTAAAACTTTTCGCTGAATTAAATCATGCATGATAGTTTTATTACTTCATAACTTATAAGCTTTTTCAAAGACCTCATTCTGAACGAAGTCTCATTTTTCCCCCCTTCACACTTATTTTAGATTTATATTTTTCATATATGAATTTTGCCCTTTTCATCCCCGACTAATAGTAATAAAAATATGATTATAAATATGATAACTATAAACATGGCTGGGCTTAAGAGAATCAACCCAATAAGTATCATAAAAACGAATATACTCCCATTACTGGTGTCAAATATACTCTTCTTTTTTGACAACCATACCACATTTTTTCATAGCATCATAATCCACTCTAGGCAAAAACGTGTAAAACATGAACATTACCGAAAATAGTTTAGATATATGATTAGCATATTTAACTAAGTCGTTTGGATACCAAAATTCCTTAACAATTCCATATGGGTCATAATTCATCATTTTAGATACATCAATACCATAATCTATATAATACCCATATTTTACATATATGGTTTGAGGGAACCATTGTGTGCCCCATCCCTGAACATTTGGCTGGACCAGAGGGATAAGCACCCAGAAAGCCATAGCTAATAGGAATAGACTAAAAAGAATTTTAGATAACTTATTAAATTTTATAGGCTTAAAAACATAATAATCAGATAATTCTTTTTTCGCATAATACATTAATAATAAACAGCAAATAGTAATAGTAATATCAATTAGCATAACTGAATGTGTCACTCCATACCAGAGTCCCATCCTGCCAAAATCACCATACCAAAATGCAGGATACCCTACATATGGAATATTGTGGAAAACATCATAAAGTGTAACATAGATATATTCAAAAGGAACAAAAAAAGTTAGTTCAGTTAATGCACCAACATAGATTATCTTTTGGATGGGTTTCCTTATTCCCTGAGACTCCATATACTCAATCCCATAATATGCAAATAAAGCATATATTAATATCGTTATATAATGCATACCCCATTCAGGGGAAGGTGGAATAGGAGAATCTGGTAACTGTAATGCATACATTATTATGACGTAAAATGGTCTCGGTAAACAAGCGTATAAGAAGCCTATGGGAGACACTACCAATACCATAACGGAGAAGGTGCAAACCATCAGAATTAAGGCTTTTATTCTTTCACTGTATAAATCTGAGTTATCACTAACTTTCGGGAAATAATCATTTATTATATCTAGACCACGATGGTTTAGCTTATTATATAATATTTGTGCTTTTTTAAAAAGGGGGGAGGGTATGGTCATGGATTATCACGACCCTACAGCTTCTTATTCTTGATACTCGGCAAGAAGTAGAAGAAGATACCCAGAGCAACACCAAGCGCAATAAGCTGACTCCATTGTGCTAGTGCTGTCACGATGTTGAAGATGACGATGGACCCGCTAGCCCCTAGCATGGTCATCACACCAACAACACCGAGAAGGGCTAGGACGATGACTAGACCCAGAATCTTCCCCGGCATGGAACCCATTTTAGTTGTTTCGCCTCTATTATCTTGGATGGAATTAAAACGCTGTGCCGACTATATAACTTTATTGACATCGCTGAGCAACTTAAAATAAAGATATGAAATAACACCGAAGATTATTATATTTACAAGATTTATTATTGGATTTGTGATATAATACATATTTACTAATAATAATGTAAGTATCAGGATATAAAATGCTAACGTTCTTGCTATTAAACCTTCACTCGTCGTGATTCCACCAGCTTAACCTGTTTCCTATCAGGTATATAAGCATTATCAACAATATATTGCCACTGGTCCATATCCATCAATTTGGCATCAGCCCATCCGCCCCAGAAATCATTTGCTATTTCTTCACCCATAGCATATAATCTTTTAGACATGGTAAATGAGCCATCCTTATTCTTTTTTATCCGGTTATAGAATTTCTCTCCCGACTTATTCCATACCCGTATTGATGCATACAACCAGATAGCCCATTCTCTAGGGGTTACATTTCTTAATAATGTGTTTCTTCTCATTATCTGTTTACAATCCGGGCACTGGAATGTTTTACCAGTATATTTCTCCATTTTAATCCTAAAATTAATTAATTTATCTTTATAGGCACAGAATGGACATATATATACTTCATTGGCTAACATATATCCACCAGATAAGTATTATTGAAATAATGATTATAATTAAATCCCATATGATATAATTTTTATCGTCTTCATTCATCATGTTATACCACTGTATAATTTTCTCTATGGTTTTATTGCACAATTATATTTAACTCCTTTGCATCACCTAGACAATAGTAAATGGTATGCGAATTAGCTGATATAATCATTCTGCTTACTATATCATCAATACCAACCACTAATTCTTTATTACAATGAATACAGTGTAAAATATCTCCTAATGTATGCCTACCCCACCCTCTATCCTTCTTTAACATCCTAACCGTTTTTTTACTCATATTTTTACCACCGATATAATTTGGAGTTTTAATTGACCAGCATCGTATTGCTGATGGCATCCACTAGCACAATCAATACCACCACATAATAATACATAAGACTCAGGATTTTTTATAATGTCATAATATCTTTCTTTTCTACCCCTACCTTTACCATTTAAACAAGTATCTTTGATATGTGCAAATTGAAGATTCATGGTTGAACCACAATTTAGACATTTTCCACCAAACCTCTTTTTTAATTCATCAAATTGTTTCCTAATATTAACATTTCTATTATTTGTCATTTTTTAATATCACCGTGAATTTTAAGACCTAATGATTTAATGAACCATTTTTTATTGAATATATATGTTTGACAAGCACCTTTATCATTTATTTCATGTTTAGTATCACAGTTACCGATGGTATTATTAGAACAATCTATTACGTCACATTTTATATCGTTTTTTTCAATATTTGGTTTTTTATCATATTTTCTATATTTCCTCTTAACGGGACATAAAAACGAAAAAGGACAAGTTTTTACCCATGCGGGTTTAAGCGGGCAAACCCCTACCTCTTCATTCAATAATTTACAGGTTATCTTGGTTATCGTCATTATTTACCACCTATGCTTTAAAACTTGTATTTTATAAAACCTATCCGCTAAATTAGTTTCATTAACCAATCTATATAATCTTTCTATATCATCTTCACCATGAGATATAATATTATTATAATCTTTCTTTTCATATAACATATTAATATCTTTTCCTTTAAAAACACATTTTGAATCTATTTTATACTGAATACATAATTTATCAAGTGATATAAAATAACCATTATCATATTGCATTAAATCACAATGTTTTACAGTCGATGTAAAAATAGTATTTAAAAGTTCTATTACTTCATTATCAAAATTTAATTTATTACATCTACCAATTAAATAGAATAAATCAAATAATCCATTATATGTAAATATTGGTGTATATTTAGGTAATACACTTAATCTTTTTATAATATCCATTATTAATCCACTTTCACCTAATTCATATTCCCATTCTTTATAAACATCAATTTGTAATGTTTTATCTTTTCTCACTTTTCCAATTTGAATAGTTATTATTTTTGCATTAACATTATATGGATTTAATGATAATGTTTCACTATCAAGATATAATGTTTCATCTGGTAAACTCATGTTCTTCTACTCCACTTTTCCCCATTACCCCAAAAAGACATAGCCAAAATATTACACCCAATTTCAAGACGAACCTGTCCATCAGTTGTTTTCTCATAAAAAAGAATCTCGATTGAGTCCTCGGTTTCTCCGGTAAAAAGCCTACCCTCATCCAATTCTAATCTTCCATCACAATCATCAAATAGTCTTCTCATATCCATATTCTGTTTAGTAGTTCTTTTATATTTTTCACTGAGAAAATGATATCCTTGTCTAGTCTCATAACTGATAACATTACCCAATACATGAAGCATATTAAAATAAGTTTTCAATGCTTTAAACTGATTAAAATTATCACGGTCAATAGATATTCTATTTTCTCTAATTATTCTATTCTTCATCTATGTTTTCTTCCCCCAATACCCCCCAACCTCCCTTCCTCTTAGGATATTTAAACTGTGGTCTAGTCAAATCAACTATCATATATTTTGTCTTATCATTATCAGAATAACCTATAATATCTTTGCCGGATTTATGGTCAATATCACATGACTCAATCATGTAGTCACTGAAGCCCTGCTCCCTTAACGCATCTTCCCCCAATTCCTGCAATTCACCCCTATCATACTCATCCTCTGGTATCCTTAAACGGACTTCAAAATTAGTGCCGGACGACGGTATTGACCTATTCCCCTTAGTAGGAGTATAGTTAACGATAATCTCCATAATCCTATATTCTCCCTCGGGTCTATCTAGGGTATCGGCGTCCTCCCACTTCTTATACCTACCCTTTTCCCTAGCGTAACGCCTAACTTTACCGCTCTTTAAAGTCTTAGTGTACCATTTTAGAAAATTATGCTTCTTAGCCATACCAATACACCCTTAAAGGAACCCATGAGTTTATAAGGTTTAGGGATGGGGTTACTTTTAACCCTTATCCCTAGCCTTTAGTTTTCTAGGTCTAGACCGAGGTTTACGTGGTCTAGTAGCTCTCCGGTGTTCAGCCCGTGCCATTTTTATCCCGGTCCTGATAGCAGATTCAAGACCAGTAAGCACTTTTCCTTTAGTAGTCAACCGTCTTTCAAGAGATGCAATATCAGCTTTCTTTTTCTCTATTGCATCTTTTGAATGTAATTCAGCCAATCGTTTCTCTGCTTTTTTTAGTTCAGTAGCTAAATTTTCTGCTTTCTTTGTTTCAGTTTTTGCCCTAGCTTTTGTAGCCTTCATTTTCTCCGTGCCAATAATCTTATTGGCTTTTGTCCTTACACTTTTCACCTTTTCCTGTATATTTTTTATCTTGTCTTTCCAACCCATTTACTCACTCACCTCAGCTTTCTTTGATAACCTAAATCTCAACATCATGTTATTTATTATCATTGACCGATGTATCGGTATTATCTCTGATTTATGGATAACATTTGGAGCCTCACCGGGAATAAATCTCCCATTCATACACCTATAATTATATAAGTATCTTATACCCTCTTTCGTATTTAACATCATGGCTTTATTCCAATCACCGTTAACCATATGCTTCTCTAAATCCTTCATGTAACCATTAGGTGTTTTATAATATACCCCGTCAATATAACATTTAAATGGATTTGGTTTATATACCATATATTTTTTATTTTTTATCATGCACCAATCACCTGCATCCTCTTATATTCATATGCTAAACGTATTTCCCTAGCCAACGATGATTTGGATTTTCCACTCAGGGATTTTTCAAGACCACCAGTTAGAAACCACTTTATCTTATTGCTTATCGAAATCATTTTAGCAGAATCATATTTATCGATAAAATGCTTCTCACCAGATGGGTGAATGAAAACCTTATCTGGATAATCATATGGGTAAACATCATATGTTATATTGCCTATTGAACCCAATGTGACTTTAGCAGGATTCTTCTCATACCTTACTAGCTTCTCATGCCTTTCTCCGGCATTAGATGTTAGTATATGCTGCTCAAAGAATCCGCTCCTATATTCATCCTTTATTTTTAATTTGAGGCGTGGAGTAGAATCATTTTCGGACTTATCCCCCACCATTCAACCCAGCCCCCGGACCGTAAAACTGATTAAGACGCATTAACTATTTAACGGTTATCAGTTACTACATTTTTTTAATCCAATCTTTTTCTATCTATACTTTTTTAATCTAATCGACATTCAACCGACCGTAAAACGGGATAAAGACCAGAATGAGGATGTTTCCCCACCGGGAAAATGGGGATTTTTCCCGGTGAGGCTGTCCGAGGGACAATCCTAGTTACTCAATAGCAGTATAAAAAGTTTGCTTTAAAAAAGGAGAAGATTAGCTGATGAGTTTACCTAGTCTTTTTCTTCGGCTTTTCCTCAACGTCATACTGCTCTGGTTCCTTGTCGGACACCGCCACGGGGATAAGCCTAGAGAACCCGGTCCTCTGTGATACCAACTTATACTCGAAAAAATGTTCCCCGAGTACGTCGGTGTCATCGTGACCCATGCTCTCTAGCACCTTTACTAGCTCCCCGCTCGGTATCTTCCCCCACTTTTGCGTCAGCTTCAATCCATCCTCATAGATGATTGGTGGGGATACGGTCTTCTTTGTGTTTACATCATACTTACTCTTGAAGTCACGACCCGTCCAAAGCTCCGCCTTTAGACCACCCGTCTTCTTATTTGCCTTATCCTCTCCAACCATCTCCTGTGAGATTGTTATGAGGGTTACACGGCTACCATTGGCATCCATGAAATCCCCCAACTGGTCGAGCGGGACACGTCCCTGCTCGACTGGTACTTGGTCTATCTTTACCATATTCATTTCCTCAGTTTGGTTTGTGCATTAATTGGCTTCTCTTTACACCCACCATATTTTTTTAGCGTCTTGATTCTCCTATTGTTTTTTATTTCACAGTAGAAGAAACCACCAACTGTTTTCAACGAATCGCAACCTTTACAATCGGTTTCAGGTTGCCGTGGGTGCTTCGAGTCGCTTTTCATGCTATCGTTAATGAGCCAACCCAAGTATATAAAGAATTAGTATAAAATCTTTTTATTAGTAACCACTACTCCATTTTTTTATTTTCTCTATACTAATAGAATTTTTTATTCCGTTAGCTTTACTAGTATATTTACCACTATATTAAATTCATCAATAGTTAAACTTATATTCTTTTTATTCACCCATTCCTCAACAACAAACCCGATAGTTAATTTAGTTATATTTATAATTGTCATTTTATTCAAAGCATTAATATTATGTTGTATTTTTTTATTATCCATATATAAACCAAATCTTCTCATCATCTCTGTTTTAGGATTCTGGTATTTATCATAAAATTTATTAAAATCATCAGATATTATACAGACACCATTTTCTTCTCTTTTTAATATGCCAGTCTTTATACCAACATTTCTCAGTTCTTCACTATATAAACCAAATCTTCTCACCATCTCTGTTTTAGGTCTAGCCTTTATACCAACATTTCTCGGTTCTTCACTCATATTTACTCACCAAACGTTAAACCCATATTCTTAATTTTAACGATTGATACTAATATTACTTTAACATTATAAATTTTAATAGGTTGAACATAAAATTTATCAATGGGATTAGTTATTAAATCTGTAACTAATTCTAAAACTATTTTAGGTTCACTCATTTTTTATTCCCCATTATTTGTGTATATAAAAACATACAATAATTAGCTATATCAAAAAGATGAGATGGGTTATACATAACAGTTAATTTTGATTTATTCTCAGATTGAATTAATAAATTATATAATATATTAATATCACAACATATATACGAATCTCCATGTTTAGGATAATGCCTATTATATTCATCTATCATACCCTTAAAGAAGTTACGATAATGAATCATAGTTTGATTATCAGGTATTCCCATAGGTTTAGGTAGATGATAATTCTCTCTCCTATCATCTATGAAAATATTGGATAACTCCATATTTCCAACCAGAGCATTTATACCATTAAACCCGTCTGCAAATAGATATAATTTAACCTTATCATCGTTGATAATAATTGTGCTTTTATTAGGGTGTTTATCCTCTCCCGGCAACTCAGATGTTTTAACCATTACTTTAACTCATCAACCTTTTTCTCTATGGCTTTATCAACCTTTTTAAGAATATCGAATTTACATATTCCTAAAATAGTAGATATATCCTCAGAATCCAAAGATACATTTGGAGCAATTTCAAACCATAGACTAATTGAAACCTTAACATCTGAATATGGCTTATCAAACTTTATATTAAGCTCATCATCAATCTTAATCAATTCAAAAGAATATTCAGGCAACAAAAGCCACCATCTTTTTACCCAGATAGTTTATACTTTCCCTAGTTACTCCCTCACCTTGATACAAACCATTATATCCCTCAGTTTCTTTAGTATTTCTGAGGAATACCATCTGTATAATTTTAACACCTTTATTTATATATAAACCAAATTTATTATTTACCATTAATTGTGAAAATCCTTTGCCATTATAACCAGAGTCCCACCATCCAACATTAGTAATACAGCCACATCTCATTATTGAACTTCTTTGTATCGTTATTGCACAAACATTAAGGGGTAATTTAATTACTTCCATTATATCAAAAGCATATACACCTTGAGGCAGGAAATACATATTATCCAAACCTTCAAAATAATTAACTGTTTTATAATCAGGTATCCTTCTATCCTTCAAATAACCTATATAACCAGTATCATTATATTCATATACATTATCTAATCGTAAATCAAATGCATTTGGCTGTAATTGGTCCTCTAGACTAGAGTAACCGGAAACCATATCCTCATTCTGGATAAGTCCTAGAATCTCAGACTTTGTTAAGACACTCATTTACTACTCGCCTCAACAGGTGATACATGAATATAGTCAATATCTTTTGCTCTATTATATTGGTCTTGTACCAATTTGGCAACCGAGAGAACCGAGATTCGATACTCCCGATAATTTTTCACATCAACTTTAAACGCCTCGGTCTTATCGACAACCCTATCCGCTATGGCTAGAATTTCAAGCACATCATATTCAACTTGAACCTTATCAACCATCTGAATCATCCACAATAGAGAGTTACTATATTCCATATATATAAAAGTTTACATTATGGGAGCCGAGAAAAGGTTGACAGTTTCCCCGGCTCCCAGCCCATAGACCACTAAGAATACCAATATTAATATTGGCAAGTCACTTTTTTATTGACATAAAAATGACTATTTTCAAGAAAGAGGCTTTATAAAGCCACAGTTCATTGTATTATTTAATACAATAACATACCGGGAGTGGCAGTTGAGTGAAAGTAAAAATTGCGTTATTTATGTAATAAAAAGAAGCTGTTTTATAACCTGTTTTTTTAAAATAGACCATGAAACAGGTTTTATTATTATAGGAATACTTTATAGAGATATCTCCCGGAAGCAGGAATAATATTTATACATATATATAAATTACATATATATAAATAAATACTAATACCATAATAGTATATACGCTCAAGGTGCTCAAAAACACTTTATATATTATGTTGTAATTTCATTAATCAATGTTATAAACTATATAAAGAGTATATAAATAAAAGCAACTATAAGACAACACTTAATAACTTTTCATATTAATTTCGGTCGATGTGACGAGCGGTATTTATATATATATTATACTAAAGATTCAAATAATAATGACGCTCGTTTAAAGTTATATTCAAAAAAAAATCTCTGCAAATTCTCCTCCATTTACCTAAAACAACTCAAAAAATACCTATTTTTTATATGAAATCTAACACCTTTCGAGCGAAATTTG
>Ga0315295_10000903_pt1 | contig 25288 bp, 52 predicted proteins | sample YL17G14_0_MG_FD_204453 | JGI IMG/M metagenome (GOLD analysis project Ga0315295, IMG submission 204453) | Sediment microbial communities from Yellowstone Lake, YNP, Wyoming, USA - YL17G14_0 | ecosystem: Environmental > Aquatic > Freshwater > Lake > Sediment | place: USA: Wyoming | collected... | reverse complement strand
ACCCCCCGAAAAAGCAACTCGCCAACCAACAGACCGATAATAATAGTCTGTAATCTTTGTTGCCCCATCAGCACCTATAGAAGCTGGTAAAAATCCTCTCGCAATATTTAATAATGTTGCTTGCCAACCATCTGAATTAATATTATCTATACCTATGTCGGTATAATTAGTTGTAGTATCATCTGCTAAATTTGCTACAACATTACATATATAACTACGATTATTATTAGTATTTATACCATCTAGCCATTTCCAAATATGTCCATACCAATTTTCAATTCCACGATAAGTCATATATTTACTTGCTTCAGTAGCACAACTTGCAGAACCAGCATTATTTCCTGATATGTTACCTATACTATTGCTATTACCAGAAGGAGCAATAGGATAATAATTATTGTATGCAGCCCAATCGGTTACATTGGAAATTCCCGCACCAATAACACTTTGAGAATAAAATGATGCATATTCTACTAAATATAAAAGTTGAACAGCAGATAAAATATCATATAACATTCCTGTCCAGCCAGTGCCTCTTCTATTCGCCATCAACCTAAAATTAGCTCTTGTATGATTAGTTACTGGTTTTTTTCCAGTAACGCTACTCATTATGTCTTCTGCTGGTGTAATAGTTGCTCCAGCTGCATAATCAATATAAGAAGAAGTAGAATAATCATATAATATTGCTTCGTATGCTCCAACGTAAACAAAATCTAATTCAGTTGCTCCAGATAAAAAAGCAGGATGAACATTAAATCCAGCCTGAGCTGCTGAACTAATTTCCCATGTATGTGTAGAGCCTACATAAGAATGTTTATACCAAAATTTCTGTATCTCAACCATAACCTGACCATCCGAACCATCGAGAACAGATGGAGTAGTCATATCAGCTTTTTTAGTCGAATCAGTTGCACCTAAATAATAATTTACTGTACCATTATCTAAAACAACACATCTTCTCATTTTTATTTGTATAGGAAGATAACCATCTGCAAGGCTTTGTCCTACTGGCTGACCTAATGTGTCTCCTGTTCTTGCATAAGCATCTGTAGATTCATTCCAAGATACTCCATATGTATAAATAGTTTCTAAAGTAGTTGCATCATCTTCATTAGAAGGTAAACTTACTCCAAATGCTTTAATCGCACTTACTCTATAATTATATTGTGTAAGACCAGTTAATCCTGTATTAGAATAAGTTACATTCGTATTTCCAGTATCTGATACTATGACAGACCATCCACCGCCAATTGGAGATTCTCTTTCAATCTTATAACCTGTAATTGCTCCGCCACCAACATAAGAAGGAGCAACCCAAACTAAATCTATACGAACATCTGATACTGTTGTCGCAACTAAAGAAGTTGGTGCACCAGGAATAATAGATACATAAATTACATCGAAATAACTTTTTAATGTAGTTTTGATATTAGCCCAAGTTACTTTCTTTAATATTGTACCAACTATTTTATAAAAAGTAAATTCATCTGCATCTAAAGGAATTTCCGCACCTGCTCCAGTTATAATAGTTCCAATAGTTGCAGCTGTTTCAGCATCAGAACCTGAAGCATGTCTTTTTGTTAGTGCATCCGCAACATCGGAATCTCCCTTTACCGTTGCTAATGCAACTGCACTTGCTTCTATACCTGATAATTTTGTTTTTTCTGTCTGACTATATTGTTTATAAGTAGTTCCATCTCCTATATCATCTTGATTTAATGTAACTATTCCTGTTTCTCCATTTACAGTTTTTACTGCACTATAACCTAATGGAGTCCAGTTTGAACCATTCCAAGCTATTTCTGCATTTGATAAAAATGATTGTCCAGTATTTGTTTTGGTTACATCATTATCAGTAACATCAGCTAAAATTGTATAAGTCCATCCTGCTTCAACTGCTGCTAAAGTTGGAAAATCGGCAGCTAAAGTAATCCCACCTTTATAAAGCATAGGATTAACTATCCCATCTAATTTTACAATTGCTGCATCAAGAGATGCTTGAGTAACATTTGCATCTTTTTGTATTATTATTTCTTGTTCTATACCCATTTTTTATTTCTCCTCTAAAACTTTTATTTTATTTTTCGTTTAATTTAAGAATTCGTAAATATATCGGTATATACTCATCTCTGACTTTTTGTTCCATTGAGGCATTATCTATAACCCATTGTCGATTTTCTTGACGAATACTTGGATTATCTTTGATGTCATTCCAACATTTAATTACTTTATCTGCCATATCATAAATATCATAAGAACATTTATACTTTGTAAAAGAATCAGAATAACCAACTACTTGGCAGCCACACGCCATCGCCTCAAGTTCTGTTCTTGAAGGTATTCCTGACATATTCCCATTTATGAGAATATCAGCAGACCGCATAAAAGAAGCAGAATCGGCTGTCAGAAGTTGAATTGTTTCTATATGAGATGCTACATTTTGATTTGGACTTCTTAAAATAATGTTACGCCATGTCAAAATACTATCAAGAGAAAGACCTATAATATTTAATCTTGCATCAGGTATTGATTCTACTACTTTACTCATCATAAAAATTGCATTAGCAGGATGCTTATTTGGTCTAATGCTATCAGCGAATAAAATAGAAGGATGATGATTTACTGGATATTGATTGCCTTCAATTGTGAACCTCTCAACATCAATAGCATCGTTTATTAAATTTAATTTTCCTTCAGATGCATATAGTGAATACACTTGCCTATCATGTTCGTTTACTGCAACTGAAGCATCACAATTTTTTATTAGGTTAATATGAGAATTAAACTGTGTTGATTCAGCTTTAGTAAAAACTTCTTCTAATAAAAGAAAATCGTATGTACCATGTATTACAAAAATAATTGGCTGCTTTAATCCTTCTAATTCTTTTGGAATTCCTCGATGTAGAATAAATAAATCTGCGTTCTTTGTTTCTTCCCAAGAAATTGGAACTAACCATCCATCATCTATTAAATTTTTTGGGTCTTTATTTTCAGTAATAGCTATTTGGGAATCAAAACCATATTTCCTTTCATATTTTATTTGGTCTTTTGTACATTCATATAACCCACTTCGACGAGGAGCCCAATTTGCCCAGTGTACGCATTTTATTTTTTTCTTATTCATATTTTGTTTCTTTCTTATTTTCTTTTAATATCTGTATTCTTTATTAAAGAATTATTAGTCATAATATATTTCCAACCTTCATATATTTGTTTATTAAATCCAATTTTATCGAAGAGTTCCATATGTTTTTTTAGAGCAGGAATACAATTAAATGGGTCTTTAACTCCATCGAATTCTTCAATATATTCAAATTGGATTTCTCGTATTGAAAAACCATTTAAAATAGATTGATAAACATCGTTAAGAATAACAAAATCATGACCTTCCGTATCTATTTTAAGTGAATCTATTGAACTTATTCCGTAAATATCGATAAGTTTACGAAAACTAAGTATTCTTACTTCCTCTGCCGATATAAGAGTTTCAGGTTTTTTAAGTTTATTCAAAATCCGAACAACTGTCGGATGTTTATAATTTAAAGAATTACATCCTCTAAACCAATCGGGTAAATTATATTCTTTAATGATTTCAGATTTTACATAATACATTTTTCCAAATCCACATTCATCTGATACCGCAAAATTAGATTTAAAAATTCCTTCTCCATCTGGTAAATTTCGTAGATAATAAAAAAGAGGTTCTACAAGAAGAATTTTTTCTCCGCTACATATTTCTCTTGCACGAATATCAAAATCTGAAGTTCCAATATCTACAAATTTAAAATTCATTATTTTTTATTTCCTTTCATTTAATTTATTACTTTTTTTATTTTGGGAGGGAAGAAAATTTCTCTCTTCCCTCATTATTAATAAATCCTATTACGGAGGAGTTATAGCACTATCATCGTAATCAATCACTATAGAACCAGCAGCATCTCTCTTAATGTCTGTAACTTTATATTGTCCAGTAGTAGGTTCAGAACCAATTGCAGAATCAGCTTCAGCTTTTGCAGCGTCAGCAATGCTATCAGCAACAACCGCTTTACTATCTGCGGTACTTGCATTTGTAGTAGCTACGACAGCCTTAGAATCTGCTGTATTTGCTAATGTAGCAGCAGAATCACCTTTACCATCAGCAACCACAGCCTTAGAATCTGCTGTAACCGCTTTGCCATCTGCTACAACCGCTTTACTATCTGCGGTACTTGCATTTGTAGTAGCTACGACAGCTTTAGAATCCGCAACATCCGCAGCAGCTTTTGCAATAGAAGCATTTGCTAAAGCAACAACCGCAGTAGAATCCTGAGTAACATCAGCAGCCAATGCTGTAGAGCCATCGAGTGGATTAAATGTAATACTTCCCATTTTTTATTATCTCCTATTTGTAAATTTTTATTTCTTATCTTTTTTAAATCTACAATTATCTTTTCACAACTCAAATTTTTAATTATTCAATTTCAGTTCAATATAACCAGAACCGCCACAAACACATTTATCAAAACCATTTCTTAAATCACATTTATTCGGACATCTTTTTATATTTTTTTCATTTTGCAAATTTTGATAAAACTCTTTCAAATTATTATATACTGAATTCATAACTTCTTTTTTCAAAATTTTATAATCTTCAGATTTTTTAGAAAATTTTAAAGAAAGCAAATCTAAAATTTCTTTCATTATTTTTAAATTCAATAAAAAAATCTTTTTGCAAGTCATCTTTAAGCCTCATAATTAATAGTAATCATACCAGTAGATACATTATAAGTCATGGAAGTAATTTTCTTTTCATTACCAGCAGCAACAGAAATAATTCCATTAGAAACCATACTATCAATGTCAGCGACGGAAGAAGAAGGTCTTCCATTAATATTAGCCCAATTTGATGCTAGAAAAACTCCTTGGTCATTCCAAGCAGAACCATCCCACGAATACCAATGGTCTGTATCTTCTGTAATTCTTGCGTCTCCGACCTCGTTACCGACGGAAGGGAGGGCAGCAAAATTTGCTACTGATGCCTTGAATACAATAATAACAGAAGGAACTAAATTAAATTGAGATGTAAGAGGGTTTAGTTTATATTTGTATTGTGCCATTTTATTTTTATCTCCTCGGTATTTTTCTCTTTTGAGTTAAAATAATTGTTATACACTTTGGTCAGTAAGCAAATTAGGAAGTACATAAGTATATCCTGTTCTTCCAGACCATACTGTCGCATAAGTTCCAGTAGTAACATAATATCTAATTTCAGTTGTTGCTTTATCTGTTCTCATAATTAAAATAGAATTTTTTTTATTAACAAATCCATAAAAATTATAAGTACCGTCACTTGTTTCATCAACAGAAACTGAAAACCAATTTTGGATTCCAAAAGCTAAAGATTTGTCGAGCATTTGATTTATTCCTCCTAAATAATTTTGTCTTTTTTAATTATATTTTCTATTGCCCATAGAGGTTGAAGATTGGTATAATGAAAGCATTTGCGTTGTTCTGATTTCTTTCGTAAATCAAACGAAGCACATGGGCGAATGTGGTCTATCTGCCATTCTTGAAATCCTTTGCCATGCCAACCCGTTCCCCAATTATTCCAAGACATACCGTTGGTAAATTTAGACTGTAAATGCTTCTTTAATTTATCAATAGAGCAACCTACTAATTTCATAGTAGTAGAATGTTTAGGATTACCTTTTAAAGCCATGTAAATTCTATGTCTCAAATAATGGGTTATCCTAAAATTAATATCTTTATTTAATCGTTTTAAAATATTTATTAAACGTTTAGGGCGGATTTTAATTTTATTTAATTGATAATATTCTTTTTGTTGATTTAGTATTTTTTCTTTATATTTTTCATAATATTTTTTGTTATATATTTTTTCTCTTCCATTTCTCTGTTTTTTAATTCTCTCTTTATTTAATTTCCTATAATTTCTTTGATACTTTTTACAATATTCTTTATTTTTTTCTCGCCATTCTTTTTGTAATTGCCTAATTTTTATTAAATTATTTTTAACATATTCCTTATGTTGTTCACTTATTCTATCTTTATTAATTCTTTGATAATTTTTTTGATACTCTTTTATATTCATATTATGATTCTCTTATAGTTAAAGATAATTTAAAACAAACAACCCCCTGAGCAAGCGTATATATTTTTCCAGTACTTAACTTTATTTTCATATCCCAAATATAATTACCAAGTAAAGATGATGTTTCTGTAGAAGTTAAAGTTACATCTGTTTCTCCCGATGTAGGAAAATCAAAAGAAGTAATAGTCTTTGACAATACAGCAGAAGCGTCTGCATCGGATGTCTTATTTTTTATGGTCAGAAATAAAGTAGCTCCTGTGATGTCCACTCCTTGAAGTTCCTCATCTCGTATAATTACATTTAGAACCGTCGTATTTTTTGCCATTAATTCTAAATCTATATTACTTACAGGATAATCTAAAGTCTCATCGCTTATGGTTACATAGAGTTTCATTGAAGTTTTTTCTCCCAATTAAAAACAAATTCAAAATTTAAAATAGTAATTTCTAAATATTTGTATTCTGTTTCTTGGTAATCGAATATAATTTTAAAAAAAGTAAACTCTAACCAATCTTTTAAACATAACCAATGATTTACAAAGTCAATGTTCATTTATTTTTTCTCCTAATTTAATTTTGGTGGAAGATGAGAGAATCGAACTCTCACTTTCTGCTTGCAAAGCAGATGTGCTCCCGTTATCACTAATCCCCCTGGGGCAAGCATTACTTTTTCACTTACAATGAAGTATTTCTCGCCATCGTGATATGTTCTGGAGTTAGGTTAGCAAACTAACTTTTCTGATTATTTCCACTATCCTTTCGGAACATCAAACGATGTATTGCAAAAATAAGAGCAGAACTAACTCCCAAATAAAAAAAGCTGAAATCAATGAATTCAATCATTAACTTCAGCTTTAAATTAATTTATAAAACGTAGAATTGAGGTTATATTTTTTAGCCAACTCTACGGAGGTAATCGCAAGGGAGAATAGCCTTTTCTTTTTTTTTCGGTGGCTATCCTCCCAGCATTAGATATAGTTGGTAATCTCTTCTCCGAGAAAGAAATTTGATTACCATATTAGGCAACCCCCGCATCCGCAGTGATTGCCCTTAATCCTGGAATTCCAGGTATAAAGCCATAGTGAGCCATCAAGCAAAGCTTAACGCCCACTATTTATAATAACTCTGTTCGAGCCTATTCCAGTTGACGTTACAGGTTTAACAACCCTTGACGAATCCCTGGCAGGAGTCAAACAGAGAGCAACTTCTTTAATTTCAATTAGTTAGAGGGATAAGAGGAACTGTGAACCTTTTATTTCCCTTTCGGTGTTTTTGGCTTTAAAGTATCATTATCCTTCTAATTATCATTTAAAAGAACAAAACCTTCTACTATATAATATAGAGGAAAAATCGATTTTTACCAATTTATTTTTGTATTGTATCCTTATTATTATCAATTAGTTAGGGAAACTCAAAAAAATAATTTATTTAATTCCATAACTACTTGATTTTATTAAAGTTATAAAAAATCTAAATACAAAAAATAATCAATAAAACTCACTTAATGGCTCATCTTGCCCTTAAAGAAAGAAAAATCCCCCTATATACCCCCTTAAAGAAAGAATAACGTATTACATAGTAATACTAGTTAGTAACGTAGTTACTAACGTAACTACTAGTTAGTATTTATTATATTAAATACTAACGTATTTAATAGCGTAAGTTCTAAAAAGCAGAACTTACTTATACCTGATTCTACCATTGTTTTATTGATTTTCTTCTTCAGAGTAGTTGCTTCAAGAAAAAACAACAATGACATAATCCCTACCCTGGGGGTAGGGGGCAGTTCCACGCCTTGACACCTTATCTACGTTTCTTAGAAACTACTATGTAAAACCTATTTCTACTATAATATACTTTTAAAAGGTAGAAACTAGGTATAAATTATTGAGGTAGATAAAGGTATAATTATAACTCTTTTAGTTTCAATAAGGTAGATAATAGTATAAACTATAATTCTTAACTTTTTTCATAAATTCTTCGAGTATTTTCGTTTTGTTCAATAAATCTGATATTCTCAAGAGTATAAGATTTTTCACTATTTATGCGGTCAATCGAAGGATGTTTAAGTTCCCATCCTTTATCTCGAAACCAAACAGTAACTACATCACTAAACAACATCTCGCATTTTATTCCTTTTGCTCCATAAAATTTATAATCTTTATGACTCAAACTATTACATCTTTTTCTAGCATTGCTCCATACCCAGTATAATTTAGGAAAATTCATACGAAGCGTGGTATATTCTTTATTTCTTTTAAAATTATAATTACTAAGTTTATTTTTACAGTATTTTCCTTCACCTACTCGATAAATTAAACCTTGTTTTGTAAATTGACTTAAATATTTATCTGTTATAGCTCTATTTAAATTTAAAGCAACTAAAATTTCTTTAGCAGTATGTATTCCTTGTTCTGTTAAATAGTTATAAATTCTGTCTTTTATTGTCATACGTTCTCCTTTCTACCCTCTATATAATAATATAGAGATTTTTTGCGTTTTTACTAATTTATTTTTTTCTTCCGACGATAACTATTTTTTCGTATGATAGAAACTCTCAATTCTACCTATGAAGCGATTAGGTAGTCTAATCGCCTCAATTTTTGCGGAGAAAAAACGTTAAATCCAACTTCATAATTAAAAAAATAAGAAGATAGACCCAATATCCCTATAGTATCTTTGCTAAAAAGAACTATACCCCTATTTCACTAAATATACAAAAATGATGATTATCTGAAATGAATTAATTAACGAAAAAGAACTAAATTATAAATAAAAAGAAATTAATAAACGATTCCCGAACAGGCTCCGAACAAGGCATTTTTGACCTCCGAAGGATTATGCCATATTTTTATTGTAACTATAATAAAATGATAATGTTATATTAAATAAATAGATAATTTAATATTCTCCGAAGAGGCATATTTATGAAAAAATAATTAAATAGGCGAAAATTAATATAAGTTATTGATAGTAAAGAAGATAAATAGGCGAAATCGATAGAAAGATATAGTCGGTATGTTCCCGAGCAAAAAAGGCATTTTTGCTAATAAGAACCCCACCCATATTTGATATAACCTATTGATTTATAATGATTTATGATTATTTTATGCTATCTTATTTTATAATTTACTTATAGAGTAAATAAGAGGTTTTAGGGGCTGATTTAGGCATATTGCGGATGCTCCACTTCTCCCCACTTTCTACCACTTAATAATCAATTCTATTCTTATTGTATAGGATAGTTTGGTCTGTATTTATTTTATTTATTCTCTCGTCGGTGATTTAATTCTTTTATTATTTTTAAAATAATTTTTTATTTTGTTATAACCTTTTATTTATCAATAACTTGCATAAATAAATTGTTTTATCTAATGCTCTTGACGATTTATAATAGTATGTTATACTTATTATAGATAAGGGATTTAAGAGTTTTTAAAAATGAGGTTAGAAATGATTAAAATTACACAAAAGGATTTAAAGAATAGCAAAGTTAACGACAAGAATTATAATTCTTTTATGTTTTTAAAACCGCCTAAAATTAACTTAATAGATTTTATTGTATCAAGGCAATTATATTATTATTTTATTGAAGGTGATTTAGTAAGTATTGATAAATGTATAGGATTTTATAATAGTTATTTATTACAAAAATAAAAGCGAGGAATTAAAATGACAGAAACTAAATTTATTATAGCAAGGAAGTATGGTAAGATTAAACGTTTAAAATGTCCGACTTCTTATAGTCATTTTTATTTTGCAAGGGACAATGGTATTGATTATGATACTCAAGTTTTAGAAACTGGTTTTTTAATTGACGGACAGATATTGATAGAGACTTGCAGAGATAAAGAGCATTTATCCCGACACGATATAAAGAGAAAAAATAACATAATTGACTTAAATTATTATAATAATAAGAGAGTATTAAGAGCCAGAGAAGTTGAGAGTTTATATCAATATAAGTATGCAGGATTGAGGGAGGGCGACTAAATGGATAATATAAAAGATTTAAGAGAAGCAATAAAAACTATAAGAGACAATAAAGATTTTAAGGATATAACTTTAAAAGACAATGTTTATTGCCAGTTATTTGGTGATAAATACCCGTATAAATGTAGGGAAGCAATAAAGGAAGTTATATCTATTATAGAGGCAGATATTGATTTATTGAGCTATATTCCACAAGATATAAGAGATTTAATAACTGAAGCGGGATACAGTATATTTAAATAAAGGAGGGGATAAAATGAATAAATTTTATAGGGTTGATACAATGGTAAGGGTGAGGTATTTTAAGACAGAAGGCGGGGCTATAAGGTACGCCAAGCGATTTAATCATTCTTATAAAGAAGTAACAGACTCAGAAGAGATTATATGGGCTAAAAAGCAATTAAAAATGGAGGTGGGAAATGTATAAAAGAATAGGTAAATGGGCGTGGTTTTGGAGCAAAGATAAAGGAATAACGGGCAGGCGATTATATGGGTATGTATATAATGCTAATTTGAAATCTGCTCAAGATTGCTTAGATACCTTTAATGCTATACATAACGAAAATTTAACTTTAAAAGATGTATATATAACTTGGGATAAATAATATCGCCTTGACAAGTTAAGATTTTTATGTTATACTTTAAGTATAGTTAGAAGGATTTAGAATTTTTTAAAAATAAAGGAGGTGGTAAAAATGATTTTTAAAGGAAAGTTATTTAGAGGAGAAAAACAAGATGTTGTTACTATTTTTGAAGACGACGGAGGCGAAACTCAAGTAGTTTTAATAAAAGGAAAGACAATTGAACATGTAGACAATAAAATAGAATTGCCTGATTCGTATAATAAGTTGATAGATTTTTGTAGAAAGAAAGGAGGTAATAAATGGGCAAATATAATGAAATAGGATTGACAAAAGCAGAGCAAAAAAAAGTCGAGAAATTATATTGTAAATTTTTAATTGAAAAGCGGACAAATGAAACGCTTGAACAATTAAAAAAGGTGTGGGATAACATAGTTAATTTTATTAAAGTAAACAGACGAAGTAACACTCCAAAAATATAATAAAGGTTATTGCTTAACCTATGAAAGCATAAAACAAGGAGGCAGAGATATGTTGACTTATACACAAGCTAAACAATGTATTGAGGATTTGGGAAGGGATGGACTAGAGGATTTAATTAAACAATATGGCGAGGATGTTATTAAATCCGCTTTTGATTGTGATGTACAGCCATCCGATATTGAGGAGTGCTATTCTGGAGAATTTTCAAGCGATGAGGATTTTACACAAGATTTATTAGAGTCTTGCGGTGATATACCGAAAAATTTACCTATTTATGTCCATATTGATTGGGAGTCGACAGCCAGAGATATTATGATGGATTATAGCGAAGCTAACGGACATTACTTTAGAAACATTTAATAAAAGGAGATGAGAGAATGAAAAGCGAATATGATTTACAAGCGGAGAAGTTTTTAAGAGATACAGGCACAAGTTTTAAAGCAAAGTATTTTGACCATAATTATTATTTTGCTGATGATAAAGACACAAGGGATATTTATAAAATAACCTTGCGTAATTCTAAAGGTAGTTATACCTTTAGATTTGGACAGAGCATTGCGAATTGTGGGCAAGAGCTAGATGCTTATGATGTTTTATCAGGTTTGACTTCTTATGATGTAGGAAGTTTTGAGGATTTTTGCTCTGAATTTGGTTATGATGACAGTAGAAAAGTAGAAAAAATTTACAAGGCAGTATGTAAAGAATATCAAAACTTATGTCGACTATTTACGCCAGAGCAATTAGAGAAGTTAGCAGAGATTAGATAATTTTTAAGGCATAGCAAGGGCAAGGTTAAATTATTTTAAGGCAAGGTATATAATAGGAGGAGGTGATTTTAAAATGAAGGAATTTATAGGAACTTGTGTTAATAATCCTTTTGAAAGGATAGAGTTATTAGTTGAAATTACAGAAGGGGCTAAAAAGATAAGCAAAAAGAAATTTTTTGAGAATTGTTTTATACATCCTGATATTATAAAAATAATCAAAAAATATCCTTACGATTATGAATTTTATCAATATAAAGATATTATGTTTTATATTTGGAGTGGTATTGAGCATTTTTATAAATAAAATGAGAGAAATAATTTTTATATTATCAATTATAGGTTTAATTTGGGCGTTTATTAGGGTAGAGATTTATTTTATTTATAAGAGCCGAGAAAGTTTTAGAGAATTAAAACAGGCATACAAAGACTTAAAGAAATCAAAGCAGGATTTGAAGGAGTTTTTAAAAGACAAGGAGTTATAAAAATGTTTAATCGAAAAGAATATAGGAAAAGATATTACTTAAAAAATAGAGAAAAAGAATTAGAATATCAAAAAAAATATGCTCAAGAACATAAACAAGACCGCAAAGAATATCATAAAAAATATCGTAAAGAACATCAAGAAAAAATCAAAAATCAAGAAAAGGAATATAAGAAAAATAAATTAAATAAAGATATTAGTTTTAAACTTTCTCATTATTTGAGAATAAGATTAAATCACGCAATTAAAAGTAATTCTAAATCTGCTTCTGTTATAAATTTATTAGGTTGTAGTATAAAATTTTTTAAAGAGTATTTAGAGGCACAATTTACCGTAGGTATGAATTGGGATAATTACGGATTATGGCATATAGACCATATAAAACCTTGTGCTTCATTCGATTTAAGCAAGGCAGAAGAGCAATCCAGATGTTTTAATTATACTAATTTAAGACCGCTATGGGCTAAAGAAAATTTAGAAAGACCGAAAAAATAAAATCGAATTATTTTATTTGGAAAAATAAATTTTTAACTTATTATATTACAATGAGTTATAACATTTTGAAAACTTGACAATTCCTAAAAAATATGTTATATTTAATTAGAAAGGAGAAAATAAAATGAGCAGAGGAAGACCAAAAGGAAGCAGAAATAAACCTAAAGAAATTAAAGAAACTTCTTTAGAGATTAAGCGAATAAAAAAAGAAATAAAAGATTTAAGAGCCGAGAAATTATCTTTACCAGCAGGAGATAAAAAAAGGATTGAATTATATAGAAAAATTAAGGAAATGAAATTATTATTAACAGAGAAAAAAGAAGTTAAAATACAAAAAGAAAATTTATATAATGACCCAGAAAAAGAGCCACTAATTGCCGAGATATTAGAATTAGAAAAGAAATATAATATAACGCCGACATTTGAGGTATTGGGAATTGATTTATATAAATATAATATAAAAGAATTAGCAAAACATATAGAAGGTATAAAAAGAAAGAGAGGTGAGAAATGAAATATAGAATAGCATATTGTCAAAGATGTAATACAGAATTTGAAGATATATTAAACAAATATGGCGAGAAATGTATTTGCGGAAATGATTTAGAATTAGCGTGGAAAGTAATTGAGAGAGATTTTTCTTGTATAAAATTGACAGGACAAAATATAAGTATTTTAAAACAAAAAGAGGAAGATAATATGAGTAGAATTGTTTGTTTAGAAATAGACGGAATTGATGAACTTTGCAAAGATTAACAAAAAAAGAAAGGAATATAAATGAGAGAATTAACTAAAGAAGCCGAAGAATTATTAAAATTAGCGATTAGTCAATTAGGACAGCAAAGCGAATACGCAGGATTTACTAAAGAGGATACTTTAATTTTATCTGATAGAATAGCCGATTTAGATAATCAAAACCCTGAAAAGATAGAGGCGGTGCATATATCCGAAGCGGTGCAATGGGAGGGTAATATAAATGTCTGTATAGGTAGAGAATTATTTAATATAATAGGCACTTGTAGTGGACTTGGGGCGAATATAATCTTACCCGCATTAACAGAACATTATTTAGAAAAAACTAAATATACTTATGATAGAATAAAAGAAGTTTTTGGAGCGGATATTAAACCTATTCTTTTGGAAGAAATAAAACTAATAAATTTAGGTAAGTATGGTAAGAAATTATCTTCGTGGAATAAAAAATTGTTATATAAACAAATAAATAAATTATTTACAAAGGAGGGATAAATGTATAAATTAAAACTCTTTAGTGGTTGGGAGCAAAAAGCATTAGAAAAAATACAAGTTAAAATAGATGGTAAATGGAAAACTTGCTCTAAATTATCTAAATCACAAGTAAAGGAAATTGATAAAATTATAGGGCAATCAGAAGTAATAGAAAATAATGACGAATATATTGTTTATAAATTAAAGGAGGCGTAAGATGAGTTTATTAGAATTATCTGTTTTAAGATTAAGGCAAGAAAGAAATTTTGCCCCGACGGAAAAAGAAATAGCAATAAAAATGTTAGATATAGTTGACAGGATTAAGAAAACAGGGCGTAAAAAAATTGCTTTAGCCCTTGACAAATCATTATAGTATATGGTATACTTATATTGAAAGGAGAAATAAAAAATGAAAACAATAACTAAACAATACAAAGTTTATAAGTTTGAAGAATTAAACCAAGAAGCAAAAGATAGAGCTATAAAAGATTTTTATGATATTGAGGATTATTCTTTTTTATCAGATGATTTAACCGAGAGTCTAAAAGCATTATTAGAGCAGAAAAAAGTAAAATATGAGAATATAAGATTATTGTATTCTCTTTCTTATTGTCAAGGCGATGGGTTATGTTTTACTGGCGATTTTAATTATAAGGGTAAGCAATATAAAATTACCCATAATTACAGATATTATTTTGCTACAAGCGTAGAAATTAACGAAATAAATAAAGAAGGTGAAGAAATATATTTATTATTTCAAGATAATAAAGATAATTCTTTTATTAAGATTTATCGCTCTATATGTAAAGAATTGGAAGAAGAAGGTTACGGAATTTTGGAATACCGAATGACCGACGCTGATTTTGCGGAATTATGCGATAGCAATGAATATAAATTTTTAGAAAATGGAGAGTTATTTAATTAAAAGGAGTATAATATGAAAAGAAAAGGATTAGAAATAGCCAGAGAAAAAGCAATAGATATTATGGAATTTATTGCTGATTATTTAGGAAAAGAAACAATTTTTGACTGCAAAAAATGTAATACAATTTGGTATGATATTAAAGATAAAATTACTCAAATTATTAAAGAAAAATAAATAAAATGAATAAACAAAAAAAGAAAGTATATATTTATAAGAGTTATCATTTAGGGATTTTGAGATTTGTTTTTTGTAGATTAGGAAAACGATTTTGTATAAGATTGGAAATAAGTAAAGGTTGGTAAATCAAAAAAGGAGAGAAGAAATGAAAAGAGCAATAGGATTAGTAGTAATTGGGTTATTTTTATTTACTTCTTTGGCGTATGGTTATGGAGTTGAAACAGTAAAAGACGACAATGACGGAAATAAAGGTTACATCTTAATAAATACAGGAAAACAAAACGGTAATAGTGATGTAGGGCATTGGACAGATATAAAAAATGTACCTGAATTAAAAGGTGAAAAAGGGGATAAAGGAGATACAGGGGCGACAGGACAGCAAGGCATACAGGGAATACAAGGAGAACAGGGTATAAATGGCATTGACGGAATAAACGGAATTGATGGAATGAATGGAGTTGACGGTATAAACGGTTTAGACGGTTTAAATGGTATTGATGGTTTGGATGGATTAAATGGTTTAGACGGATTGAATGGAGAAAAAGGAGATATTGGAGAGCAAGGAATACAAGGAAATACAGGAGATAAAGGTAATGAGGGAGTGCAGGGAATACAAGGTTTGCAAGGAATACAAGGGTTAATAGGTATTCAAGGAATTACAGGAAAAGATGTTGACCCCAAAGAAGTAAAAAGATTAGATAATAAAAATTTAGAACAAGATAATAAAATAAATGATTTGGATAGTAGAGTAGGAAAACTTGAAAGAACGCAATATGTGTTAGAAACTTCTTTTAGAATTTTAGATACTAAAAGAATAACATTAAGACCATTTTTTAGAATGAATTTTACAAGAAATAAGGTTGATATAGTAGGATTAAAGGTTGATGTAAAATTAGGGCAAAGTTATGAAGAAAAATTAATTAAAAAAATAAATGCAAGATTAGATTTATTAGAAAAAACAATAGGAAATGCACCTGTAATTGAAAAAGTAGTTGATAAAAAAGGAAATTTGAAATCTATTTCTATTATAGGAAATGGATTAAGAGTTAATGGAAAATTTTAATAAAATGAAAAAATACACTCATATAATCTATCATATTGGTTGGTTTAGATTTAGTTTTTACCGATTGGGTTATAGATTTTGTTTGAGGATAGAATTTAGTAATTGGGGGGATTAATGAATTATCACGCAGGAGTAATAACAAAGACAGGAGAAGTTAAAGGCAAGGCGTTTGAGAGTAAATCCGAAGCCGAAGCATATATACTTGATTTAGCAGAAAAAGAGGGCATAAAACAAGGCAGAATACGAAATTTAAACACAGGAGAAGAAGAAGTAATAAATTTTTAATAAAATGATTATAAAATTTTATTGTGATAAACATTGTGCTGATTTTACAAAAGACGAACTGGAAGTAATTGAGCAAGGGCAATCTTTTACTTGTTGTGCTATTTGTGGTGGGAAATTACATATTTTAAATATAGATGAAGTAGTAGATTTTGATTTGGAACAGAGAGTAAGAAGTAACATAAACAAATGGGTAAAAATGTATGGGTGGGATTATGTTATTGATTTGGTGAAGAAATATAAAGATTATTATGCAGTAGGGAGATTGTATATTAAGGAGTTACATCGCAGGGGATTTACTATTAAAAATGAATAATAAAAAAAATTATTATAAAATGTATTATTTAAAACATAAAAAATATTTGAAACAAAGAGCGAAAATTTATAAAAAATTACATAGGAAACAATATAATAAATATAATGCAAAGTATAGAAAAAAGCACAAAAATCAAATTAAAAAATATGGATTTAAATATAGATTGTTGCACAAGATTATAAAATATAAAACTTGTCAAATTTGTTTTTCAAAATTTATTCCATTAGGAAATAGGCAAATATGTTGCTCTGAAGATTGTTTTAAACAAATGGAAAAAGAATATAATAAAAAATACAAAAAATTAAATCATAAAAAGTTAAAAAAATATCATTTATATTATTATAATCATCAAAGAAAAATAAACAATTATTTTAAATTATGTATAAATTTAAGAAATAGATTAAATAGGGCATTAAAATTAAATTCTAAAAAAGGGCATACTTTAGAATTGTTAGGTTGTAGTATTAAATTTTTAAAACAATATCTTGAAAAGCAATTTACTAAAGGTATGAATTGGAATAACTATGGAAGAGGAAAAAACAAATGGAATATAGACCATATTAAACCTTGCAATAGTTTTGATTTAAGTAAACCCGAAGAGCAGAAGAAATGCTTTCATTATACTAATTTACAGCCCTTATGGGCTGAAGAAAATATAAAGAAAGGCAATAAAATTGATATTAAAATATCTTGATAATCAATTAGAAATTTTTAACCGAAAAAATAATTGCTACCCCTCTAAAATAATAATGAATAAAGAAACTAAAGATAAATTATTTGCCGAATTATTATTAGAGCCGACATTAGATAACTGCTGGTTTGATAAAAAAGACAATTACAGAAATATACTAATAGAGATTAGGGATATTGATTTTTTAAAATTGGAGGGATAAGATGAGGCGATTAACGAAAGAACTTATTTATTTTGAAATGATTACTTCACAATTAAAAGAATACGCTAATTTATTACATATTGATTTGGGCAATGCTTTTAAGAAAAAAGATATTGCCGATATTATTTGGGAAAAAGTAAAAATATTTGTAGAAAAGGAGAATAAATGAATAATATAGATAAAGTTTCAAATGCTAAAATAAATGAGGAAATAATTTTAGACCACGATTATATTGAGAAAGTTAGATTTAATTATATGCCGAATAGTATTGACGAATATATAAGAGAACATCCTTATAGTTGGGTTGCTTATACTACTTCTGCTTATTCTCATAGAACTATTTTTCCTATGAAATCAGGGCAGATTGTTAATTTTTTCAAAACATTAATGGGTGCTAAAAGAAATTTTATTAAAGGATATTTAAAAGAGGAGAGGGATAAATGAACTTTTTGGATACTATATTTGAAGCCACAGGAATAAGTTATGTTATGGAATTATTTGGTAAAGAAAAAGACCCCGAAGAAAATCAAGAAAGTAATAAGGAGAATTTTTATTTGAAAGAACATAAACCGATAAAATTTAATTACCGCCCTCAATGGTTAAATGATTATATATCGCAAAATAATGCCAAATTGTTGATTAATTTATTATTAAAAGAAATAATGGAGATAGGAAAAATAAGGCATATAATAATAAGCGGAACGAGAGGACATGGAAAAACTACTCTTGGAAAAATTATATCCAATCATTTAGGATTTGAATTTAATTATTTTATTTCTAATGCTTTTACAAAAGATAATCTTAAAGATTTTTTAATTAAAAATGAAGAAGCAAAAATTCCTCAAGTTTTAATGTTAGATGAAGTGCATGGATTAGACCCTGAATTAATAGAATTTTTTTATCCCATATTAGAAGACATGCAATTACCCAATTCTAATATAAATTTACGAAATTTTGTTGTTATTTGTGCTACGACAGAATTAGATTATTTACAACGGAAGTATCCGCCATTTATAGATAGAATGGTAAATATTCAATTAGAACCTTATAAAGCAGAAGATATAAAACAAATACTTAAAAAATACAATGAGCAAGTATATAAAAAAGATATTTCCGAAGAAGTTTTTGATATATTGGCTTGTAATGGAAGATACAATCCGAGAACAAGTATTTTACTTTTTGATTTATATATTGCTTCTGGAAATGTAGATATAGTTTTAAAATGTAATAGAATTATTAAAAATGGGTTGACTTCGCAAGATTTATCTATTTTAGAACATTTACAGCAAACCAAAAAACCCGTAGGTTGTGATACTCTCGCCATAATTGGACATACTGATACAGAAACATATAAAACTTTAATAGAACCTTATCTTATTCAAGAAAATCTTATAAGCAAATTAGCACGAGGAAGAATTTTGCTTTCTAAAGGAGAAGAATTATTAAGGAGTTTAAATGAAAAAATATTATTGTAAATGTGGAAACGAAATTCGTTACCAAACTGCTTTATATGGTAAGAAAAGATGTATTATATGTGCTAATAGCAATTTAAAATGTATTTTTGTAACTAAAGAATTTTTATTAAAAGAATATATAAAGAATAAAAAATCCACAGAACAAATTGCAAAAGAATGTAAATGCGGTAGAAGTTTAATTAGATATAGACTTAAGAAATTTGGAATAAAAACATATAACAAATCAGAAAGCCATTTAGGTAAAAAAAGACCATTATTTACTAAACAAACCCGATTAAAAATGAGAAATAAAAAATTAGGAATTAAATTATCTTTAAAACATAGAAAAAATCTTATAATTGCAAGAAGAAAAAATAAAGTTAGTAATAAACACAATAGCAAATATGAATTAGTTAAACATCATATAGATTTAAATAAAAGACATAATAAAAATGATAATATTTTAAAAATTATAAGGTCAGTTCATTCTTATTTGCATAATTCTGCTTATGAATATTTAGTTAAAAAAGGAATTATTAAAAATTACATTAAATGGTTTTTTAAATATAAAATGAAAGAAAAAGCACGACAATTATTACAAGAGATAAATGAAAAGACAAGAGTTTAAAAATTGGCGATTTTTTGAATTAACAGTATTGGCTGGAAAGAAAGCAAGATTTCCTGTTTGTTGTATTATTCAATTTGCATTAGAAATTGCTTATGACCAAAATCCTGCTCAAGAAAGAATAAATGAATTTGGAGAGAAATTAGAAAAAGTTTTACATTCAAAAAATAACGGATATATTCCTTGTTCGAGGTGTGCTAATAAATATATTAGGAAATATTACAAAAGATTAAAATGACCGAAAAAAGAAAAATCTCCATAATCATTGATGATTTAGATGATATTCAAAAAGTCCTTGTAGCACTTGATAATTTATTTCGTTCTTTATTAGAGTATTACATAGATACCGATTTAAGTAAATTAAGTTTATTCGTGATTAGTTGTGGGGTATATTTTGGGAAATTATTAACATTGCTTGGATACAAAGAAGGAGATTTCAAAGATGGATGAAATTTTAGAAAAATACAAACAACAGTTATTGGCGAGGGGCATTTCTCTCAATTATTTTTATAGGATGAGAATTTTTTTGTCTTTTCTTGCTAATAAAAAATTGGAATATAATTCTATTAATCAAGAAAATGTAGTGCAATTTTTGAATGAAGGAAAATACAATGAGCAATCAAAAAATTCTTTCATTAATGCTGGTAGGGATTTTTATAAATTTTTAGGGCAAGAAAATAACGAATGGACTAAACTAAAATTGATGAAAGTAGAATATAAAATACCCGAATACCTAACCGAGCAAGAATTAGAAAAAGGAATTTCTTATCTCATTACTTATCATAGTAAAAAAATAACTCCAGATAAATATAGGGCATTAATTCATTTCATTTTTTATACAGGGGCAAGGAAAGAAGAAGTATTAAATCTACATAGAACTGACTTTGATTTTGAAAAAGGAAGTGTTAAATTATTTGGCAAAGGCAAAAAAGAGAGATGGGCATATTATCCCGATAGAATAGGTAAGGAAATTCAAGATTTTTTCTCAAGCGAAGCAGAAGTAAATAACGCCTTTTCCATTTCGTTAGGAAAGATTTATTACTATATTAAAAAAATGGGGAAATACTTAAACAAAAATATTTATCCTCATTTATTAAGGCATAGTGCTTGTAGGCAGATGTTAAGAAAAGGGATACAATTACCAGAAGTGAGCAAGATTTTGGGGCATACATCGCTCCAGACTACTTTAAGATACGCTGAATTGAATGAAGAAGAACGCAGAGAAGATTATAGAAAGAAGATGAAATGAAAACTTTAAGATTATTAATTACCAAAAAATGTAACCGACATTGCAAGGGATGTTGCAATAAGGATTGGGATTTAGATAATTTATCAATAGTATCTCATTATAATTATGATGAAGTTATTTTGACAGGTGGAGAACCTTTAATTTTTATTGATAAGTTAATTGATTTATGTAAAAGTATTAGGAAAAAAACAAAAGCAAAAATTTATGTATATACTGCATTAATTAAGTATCCGATAGAAGTTTTATCTATATTAAATGCTGCTGATGGACTTACGGTAACATTGCACGATAAAGAAGATAGTTTCTTTTTTAATAGTTTAGATTTTATGGTGAATTCCGCAAAAATACAAAATAAATCGTTAAGATTAAATGTTTTTAAAGGAATAAAGTTTTCTGCTTCTAAAATTTGGAAAATAAAAAAAGATATACAATGGATAAAAGATTGTCCATTACCAAAGAATGAAGAATTTAAAAGATTGAAAGTATTATTTTAAAATAAGGATAAATAAATGAAAAGAAAAGTAATACATTTATATCACAGTGGAGAATCGGAAGGATGCGAAATGAAAATTACAGAAGATTATGAAGAATTTAGTCTCCGAGAAGAATTAAGAACTTTATTAATTGAAAATTTTAAAAGAATATTAAATTATATATTGAGGTTAAGATGAAATTTTTCAGACCTATGTTAGCTCCAAATGAAGAAATAAGTATAAAAAATTTACAATACCCTCTTTTAGTTAGTTATAAATTAGATGGGATTAGATGTATATTTAAAGATGGGCAAATGTATAGTAGAGCATTGAAACAATTTCCTAATATACAACTGAAGAATAGATTTAAAGATGTGATTTATTGGACTAAAGAACAGGATGTGATTCTTGATGGAGAATTACTTGCAAAATCCATAACATTTAATGAATTAAGTGGATTAACTCGACAATTAAATAAAGAACTACCCAATGATTTACATTTCTATTGTTTTGATGCAATAACAAATGAAAATTTTAATCAAACGTTTTTAAATAGAAAAAAAGAACTGGATAGAACTGGAGTTGATTATTTAAAACATGTAAAAATATTACAACAGATTTCTGTTAATTCATCGGGTGAAATTGATGCAATATATGAGAAAGCACTCAATTGGGGTTGCGATGGTTTAATTCTGCGAGACCCCAATGGAAGATATAAATTTGGTAGAGGTACTATTAAAGAAGGATTGATTTATAAAATGAAACCATTTCAAACATTTGATTCTAAGATTATAGATGTATTACAGGGAACGATAGTAAATCCAAAAGCAGAAAAAACCATTAATGAATTAGGATATTCCAGAACATCGAAATTAAAAGAAGATAGATTACCATCAGGTCGTGCCAGTGATTTTGTTGTGAAGTATGATGGTAAGGAATTAAAAATTTCTATTGCTATGACGCAAGACGAAAAAGAAGAAGTATGGAGAAATAAAGAAAAATATATGGGAAAAATGATAGAATATAAAGGGATGCTTGTAGGGTCAAAAGACCTTCCTCGTCATCCTATATTTTTAAGATTTAGAGAGGATAAAACATGTTAATTAAAATAATTGATTTTTTATGTAGTCTTACACTAATAATAAGTATGTATCTCTGCGGAACGAAGCCAAAGTTAGGTTGGGGTATTTATATTATTAATGCTTTCTTTTATACTTTTTTGATGTGGAATAAAGGACTTTTATTTATGACAATAACAGGAATAATATTAGGTATTATAGGAGTGAAAAATTATATAATACAAAGGAGGATAAAATGTTACAAACTATTATAACTTGGGCTCAACCTTTAACAGTTATTGTATTTATTATTGCTGGGATAACACAATTGCTTTTAAAAAATTGGCAATTTGGATTAATGAACATAACTCTAGCTTGGTTTAATTTTTTATGTTTTTATGGACATTTAATATTTAAAAAATAATATGAAAGAAATAATTAGAAAATTAAAACTATTAGCAAAAAATAATAAATTAGGTTATCCTTTTTCTGCTTGTATAAAATATAAAGGAAATTTATATTATGGAGTTAATGAAGTTATTTCTAAAAATGACCCAACTGCTCACGCAGAAATGCAAGTAATTAGATTAGTTTGCATAAAGAATAAAATTTATAATTTAAAAGGAGCTATTATTTATTCTTCGGGAGACCCATGCCCAATGTGTTTAACTGCGATTGCTTGGGCAGAGATTAAAAAAATTTATTATATTAATCCTTATTATGTAGCCACTTCTAATAATAATTATTATGATAGACCATCTAAAGAAGTGAATAAATTTTTGAAATTAAAAAGGAAGATTAAACAACTAAAATGAATAATATCTGGTCAATAAGTATAGATGATTACCTAACAATAATGGAAGAAGCAATTATGTTAGGTAAAGAAAGAGGAAAAAAAGAAGGGGACAATTTAGAACAAGAATTTTTTGAAATAGCCAAGAAAAAAGGATTAATAAATAAAATAAAACATTTAGGAACAACAGAAATGGATAAGGATTTATTGGCAGGAAATTTAAGGGAAGAAGGGCTAAAAATTCTTAATTTAGGAGAGAAAAATGATATGTCCTAATGACGGAAGCAAGGATTTCGATGATTTAACTTGTCGTGATTGTAAGTGGTATATGCAATGCTTTAAAATGTGGCAAGATGGAAATATTTTTGGAAAAGATTTTGGAGACAATTTTCCTACTATGAAAAATATTATTAATAAAACATTCATTCCTGAATTGAAAGAAATTGAACAAATTAAAAAAGAAAATCAACCAAAAATTTCTCAAGAAGATATAGAAGATTTAAAGATAGATTTGGAATTATATGGGAGAAAAAATGCAAGTTAATTTCGATACAAAAACTATTCATTGCTATTCTTGTAATAAGGATTATGGATTAGATAATATATTTTTACATTTATTATGGGAAGGAAGTATAACTTGTCCACAAGACCATTTGGTAGGTAGAGAAGAAGATTATGAATGGTTTTTACTAACGCAAGCATGTCAATATTATTATCTTTATCATAGAAAAGGATATTGCCGATGTGTACAAAATGAATGTAATTGTTTTGGAATAGATGAGGAATGTTCTTTTCCATTAGGAAAAAAAAGCTATGAAGAAGAATAACGAATTAAAATTTAAACTTACATTTAAAAATGATATATTTGGGGATATTTCAATTTATCATTTAACTGAATTAGAAATGAAGAGCGGAGCATTAAATAAAATTTTAAGTAGTGGAATGAGAGAAAATGGATATAGTCTCATAGATATTTGTAAGGAGGAATAGATGAAAAATCTAACTAATTTAGTAAGACAATACAAAAAAAGTAAAAATAAAAAATTATTAAATGAGATTTTTATAAAATTAAATAATACAATAAAAGATAAAGCCCAAAAAGTTTTTTATAAACAGAATTTTTTTGGTAAAAAAGAAATGAGAATTTGTGATACCAAACAAATAGAATTAGAAGATGTAATACAGGATTTGAATTTATTTATTTTAAGAATTATTACGGATTATAATATTAAACAACCATTTGAAAATTATTTTAATTGTTCTCTAAAATTATATAAACCAAGTTTTATAAATGCAGAATTTATGAAAAATTTGAATACCCAATCTATTTATCAACTCAATGAAGAAGGAAAAGAAGAAAATATAGCAGAAAAAATTCCAACTTCTGAACCGATAAATATAGAATTTAATCATCCTTTGACCGAAGAAGAGCAAGAAGTTTGGGAATTATTAAAAGGGAACTTAAATCTATCCCAAAAAGAAATTGCCGAAGAATTAGGGCTTTCGCAACCAACCATAAGTGGTGTAATAGCAAGGATTAAAGGAAAGATACAAAAATAAATTGATAAAAACACAAAAAATCTCTATATTCTATAGTAGAAGGGAATGAGATGACAATGAGCCATAAAAGGCTAATAGTCCAAAAATAAGATGATGATAAATGTTAAAGATAAGAATTTTTTTATGTTCAAAATCATTCAAATAAAATTTATTGAAAGGAAATCTTAAATGAACTTTTTGGCAGTATATCGTAAGGCAAAACGCTTAACTCAATTTGATGTTGCCAAAATTTTAGGAGTTACCGACACTTTAATAAGTAAGTGGGAAACAGGGAAAATAGTTCCTACTAATGAGCAACTTGTTAAA
>Ga0315295_10000900_pt1 | contig 25303 bp, 21 predicted proteins | sample YL17G14_0_MG_FD_204453 | JGI IMG/M metagenome (GOLD analysis project Ga0315295, IMG submission 204453) | Sediment microbial communities from Yellowstone Lake, YNP, Wyoming, USA - YL17G14_0 | ecosystem: Environmental > Aquatic > Freshwater > Lake > Sediment | place: USA: Wyoming | collected... | reverse complement strand
AATCCTTCGCCGCAGCAACAATGTTATCCGGGTAAGGTGGTAGGCCGCAATGACGGGACCCAACACGCGGATGGCAAAGCTGTACAATCGCGGGGAGCGCATGATTGATGCCTTGAGGCGTTCCACCCGCCCCACTGGCTTGGTCGGTCCGCCCGGCTTGACTTGCGCAGGTTGTTCGTCGGCCGGGTCTTGGTCAAAGTCGAGCGCAGCGATTTGCCGTGGCGACTCGGAATGGATGACAACCCGCGGATCGACTCCATAGGCTTCAGGCCGCTGATAGAGAACGACAACGTGGACTTCAAAGCCGCGCTCCACGAGCGCGTTCGCTGCATTTGCCGCCACCCGTTGCGCGCCGCCAGCGCCTAGATGCGCGATCACGAAGGCAAGCTTTTTCTTCGTCCCGTTAGCCGAGGACGCTCCCTCTCTGGAGGTCGAGACGCCCTCTCGCGACGCGTCGGTTCTGTCTACGTCAGGGGTAGGCGTTCGCTGGCTGAGCATTCGCAGCATTATCGTTCCCTTGCGGAACTGGGTAGCGCCGCAGCCTGCTTTGGGCAACAGGAGACACAAGCAAAAACAAGGCAAATCTCTGGCTCATTAGCCACTTAGCGTATTGCTCCCACTACCCTGTCCGCTTTGAGTACCTCCAAGAAGCGTTCGATCAGAGCGGTTTCCGTCCAGGCGATGGATTCGCGCGTGGCGCCGCCGATATGCGGCGTAATGAGGACGTTCCGGCCGGCCCGGGCACTCGCAAGCAGCGGACTGCGCGAAATGCCGCCATGCTCTTCTCCTTCAAGCACGTCCACCGCAACCCCGAACAGTTGCCCGTTCTCCAGCGCCGCGGCCAACGCCGCTTCGTCGACCACCGAGCCGCGGGCGGTGTTGATCAACACGGCGCCGCGCTTTATCCGGGCGACGGCGGACTGGTCGATGAGATGACGGTTCTCCGGGACGGCTGGGACATGGAGGGAAATGACGTCGGCGCTTCGCAGGAGTTCATCGAAGGAGACCGGTTCGGCTGGCGGAGCGATTTTCTCGGTTGCTTTATCGTATGCCACCACGTCCATACCGAACGCAGCGGCGTAGCCCGCCACCATGGCCCCTATCCTCCCATAGCCAATAATCCCCAGGCGTTTTCCTCTGAGCTGCGTGCCCCAGAATCGGTCGCGATCCCAGCCACCGGCGAGCGCATGGGCGGCGGCGGCCGGTGTGCCGCGCATGAGGGCGAGCAGTAGGCCAAAGCAATGTTCGGCCGTCGCCGATACGTCCCTGAGGGCCTTTGGGCAATCGCGTAGGCTGATAACGCGCACCGAAGCAAGGCGCGCCGCGTCGAGGTCGATGTGATCGAGGCCAGTGGTGGCGGAGAGGATGTAACGCAGCCTTGGCGCTTTGGCGATCAGTGGCTTGCCGATATGGCGGCCGAGCCGCACCAACATCGCGTCGCAGTCGGCGAGCTCGCGCGCGAGCGCTATGTCGTCGAGTGGCCCATAGACGACCGTGCCGAGAGCGTCGAGCATCTGTTTGACCTCTTCCGCAAGGTGAAGCGGTTCCGTCACTACGATCTTCATCGTTCGGCCTATTCCTTGAGCATACCGCTTTCGATCAAAGCCCTGGCGATCATCAGATCGCCGGGAACATCGATGTTAATGGAGCGCTCCCAAGGCATCTCATAGATCATCGGGTTATCGCTACGCAGGCGCCCGGTTTGGACGAAGAACTCGGTCGTGATGAGATAGACAGCCCCATTGCGCTGGTAGACCGTCTCTAAATCCTGCCGCCGGGTAGGCTCCTCGCCAGCGAGATAGGGAGTGCCGCGCTGCTCGTCCTCCTTGAGGCGATACATTCCGCTCGGATGGCGAATGCCCTCGGCACGGCAAGCGCTGATCAGCGACTCGCACCCAGTGCTCTTGAACAATTCGAAAGCAGCATCGATATCGGCCGCAGTGCGAAGCGGTGTGATCGGTTGGGCGACGAACAGCGCATCCGGAATATCGCGACCGTCCGCCTGCCACGCGTCAAGCGCATGCGCAACCACGTGAGCCGTCGTAGAGTCGTCTTGGGCAAGGCTTTTTGGTCGGTTCACCACGAATATGCCTGGACGGTCGCGGTAGCGGGCGAGGAGATCTTCGTCGTCAGTGCTGAGAATGATCCCGGTTACCGACCGCGCGAGCTCCAGTGCTGTCACCGTATAGTCGACGAGAGGCCTGCCCGCGATCAGCGCCTTGTTCTTGCCTGGCACGCCTTTGGACCCTGCCCGGGCAGGAATGATTGCAAGCATGGGGCAGCTCACCGCAATTCAAAAAGCTGCTCCCATCGGATGTCCTTGCGACAAGGGCTCTCGGCCGGTCCGTTGGACGTCGTGGGAGGGTTAGCTAGATATCCTTCTAATCTTGGCCGTTGGCCGCTCGTCCTCCGCGTCGAGATAACTCAACGTCTTCTCGAGGCGAAGCGGCGCCGTGGCGAGAATGTCGGCGATGCGCTTGCCGGAGTTGCCGTCGCCGAACATCAGCGAGCGCGGATAGCGGCCGTTGGCTATCTGGCGCTCGATCGCCTGGTAAATATCGTCGGCGCTGTGCGGCACGTCCATGACGTTTCGCACCCGGCCGCGCCCACGCTGCCGGCTGCCAATATTGACGCTCGGCGTGCCGAGGAATGCCGCCTCACGCAAGCCCGACGACGAATTGCCGATCATGCAGGCCGTGTTGTTGAGGAGCCGCGCGTAGTCCTCGGGAGAGAAGTTGCGATAGAGGTGCAGATAGGTGGGATTGTTGTTCTCACGAAACACGCGCAAACCCTTGGCGATGTCGTCGGAGCCAGCGTCGGCGTTTGGCCAGAGCCAGATCACCTGCATACCCTGCCGGCCGATGCGATCTACTGCCTTCAGCGTCGCCTCGATCTGCGCCAGGCCCTCGCCATACTCGGTGGTGACGGGATGCTGGAGCACCATGACATAGGGCTTGGAGACGTCGAGCTCGGCGCCCACGCCCTTATTCCGCGCGAAGATATCCGCTGGCAGCGCCAGATCGTTCTCAACCAGAACATCGATCGAAGGGCAGCCGGTAACATGGATCGTGTCTTCCCGCTCGCCCATGCGCAGCAGAAAATCGCGGGCGCGCTCGGTCGCCGGGAAATGAATGTGGGAGAGCTTGGTGATGGCGTGGCGGACATTCTCGTCGATAGAGCCCGTCACCTCGCCGCCTTGCGTATGCGCCACGGGAATATTCATGTAGCTCGCGGCGATGGCGGTGGCGATGGTCTCGAACCGATCGGCGACGGTCAAGACCACGTCAGGTTTCAGCGCCTCGAGATGAGTGGCAAGCTCAATGGTGCCGAGCCCGACCGACTTGGCCATGGTGACCGGCGTTTCGCCATCGACGATGGAATGCACGACTGCCTGAGGCTCGAACCCGTCTGCGCGGATCACATCGATGGCCTTGCCAAACCGGTAGAGAAGCGCCGAGGCCCCGACCACGAGCTGAAGCTCGAGGCCGGGGTGGTCGGACGCGGCGCGCAAGAAGCTCTTGATGCGGCCGTAATTCGCCCGGCTGTTGACGACAACGCAGACCTTCCGTTGGCTCACGATCACTCCTCCAGGTCGTTCCAGCGCAGAATCCGCTCCGGAACGACGTCGCGCGCAAGGCGGCGTCCGGCGATCTGCCCGGCAGCTTCGAGCGGGATGCCCCCACCTGGCTTCTTGGTCACGATCATTTCGGGCCTTAGTACCGTGCCGGCAGGAAGTGGGCAAATCGGCGCGAGGCTCTTGCTAAAAATCTCCCGCATTCCCAACATTTTCTCAGTCATAGCATCCTTGTCCACGGGATGAGAGTCCATTGTCGCTAGCGCATCGCGCATCTGGCACAAGAGCTTCAGCTCGTCGAAGGTGACCGAGGCGGCCACGTCCGGGCCGAACATGCGGCGATGGAAGGTGGCATGGACTTCAAGCAGGTTCGCGCCTCGCGCCAGTGCCGCCATGCCGGGAAATATGCTACCGCTGTGATCGGACAATCCCACCGGACAATCGAACTCCCGGCGGAGATCGTCGATTACATTCAGCCCTACCGCTTCGAGCGGCGTCGGATAGGTGCTCGTGCATTGCATCAAGGCGAACGGCAAGCCCAGGCTTCGGAACATGGCGACGGCATCGGCGATCTCGCTCCGCTTGGACATGCCGGTGCTGAATAGGATCGGTACGCCGGTCTCCGCCATCGCCCGCCACAGATCGGCCGACGCAAACTCGCCTGAGCCAATCTTCCACGCCGGCATGCCGATGCCACGCAGCAAGTCGACGGCGGCCACCGAGAACGCCGAGCTGAGGAACACAAGCCCGCGCTCGCGGGCATGCGCCGCTAGGCCCTGCCATTGCTCCGGCGTGAACTCCATCCGCCGCCAATAGTCGAAACGTGTGGCGTCCTGCTGCGAGAAGCGCACCCTGAACGCCTCGTCCAGGGTGGACTCAGCCGCGGCGATGTGAGTCTGGAACTTGACCGCATCCGCTCCGGCATCGGCGACCGCATCGATGAACGCATGCGCTAGCCCGAGCGAGCCATCATGCGCTTGCGCAATCTCGGCGATGATAAGAGCTGGGTTGCCAGGCCGAACGCTGCGGCCGGCGATACTCAAACCGGTCACGTGCCGAACCCGCGTTTGACGAGTGTGTTCATCTCTGGCCAGCCGGAAGCACTAGAATGGCGAGGACTGGGCACCATACTAGCCTGCGCCACGTCCTGTGCACAGCTAATGGAGGACCCAAAGCCGATCGTGGAAGCGGGTGATTTGCGGCGCTTGCGTAAGGATCGAGGCGTCAGCCCATTGCGCAAGCGGGCCGCTGATCTCTTCCTCGGCGACCCCCGGAAACTTCTGTATGGTGCGCTCGTCCTTCTTGGCGTTCGACGGCTGCAGTGACCCTCGCCTGGCAGCACGGAAAAGTCTTGAAAGGAAGCCACCACCTACTCCCACGTCGGCCGGGCGAACCGGCCGCACATCCAGTTGCTCAACCTGGTCGAGGATCCGCTCGGCCGCGTAAGGCGGCTCCACATTGACGATGGAGTTGCGTATCCGCTCGCGCTGCGGCGCGAGCCCCTTACGCACATCTTGCTGATCCAGCCCGCGAACCCGCGCCAGGCCACATGAGAGTTCCTCGGCGTTGGTCACCCACTCGCTGGCGCGATCCTGCTCCCCGATGAATTCGCTCTCGGCATCCGGCACGTAAGAGAACACGGCGCGATCGAGCAAAAGCCCCTCAATGCCGGTGGTGCAGCCTGGATGAACGACTGCATCGGCCGCCATCATCCAATTGTTGGCGCTGCCTTCGTAGCGAACGTCGATATTGAGCGGCCGACCCCACTCCCGCCACACGTCGTGATTTTCCACGGGGTGTGGTCGAATGACGATCTTCTCGGCCGAGCCCGAAGTCGCCAGATCGCGCAGCAAATCCTGCAAGCCCTGCATCTGCCGCCGCTTGAAGTTCAAATGGCGGCGGATGAAGTCGGCCTCGCCCCCTTCGGCGATCATTCCCCGCGCGATCAGCTTGGCAACGGGATCATCGGCGGGCCGGAAGGGATTGGGTCTACCGAAGTTAGTGTTGACCAGCACGAACCGGCCGAAGGTCTCCCTGATCGCGCCGGCCTCGTGGTTGTAGACGCAGCGCACCCCGGGCAAGAGGGTATCGAAGCGGGGATTCCCGGTGATCGCGACCTTGTCGTCGCCTTCAGGGCGATAGTTGTGGATGTGTTGCGCGTTGCGCTCTCCCGGGACAAGCAGGATGTCGGTCCAGCGCAAAGAATTCAGTCCGAGCTTGCGCGTACAGTAGTCCCGCCCATCGGCGTAGACGATGCTCTCCTCGCACAGATTGACGATGCGGTGGCCGGCGGCGCGGATCTGCTCGAGCCTCGCGGCCTTGCCGTCGGGGATGCTCGTCTCGACAAAGACCCCTGCCGGATGATCGAGCATGAACTTCCGCGTGTCGGCGTGGGCGCCCATCACCACGATCCAGCCGCGTTCCACCGCCCGCGCGGCAAGAAAGGTCTTGCCGAGCAGCTCGCGGGCTTTCGTCTCTATCGGCAGATAGAGCACGCGGCGTTTGGTCACGACCGTAGCCCCGTGGGTAGGATCGCTAAGTCAGTGTCGCCCATCCCAGTCACCTATTGCAGGAGGCTCGCCTGTCCTGGCGCAACGCTTTCCACTAGGCCGCGATGGTGGCAGCCGTCTCGGGCGTCACCGCGCGGTTGGCCTGCGTGACTACGTCGAGCAACCTGACCAGAGCATAGACCGACTCGATCACCGGCGTTGGCGTGTTGGTCAGCCTTCCCATCTCAAGGATCGCGCCGACCAGAGCCTCGTTCTCAAGAGGCTTTCCGGCCTCAAGGTCTTGAAGCATCGAGGTCTTGTGCTCGCCAACCTTCTCGGCGCCCTCGACGCGTTGCTCGATGGTATGGCGGAAGGTGATGCCGAGCTTCGAGGCAATGGCCTGCGCCTCCGTCATCATCGCCACCGCGAGCTGACGCGTTTCAGGGTATCGGCAAATCCCCGCCATGGTGGCGTGGCTGAGCGCGCTGATGGGATTGAACGTGAGACTGCCCCAAGCCTTGAGCCACATCTCGGCGCGAATGTCGGTAAGCACGCGCGACTTGAAGCCGGCCTTGATCAAGGCATCGCTGATCTTCTTGGCGCGCTCGCTCTCACGGCCGTCGAGCTCGCCGACGGGGAAGCGCTCTCCTTCCACATGTTGCACCACGCCGGGCGCGGCCAAGGCCGCGGCAGGATAGGCGACGCAGCCCAAGATCCGGTCCGCGTGGATCGCCTCGGACAGGAGGCCGCTCGGGTCGAGACTTTCGAGCCGCCTGCCGTCGAAGCGGCCGCCTTCTTTATGGAAGTACCACCACGGCATGCCGTTCTGCACGGTCATGACGATGGTGTCGGGCCCAAGCAAATGATGGATATCCTCTGCGACCCTATGCAAATCGTAGGCCTTCACACCGAGCACGACGAGGTCCTGCTCGCTAGCATCGGCCGCCTTGTGGAAGGCCTTGACGTTGGCTTTCAAGATGGTGCCGTCCTCCAAGTGCAGGTGGAGGCCTTTGCTCCTGATCGCGGCGAGATGCGCGCCCCGATCGATGACCGAAACGGTCTCGCCGGCGAAGGCAAGTTTAACCGCGAGCAGGCCGCCGATCGCGCCGGCGCCGACAACACAGACCTTCATTTGACACCCTCACTGTTCGCCGGCGGAGAAGCACAGTCGAACATTCCCCTGTTTCCGCCCTGCCCTTTTTGGATGCTTGCAGCGGGCAGGCGATGCTATAGAGCGGAAGCCACTTATAGCCCGTAGTCATTATATTGCCGCGCTGCGATAGTGCAAGCGAGAGTTGGTCTCAAGAGCGTGTGCAGTTCGACAAAAAAGCGAGAGCTGTCAAGCGCTTATGAGTAGAAACACCAACGCCCCCGCAATAGAACGTCCCAACAAAGAGGGTCCGGTTTCGCCACCGGCAAGACCGCTCGTCACGGCCAAGGACATCTACGAAGTGCCGCGCTTGGCGGTGCAGGGAGTGCTCGCCTGGGCGTTGCCGGAATCAGCGTGGTGGCCGCTGTCGCGTCTCTTCGGCAAGGTCAATGCGGCGACGCATCCTGAGCGTACGCGCAACGAGACGGCGCAAGTCGCAGCGGTTCTTTCCCCCACCCCTTGCGCGAGCAGCGTGCATCGCGTCGCCGTGGAGAACTGGGCCAATCGCTACGAGGAGCGATTCCAATATATGCGCGCCTGGCGGCCCGGAGGCTGGGAGCCCGCGATCGACATAATCGGCGCAGAGCACGTCTCCACGGCCTTGGACAGGGGGCACGGGATCATCCTGTGGGCCGGCAATTTCAGCTTCAACGATCTCATCGCCAAGATCGCCTGGCGACGCTTGGGATTGGCGGTCAGTCATTTCAGCCGCCCCATCCATGGCTTCTCCAGCACGCGCTTCGGCGTCCGCTATCTCAATGCCGTGCGGCGCGGCATAGAAGATCGCTATCTCGGTGAACGGCTCATGACCGAGGAGGATGACACGCAGATCGCCTTGCAGCGCTTGCGCGAAGGCCTCAAGGCGAATGGCGTGATCTCGATCACGGTCGGCAATAAGGGCCGGCACACGGCACCCGCCAATTTCCTTGGCGGCCGCATCATTCTTGCCACGGGGCCGCTTGCCATGGGGCGCACCCCAGGTGCTGCGGTGCTGCCGGTGTCCACATTGCGTCTTGAGCCCGGCAAGTTCGAGGTTGCGATCGGCGCGCCGATCGAGGTGCGAGACGACGCCGAGGGCAAGCCCGACTATGCGGCCGCGGTGCAGGCCTATGCCGATTGGGTGACACCTTTCGTGCTGCGCGATCTTGGACAATGGCGCGGCTGGCGCTACACCAAACCCGCATCCGCCTAGCCAGGGGGGGGCGCTTCATTCAGTCTGCGCGGCGATCTCCATAATAGACAGCGCCATGCGGGAAGGCATTGCAGTTGTGACGGGGCAACGCAAAGCGCTCCGCGTCCGCAAGCGGCGATTCGATGTCACGCGCCTCGAAGGCGAAGGCGAAGGGACAGCCGGCTTCGGCAACGGCTCTCTCCGTCTCTGGCGAGAACGCCGAGCGCGAGCCGAAGGGATAGCAATAGCCCCACGCGCGGCTGCCGCCGTTCCGCTCGACAAAGTCGGAGGATATCCGGATCTCTTCACGTTGGCGCTCCGGTGAGAGCCTGGTCGAGACTTCATGGCTGTGGCCGTGCGGACCTATGCCCATGCCCGCGTCGCTGAGCTCGCGCATGCCACGCTCATCGACATAGAAATCCTGCCAGCGCGGCGGCGCGCCGGCAAAGGCGTGGTCGAACAACGCGTCGAGAGCCGCTCCCCGCTCCTCCGCGCTGAGCCGCCAATTGAAAAGCTCCTTCAGGAATTTCGTGGTCTCGTCGGATGTCTGATGGGTGTAGGGCGAGACGGCATTGCCGCTTTGGTTTTCGGCCTCCAAACATTCCGGCGCGTTGGACTTGAGCCAAGCGAGCGCGGCCGGCGCGCCAAGCCGCCCCAAGGCGAGGTGTACCTTGTGCACGTCGAGGATGCGCCCGGTCACGGCAGGCCCCGAGCTCACATAGAACAGGCCGAAGAGCCCGCGCGCCTCAAGGGCGGGCAGCACGAATTCAGCGTGATCGCGCAAGCCGTCGTCGAACGTGAGAAGCACGCCGCGCGGCGCCGGGGCGCCTTCCACCCAGCGAACGAAGTCCTCGCGCCCGACAAAGCCGTAGCTGCTCGCGAAATCGTCAAGCTGGCGCTCGAACTCGGCGAGGCTCAGATAAGGAAAATACGGCAGCCCGTCGGCGGCCGGCCGCACATAATGATACATCACAGGCTTCACGGGCTGCACTCCACCAGCCCTGCATAGCCCATCTCAGCGGCCTCTGCGCAGATCGCGTCGGTCTCGACGGTCAGGGCCGTTACGAGCGCGCCACGCCCGCGCCGATCCAGTTCGGCGTGCGCAAGCTCCCAACGCTCTTCGCCGATCATCGAACGCCAGATGCCGATGCGGCTATCGGTGAGCGGCATAGCGAGCCTTTTCAGCGTCGAGCTGTTCTTGCCGGTCACGCGTTGGACGCGCTCAAAGTCCTGGGGCCGGCCGTCAAACCTTGCGACCTCAGGCTCCCACGCCTCACCGAGAAAGGCGATAACCTCCCGCATGGTCGCTTCAGGCGCGAGCACGAGCCTCTCATGGCGAAGCTCTTGATAGGCAGGATGGACACCTCCTTGGGCGCCGAGCCACTCTCGCGCAGCTCCGACGGTATTGCACCAATGCTCGGCAAAGACCGCAGGTTCGGTCCATTTGCCGATTTCGACCATTGAGGCATAGACGTCACGAGGATCGCGCGCGACGTGGAGCACCTTGGCGCTCGGCCAGGACGACAGGATGCGGCCGATGTGACCCGCATTGTATGGGGTCTTCTCGACCCAGCGGGACCTTCCGTCGCGGCGCACGACAAAGTCCATCAAGCGGTCGAGGCACGCTTCGACTTGCGCGGCATCGCCAACCGCTTTTTCGAGCGCGGCGCATGGAACGCCAATGAAGATCGAGAGGCGCTCAAGCGAGGCGCGCCGTTCCTCGGGGGCGCTCGCTTGCGGACTTTCTGCGAGCCACTGGGTTTCCAGCCCCGCGAACAGGCGCGAATGGCGCCCCAGCATCGCGCGGAGGAGCGAGGTGCCGGATTTGAACATGCCGCCAATGAAAACAGGATCGCCTGTGGCGCCGAGCCTAAGGTCGCTTCGCTCAGCGCCGGTCTCTCCCCGCAATTCAAAAATCGGCTTCGCCATGCTCATCCCAAACATCGTCAAATCATTCAGGGGCTCGCGCGCACCCCATTCGGGCATCACTGAACGAAGATGTTGCTGAGCGTGCCTACCCCTTCGATCGACACGTCGACCGTGTTCGTTGGATCCTTCATCGCGCCGACGCCGATCGAGGTGCCGCAGGCGATGATGTCCCCTGGCATGAGCATCATGTCCTGCGAGAGCAGACTGACCAGCCTCGCCGGAGGAAAGATCATGTCGGTTGCGGAATAGTTCTGGCGTTCTTGCCCGTTCAGCACGGTCCTGACGCGGAGCGTCAGCGGATCGAGGCCGGTGGCGATCACCGGACCGAACGCACCGAAACCGTCGAAGCTCTTGGCGCGGGTCCATTGCGGGAACGCCGGAGTCTTGTTGATGAGGTCCACCGCGGTTACGTCGTTGACGCACGAATATCCAAAAATATGGTCTGGTGCCTCGGTCTCGCTGACATACGAGCAGCGCCGGCCGATGACGATCCCGAGCTCGCCCTCGTAAATCACCTTACCGTCATAAGACTTGGGCCTGTGAATGGTGTCCCCATGGGCTGCAAAGGCGCTGGGAGCCTTGAGAAGATAAAGTGGCTCATCGGGTGGTGGCGTTCCAAGCTTGGCCGCAAGTTGGTGGAAGTTATTCCACAGACACACCATCTTGCTGGCATCGGACGGCGTGCGTACGCGCGCATCGGAAAGTCGAACGTTGTTATCTGTGGGGATGGCGCCGGTGAACATGTCCCCCTGGTAAACGTGAATGATGCCATCCTGTAAGGTTCCGAACTGAAGCCGCCCGTTGTGCTCGAACCTCAGCCATTGGGTCATAACATGCTCCCCGGCTCATACGGCTTGTCGTTGCACGGCTGCTCAGCTCGAGTCGATGCGGAGCTTAGGCACGATCACCGCTCCTCCTGGCACCCAGCGACCAAGCAAACCATGCTCGACATGGGAAGCAAGCGAGTCAAGTGAGTGGAATCGGATAGCTAAATGAGGGACTCTATCGGGATAGGCGGGGGGCCTTGTCAGAGGACAAGCATCAGAATTGAGGTTGACAAGCGTCAGAATTGGGTTTGAAGCCCATTTTGAAGCCCATAATGAGAGCCGCTCTGAGGGGCCGTGGGCTGTCCTTATCCAGCTGAGCGCGATAAAGTGACACGATGCTCCAGGGCATTTTCAGAAGGCGCAGCGCTGCACCGGGCGGGCTCCTCCCGCGCCTGTTGGACCACATCGAGCAATCTGGCCTGATCCGTTGCCCCCTTGTGCTTATTTCTCAGATTTCCCGATCAGGTGGTACCTGGGTCAGCCAACTCTTCGATCATCATCCGCAGGTTTGGGCGCACCCGCTTGAACTTAGAATCGGATATTCGCGGAAATGGGATTGGCCGGGAAAATGGGATTGGCCAGAACTGTCCTCAGTTAGCGACGCGCATGATGCCTGGCACATCCTCCGGTATACTAAGGCCGAAGAAAGATTCGGCGCCGGGTCTTACTATAAGGGAAATGACCAGACTCACCCAATGCTGTTTAGTGTCGATATCCAGCAAGCGTTGTTTCTACACCTTTCCGCAAACTGGACGCCATCGACTGATCGGGAGTGGTTCAATATCTACTTCACGTCGTTCTTTAGCGCTTGGCTCGACCACCAACGTCGCTATGGCCCCAAGCGATATGTAACTGCCTTCGCATCGATGCTCGCGCTGGCGCCAGCGAGTATGGCGCGATTCCGCCAAGTCTATCCGGACGGGTGGCTCATCAGCATCATCCGAGAACCATTGGGGTGGTATTCCTCCGTAAAGCAGCACGCATCCGGGAGCGAAAGCCACAAAAACACAAAGAAACGCCGCGGGCCTGAAGGGGCCGAAGCAGCCTACCTTGATAACATTCAGGCTATTCATGACAACCGTGAGTTGTTCGGTGAACGATTTATACTGGTGGACTACGACGCATTGGTTTCGGACACGGAGACTACCATAAGCGCCTTAGCGGCCCGGATCGGTTTGGACTGGCACCCATCCCTGACACGCCAGACTTTTAACGGCATGACCATACAACCAAACACCTCTTTTCAGGGCGAGCGCGCCAAAAATCGTGCGTCTATCTTGACCGAAGAGGATGTGGCTCGGATCAACGATGGACCGATGATGGCTGCTTATCTGGCGACACGGCCGCGCTAGCGGACGTCGCGGTGCTCAGAACTCATAGCCGAGGAGCTCGATCTCGCGCGCGTACCAACGCCCCACGATATCGCGGGTGTCTTCGTCGTAATATTTCCGGTAGGGATTGTTGCCATGGCGCGACGTGGTCTTGGCCCGCGGCAGCTCCGTAGCGAGGGTGAGGCCAACGTGTTCGAGAGCACGCTTCAAATCCTCTTCGAGGTTCTCGAAGCGTCCGATGAAATCCACCGAGATATTCCCGTCGATCGCATAGATATCGTAATTGTTCATTTGTGCCCGCTTGTCCGTATGGATGAAGGTGGTGAAAGGCGGCGGCTCTTTCTCGTGCCGATAGCGGTGGTAATAGAGCGACACTTGCCGATCCCATGGGTTGCGCTCGAAGGCGAATTTGAAATAGCTTCGCCAGACTTTCTCGTCGATGTGCTCGCAGATCTCCGCCGCCTTAGCGTGATTATAGTAGCCATAATCCTTGGTCTTCAATTTGACCCGCTTCAGCGCATGCGGAGATTTCCACCAGCCATGCAGCCGCCAGTTCTGCGCCCCTCGTCCATTGGCACGCAACGCCTCATCCATCTCGCTGAGGGGCGTGATAATGTCTTCGGGTCCGCAAAGCTGGCTCAGGGCAAGCTCGATGCTTGTCCCAGCGGTCTTCTTGGTTTTAAGGAAAATGAACTTGTGCTTGTGAGAGAGGATCATTGAAACTTGACTGGTACTATCAGCACCTCGGAATGCTACTCGAGTTTGCGCCGACGAGGCAAGGCGCCGACGGCAACCGCGCTGGGTGGGAGTGGTCGCGGGAAATGTTCCTGTCCATTAGGCTTCGCGAGCAGTTAAGCCTTTGCGCCCAAATCAATACCCGGTGTATCTCCTGATACCGACGATCCAAGTCCTGGACCCGTCGGCGAGCCAAGCTCGGCAAGAGCGGCGTCGAAGGTCGACTGCAGGAGCCGAGCGGCAGTGGCACTGCTGACCTCGTGTTTCTCGAAAACCAGTTGCACGCGCCGCCGCGGCAGGAGCCCATTCCAGGGATAGTTTGGATCTCGCTCCGGTGAGGAGAGAATTGTGACCGGCCCGTTGAAGATCCGCGGCCGATAGTGCCGCAGGGCAGCATGAAGCTTGGCGCGCGCGTCAATCGCTTGCGGCTGCCCGGGCAATTTTGAGCGACCTCGCTGTTCCTGCGACAGGAGCCTGTTGCGAGATCTCAGCAGATCCTCGGAAAAATCTGCTTTCTTACGCATCATCCGGTGAGCGAAGGTACGTAACCGATGTAACAGCAATTGCGTGCGCAACCAAGTTTTTGAGGGCCTATACGCCTCACCGTAAGCCAGCCTCGCCTTGTTCTTGATTTCCCGTTTAATATTTTGGGGCCGGTTCTTCGGCAGGCCCGGGTCAAGCAGCACGAGTTGCCCAACTGGCCTACCAATCTCGGCGAGTTGACACGCCATCTCGAGCGCTATTAAGGCTCCCACGCAAAAAGAGGCAAGCAGAATTGGCCCTTGCGGATAGCGCTCGACAAGCTGCGCGACATAGACAGCAGCAACGTCCTCGATCCGGTCATAACTTCGTCCCTCTCGAATTCCGGGCAGCTCGAATACATGCAATTCTTGCCCCTCCGCAAAAGCCTGCCGGAACGTAGGCCTGGGAAGAACGAAGCCCTTGCGACCATGAACCAGAAAGATGGGCGGCCGCGTCGCTGCCCCCGCGGCCGGTTGGCTTGATTTGCCGCCCAGCAACCCAGCAATCTGTCTCGGTGAGCCGTGTTCGATGAGGGCCGAAACCTGAAAATCGCGCCCCGTGCGTTCGGAAATTAGGACGCTCAAGATTTCACCAAGGAGGGAATCGCCCCCGACATCGAAGAATTCGTCGTGGGCGCCGACCCGGTCGAGTTCGAACACCTCAGCAAAGGCCCTCGCGATCAATTCCTCAAGTTCGCCAGCGGGTACCTCGTATCGCGTCCGTAGTCCCAAGCTTTCGCGTGTAATCACAAAACCGTCCCCCCCCCGGAGGCCCTGGTCGAAAGGGCGAGATCAGCGCGTCCCACCGACGACATAGTCCATACGCCGCCGGCCTTCTGCCCAGCTGACCGCGAACTCTACGTCCCCCGTCAGGCGATCTCCATAGTTGTGGCCGACCTCCTCATAAAACCGAGGGCTTGGCTTGGGGCAAGTTGGTTCAGCTGTTTCCAAGTGCTTTGTGCACCACTGTGGCGCTTGCGCAACATCGTGGAAAGTGCAGATCAAGGAAACCGGCTGCCGTAGCCGCCTCAACAAGCTTTTTCAAGCTGCTTGCGAAGCTCTGAGCGAAGAACTTTCCCATTGGCGTTACGAGGCAGATTCGGCACGAAGACAAACTTGCGCGGTCGCTTGTCTGGGGCGAGGCGCGTACGGCAGTGAGCATTGAGCGTGGCTTCGGTCAAATCGCAGGAAGAAACCACGAAGGCGGCGATCTCCTCGCCCTCTGGCAATTTCGTGAATCCAACAACGGCGACATCTTGTACCCCCTCACATTCTTCGATCACGGCTTCGACCTCGGAGGGATGCACATTGGCGCCGCCGCGGATGATGAGATCGGAGGTGCGTCCCAACAGGCGCAGAAATCCGTCGTAATCAAGCGCACCGATATCGCCCGGATAAGCCCAGCCGCCTTTGAGCTTATCCCCTGACGCGCGCGTGGTTTCGCCATAAATGCCCCGTGCCATGCCAGGCGAGCGCAGGCGGATAACCCCAGCCTCCCCGCGTGGCAGGACTTGGTCATCGGCGTCCACCACTTGAAGCGCGACGTGCGGCAACGGGCGGCCGAGAGTGTCGGACCGTGCCTCAAGCTCTGAGCCGCAAAGCGAGCTGATGCGGCCGCACAGACTGGACCCATATTCTTGAACGAAATTATCGCACAAGGACCTCTTAGCCTTGATCTTTTCGCCTGGGAACATCGGAGCCCCGAGGCAGTGAAGCGCGTCCAGCTTGTCGAACACAGGCGCGGATGGTTCGCCAAAGAGCTCAAGCAAGTTGCGAACGATCGTCGGAACCGCGCAGACCGAGGTCACCTCCCAGGCCACAATGGCTTCGGCCAGTTGTTGCGCCGAGAACAGCAGCGGATGAAAATAGACTGCCGATCCGCAAAGCAGCGCAGCAAACGTATGGGTGCGAGAGGCCGAGAAAGACAAAGGCAATGGGTTGAGCAACGACCCGCCAAGCCGCTGCGAGGAATCGACGATGGATCGCAAGAGCATCCGCTCATGATCGATCACAATTCCTTTGGGACGCCCTGTCGTACCCGAGGTCAGCGAGATGAACGCGGCAGGAGCCGGCCGCTCTGCGCTCGCCCAGATGGGGCTCCCATCGTGCTTAGCGATGATTTCGGCCCATAAGGGGTCGATGAAAATGGGATCATAACCGGCTGCCGGTATTTGCCGATCTTCGATAATAGCAATCAGGTCGAATTCTTTGGCGAGCAGGCTTCTCTCTGCCGCGTTCGTCCTGAAGTCTATGGGAACGGCTGTGGCCCCCAACATCCAGGTCGCGATAATCAAAACGACGGTTTCAGCACTATCGCGAATACCGATGCCAACCTGTGCTCCGGCGACGATGCCGCGCAACTGTAACTCTCGTGCTGATTGTGCGGCCCGCGCGACGAGTTGCTCATAGGACAAGGTGAGATGTGGCGAGATGATCGCCCTGCGATCCGGCCAGCGGCTCGCCAGACCGAAAAATACATCGGCTAGATTGAGTGAATTCAAGATCTGCCCACTGCCGGTGCCGCCATCATCAGAGTGCAATGACCTGTCGGAATCTTTGCAAGGTTCTGTCGCGCCCAGTCGGTGCCCCACAGTCCCCCCGCAGATCGTCGTCGCGGCCTTTTCGGGCAACGTGTGGCATACGCTAGAAACCCGTCAAACCTGAGTCAACTGGGCAGGTGCGGCTTACGCGAGCGGCTCAAGTCGAGGCAAATTACCCTTTGGGCCAGCGCCACAATAGAAAGAAGGTCGCCTGCGGAAGGCTATTATGATCAAATAATGCGTGGCTCGCATGCTGGGGCACACAATCATCTCAAATCCCGAAGGGTGGTCCAACGGTCCTCGACTGCCATCTCTGACATAGGGCGTTGGACGGAAATTGGGAGCGGCATGCCGTTTGTAGATCTTAAGCAGGAAATTCTCGATCAAGACATGTGCACGCGCTGCGGCGCCTGCGTTGCGATCTGCCCGCGCGACTGGCTCGCTGTTGGCGGCGACAGCACGCCGGTGCCCACGGTCGAAGTTGACGCTATGGCGTGCGGTGAATGTTCGCTGTGCTTGGAGGTCTGTCCGGGCAAGGACACGGCAACCCCACGGTCGGAAGTCGGCATTTTCGGCCGGAGCCGCACACCGTCGGAGCGCTGGACGGGGATCTTCCGCCAGAGCCTGACCTTGACGTCCACCAATCCACGCGTTCTGGGAGGGGCAGCCGCCGGTGGCGCGGGGACCACGCTCATGCTCACCGCATTGCGCTCAGGGCTGGCCGAGGCCGTGATCGTGGTGGGACGGGACGCCGAACGCGCATGGGTGCCCGCGGCTCTGATCACAGACAGCGAAGAGGAGGTCATCCGCTGCGGGCAAACGAGCTACTGCCTCACGCCCAATCTGCAGTTGCTCCGCGATCCCCGGTTTTCGCGCATCGCGGTCGTGGGCGTGCCTTGCGAGGTCCAGGCTGTCCGGAAGATGCAGACCCTGCTGCCAATTCCAGCCGTCGCCGACAAGATCGTGTTGACGGTGGAAATTGCATGCGCCTCAAGCACGATGCTCGCCGGCACCGAATATCTCATCACCGAGAAACTCGGCATCCCACTGCAAGACGTGGCCGAGATGCGTTATCGGGATGGCGAATATCCCGGCGAGTTCGCCGTCAAAACGCGCGACGGCGAGCGACGAGCGCTACCGTTTTTCGAGGTCGTCGATGAATTCAAACGCTTCAAGACCCACCGCTGCCTGGTTTGCGGCGACTGGTGGTCCGGTCTCGCCGACGTCTCCATTTCAGATGGCGATCCCAATATCTATGCCAGCAGTCAGAGCGGCGCGCGACCGCCCAGGCAATCAATCGTGATGACGCGAACGCCGCAGGGCGAAAAAATCGTGCAGAGCGCGGTTCAGCTCGGCCTGGCCAGCGTGACGCCCAGGGCTTTTGTCTCGGAGGATAATCTGGGGCTACAGCGCAAGCGCTTTCGTTACGCCTCCTTCGCCCAAACGATGCCGAGCCGGGTTCCGACGCCGCCGGTCGATTACGAAGAAACCGAGAGGCTGCTGACCGACACGGAAGTCATCGATCGCATGGCGTACCACACGCGCATCAGCCCAAGCCAGGCACCCGGTGCGGGCCGGCGCGATGAAATCCCCGTGACGATCGCTCTCGATCTGACAAGCGCTCCCGACATTGTCTGGTGCCCCCCGGGAGACAAATCAATCGCTCAACGCGCTGCATTCGCGGCCGCGCTGACGGACGGGACGAGCACCATCCGAAATGTCCCCCTATCCGACGACATCGAAAGCAATCTTGCCATCCTGCGCCAGCTCGGTGTCGACATTTGGGAAGCGGCCGATAGCTCGATCGTGATCAGCGGCCGGGGCTTGCGAGGCCTAGCCGCGCCCGAGAAGGGCACAGTGTTGAACCCGGGCAATTCAGCAACGACAGCACGCATCCTCATTAGCCTCCTCGCCGGCACCCCCGGCGAATTTCGTATTGTTGGCAACAAGCTCCTGCGCCGCCGCCCGATGGAGTGGATCGTTGAACCGCTACGCAGTGCGGGAGCGGATATAGCCTACGAAGCCGAGCATGGTCGTTTGCCGATGCAGATTCGCGGATCGCAGCTTGGCGCCATCAACCATCAGGTCGAGGTCTTCAGCGCCCAACCGGTATCGGCTCTGCTCTTCGCAGGGCTGCAGGGCAGTGGTACCACCGTTATCAATCGCCGGGCCAAGGCGCGCGATCATACCGAACGTCTGCTACGTCACCTGAGTGTCGCGCTGGACGAGACCGAGACCAGTGTTCGCATGGCCCCACCAGACCGGCTACCCGCGTTCGACCTTACGCTCCCAGGCGACATTTCTACTGCGGCGTTCCCGATCGCATGCGTCGTTGCGAGCCCCTTTCCCAGGCGGCTCGTGATCGAGCATGTTGGTGTCAACGAGACGCGCACCGGCTTCGTTCGCACACTGCAGGCCATGGGTGCAGGAATCAAGATAGAAACCGATGGCATGGAAGGCGCGGAGCCGGTTGGAAGGATCGTCGTCGAATCCGGCCACCCCCTGCGCGGCATCGAAGTTGGTGGCGATGCCCTCATCCAGAGCATGATCGATGAACTTCCACTCCTTGCGGCAGTGGCAGCCCGGGCGCGCGGTCGCACCGTCATCCGCGATGCGCAAGAACTCAAGGATAAGGACACCGATCGAATCGCCACCACTGTCGCGGCGCTTCGCCCGTTCGACGTTCGGATCGAGGCGCGCGAGGACGGTTTCAAGATCGAACCATCCGAGATCGTCAGCGCGAAATCTTTGGTGGTGCCTCCCGACCATCGCGTTATCTTCGCGGCGATGACATTGGCAAGCTCACTCGGGGAACCAACAACGATGTCCGGCTGGAAGCGGGTGAGCGTGTCGTTTCCGGGCTGCCTGGAGCTTCTTGGCCAACTCGCTTCCGTCTCGCACTTCAAAGAGGTCTGAGGTCAGCCTAGCCATGGAGCCGGTCAACACCATCATCATCACCGGGGCCGCGGGCCATCTCGGACGTTCCGTGGCACGCTGGTGGGCTAGGCCCGGCATCCATCTCGTTCTTCTCGATCGAGATGCGAAAAGGCTGAACGAGTGCCGCGCCGGCCTCGCCGCATCTGGCGCTAACTTGACGGCGATCACAACGGATGTGACGGCGCCGGACGATTTGAGGGCGGCCGCGGCATCGCTTCCCGATTCTCTATGGGAGTGTCCGCCGTCGCTCGTGATCGCACATGGCGTGGCGGGAAGAAGCGCCGGCTCGACCACGCGTCGTCTAGGCGACTTGGACCACGGCGATTGGCGGACGGTCCTCGACGCCAATCTCACCTCGGTCGTCTTCACCATCCAGGGCTTCCTGCCTTTCATGAAGATGGCCGGAGGCGGTCGCATTGTCCTTGTCTCGTCGGCCGCGGGACTGTCTGCCTCGCCGACGGCGGCGCTCTCCTACTCAGTCGCCAAGGCGGCCGTCGCGGCACTTCCCCGGCTTCTCGCGCTGGAGCTGGCCGCGTCGCAGGTGCTGATCAACGCCGTGGCGCCGGGCAAGTTCGCCAATCCGGACTGGCCCGAAGAAGCCTCACAGGTCAAGCGATACGAGGCGAGCATTCCCTTGAGGAGGCTTGCTTCGGCCGATGAGGTTGCCGCGCTGATCGGCTTCCTGAGTTCCGGCGCGAATACCTATCTCACCGGCCAGACCATTCTCCAGGACGGTGGACGTCTCTCAGGCGTGCCGAAGGGCGGCGCCTAGTGGGGTGAGAGTGCACTGATGCGCAAATCGCCTCTCTTTGACCTCGCTGCCGCGCTCCCCGAGCATTTGGCCTATGGGGTCGATGCGGGCCGCAACCTTGGCGGTCTTCCGCAGCGGTCTGATATTGACAATATCGTCATCCTGGGAATGGGGGCTGCGAGGACGGCCGGCCAGGTTGTGCGCGCACTTAGCTCGACGGTGATCCCGGTTCCCATTCTGGTGGAGAGCTCCTACGAGATTCCCGCCTGTGTCGGGAAAAGGTCTCTTGTTTATGCAATTTCCGGATCAGGAAACACCGACGAGGTCAATCACACAGCCGCGAAATCAGCGGCAGTTGGCGCCCAACTCATTGTCGTTACGGTCGGGGGGTGGCTTGTCGATTTTGCCAGAGACCGTCAGTCACCCGTCGTCCACATCCCACCGGACATCCAGCCCGCGCGAGCGGCGTTCGGCGTGATGGTAGCCTCGCTTCTGACCACGCTTGGGGAGATCGGCTTTCTACCCGAGGCGGGAAGCTGGGTCGAAAGCGCTGTTCTCCAGTTGCGCCGGCGTCACGAGGACCTTTGCCGGGAAGATAATGTCGCGAAACGACTGGCCTCAGTGTTGATCGGACGGCACGTACTGTGTCAGGGAGACACGCCCATCGGTGCCACGGCAGCCGAACGATGGAAAGCTCAGATCAACCAGAATGCAAAACAGTGTGCGTCCTCATCGGAGCAACCCAATGCCAGCCACAACGAAGCTGTGGCATGGGACTCCCAGGACGACCGCATTTCGCAAAACGAGGTGGTCGTGCTCTTGAGGCATGCGTATGAAGACCCCCGGGTCCGCCAGCGCGTCGATCGGCTTGCCGGGTATTTGAACGGCAAGGTGCCGGTCCATTCGGTCCATGGGGAAGGCGACAGCCGCTTGGCGGTGCTGATGGACCTGGTGATGCTGGGCGACTTTACCTCGCTCCACCTTGCCGCCCAGAACGGCGTTGACCCGTGCACCATTCCATTCATTTCTGAGACCCTAAAGGAAGGCTTGGCGCCGCCGGATCATGGTAAGCAGACGGTTGGGTCTTGAGATGCGACGTCTGAATGGCAGGATAGCGGTTGTCTCGGGCGGAGCGTCAGGAATTGGCCGCGCCACCGCGATGCGCCTCGCCTCGGAAGGCGCGATCGTTGAGATCCTCGACAAGGACGATGCCGGCCTGATCTGTGCCGAGATTGCCGCGGCAGGCGGAGCGGCTCAATTCACCCTGTGCGATGTCACGGACGAGAAGCAGATCGCCGCCTCGGTGCGATCGATCAAGGCTCGTCACGGCAAGGTGGACATCCTCGTCAATAACGCGGGCATATTGACGGACCGCAAGCCCTGGCACATGAAAACCCAGGATGAGCTCGAGCGTATGATGCAAGTCAACTATCTCGGACTGTACGCGCTGACGAGAGCGATCTATCCGCTGATCAAAAAGAGCAGCTGTGGCCGGATTGTCATCATTGGATCGCGGACGGCCTTTGTCGGGAACCCGGGGATGGCGGGCTATATCGAGTCAAAGGCGGCGGTCATGGGCTTCACCCGTGTGCTTGCTAGGGAGCTCGGCGCGGAGGGGATCACTGTCAACGCCGTCGCGCCGGGGATGATCGCCACGCCCGGGACGCGTGCTCACTCCGAGGAGCAAGCATTCGACCGCATGATGGCGATACAAGCGATCAAACGACGGGTCGAGCCTGAGCATGTTGCCGGGCTCGTCGCTTTTTTGGCCAGTGACGATGCGGAGCTGATTACCGGCCAGACCATAGTCTGCGACGGTGGCGGCTTTCTGCACTGAGCGATCTGGGACTCGGGCGAAGGGGCGGTAAGACCATGCTGATCGAAGCGGCTCAGCGCGAGTATCGCACCTGGATCTTCGACAGCAGGCGATGGCAACACTATCGGCCGCGCGCTGACGACATCCTTATCGCGTCTTATCCCAAGTGCGGCATGACCTGGATGCAGCGGATTGTAGGCCTGCTCGTGTTCCAGACGTCGCGCCCCATGCCGATCATGCAGATCTCGGCATGGATCGACCGGCGCTTCCCGCAGCCGATCGAGGCGGCCATCGCTCAGATCGAGGCGCAGGAGCATCGCCGCTTTCTGAAGTCGCATATCCCGCTTGACGGGATGCCGTTCTATGACCAGGTCAAATATATCCACGTTGCCAGAGATGGCCGTGACGCCTGCATGTCATTCCATAATCACGTCACGGGCTTCACGGATTTGATGCTGCACATTCTGGACAAGGCTGGCCTCGACGACGAAACGGTTGCTCGTCCCTATCCGCGTCCTCATCCCGACCCGGCTCAGTATTTTCATCACTGGATTACGCAAGGCGCGGTCCCGGGCCACGAGGATGGCTCGCCGAGCATGTCCTTTTTTCAGTTTGAGCAAGGCTGGTGGACTGCCCGCCACCATCCCAACGTGCTGCTCGTCCATTACAACGACCTGAAATCGGATCTAACAGCGGAGATGCAGCGCATTGCAGATTTCCTCGGCATCTCGGTCGCGCCGGCGCTGTGGCCCGAACTCGTCCAAGCCGCGAGTTTCGAGGCAATGCGTCGGGATGGCGATGCGCTGATGGCGAAGACGGCGTCTCTGTTCAAGGAGGGCAGTCAAGGCTTCTTCTTCAAGGGCACCAATGGACGGTGGCGCGACGTCGTGAGCAAGGCGGATCTCGCTCTTTATGACGCCAAGCTCAAGGCGATGCTCTTGCCCGCCTGTGCGAAATGGGTGAGCCAGGGCCGCCTCAAGGCTGGCGATCCCCGGCTCGTTTGAATGGCCCGAGGCGTCCATTCTGTTGGCCAACCTCACGCCCAGCGCTTGTGGATGGTGAATTCTACACCCGCAGCCTTTTGGGGTTTGCTACGCCTTTGGCTTGTGTGGGCATTCTTCAGCAGTCGTTTTGCTCCGCGCTGCCTTGGCTTCTTCCTTCGTGGCGTAGGACGATGTCCCAATCATAATCATGGTCTTTCCGTCCGGTTTTGTTTTGACGATGTCGCATTTTTTGGTAGCTGGGTCCTGCGCCACGTAGAACTCCCCGGCAAGCGCGGGACTCACAACGAATGTTAGTAAGCCAGCGACAACTAGATACGTCTTCATCATTTGCTCCTTCGCTTACAAAATCCCTCACATTCTCTCATGCGCGCCGCTCCAGTTGAAGTGAAAACGCTGCAACGCTCTGACTTGTCAAGCTCGGTGAACTTGTGCTCGTTGATGCGGGCGAGCACATCGGAGAGCCAGGCCTGGGGATCGATGTCATTGAGGCGCGCCGTCTGGATCAGCGTGTACATGAGAGCGGCGCGCTCGCCGCCGCGATCGGAGCCCGCGAACAGCCAGGCCTTGCGGCCGAGTGCGATCCCGCGCAGGGCGCGCTCCGCGGCGTTGTTGTCAGACAGATCCGGCCGTCGTCGAGGAAGCGTGTGAAGGCGGCCCAGCGCTTCAGCATGTAGTCCATGGCCTTCGCAACGCCGGCATGCCGCGACAGCCTGGCCCGCTCGGTCCGCATCCACTCTTCAAGGTCGTCAACGAGCGGAGCAACGGCTCTCAAACCATGTCTTCGACAGCTATGACGCCATCGTCGACGCCGCATGTGAGGCTTGGCAAAAGTTAATCGCTCAACCAGACACGATCACATCGATGGGAATGCGCGACTGGGCCCACGTCGGTCAATCATCATGACCGTTGGTATAAGCTGTTGCTGAAATATTGGTGGGCGCAGTAGGACTCGAACCTACGACCCGCTGATTAAGAGTCAGCTGCTCTACCACCTGAGCTATGCGCCCGCCGGCTCGGCTGCGAGGCAACCGGACCGTTAGGACCGCCCCCTTATCAGAAGCCCGCGCGTTCTGTCTATGGACTGTCTCTCGCGGGTAGCAGCTCCCGCGCCATGTATGCAAATACAGGCACCCGGTCCCTTCCCCGAAGACCATCCCAAGAGCAAGAGTAAACATCGTGGCAGAAATGGCCCGACCGCCAGTGTTTGGCCGCAAACTGCAAATAGGAGCTGTATAAAGGATTCGCACGACATCCCCGGAAGCCGAGCCGAGGGACTTGGAGGGATACAATGAAGAACAGAAATTGGTTCAGATTGCTTCTGGCCGGGATCGTCTGGCTCGCGCTCCTCGCGGCACCAGGCCTGACCTTGCCCGGAGGCGAACGTCTCGGTTTTGTTGCAACGGCGGCGGCGCAGCAGCAGGTCAACATCGATGATTTCTACGACGAGCTCGACCCCTATGGTCAGTGGGTCTGGCATCCGCGCTTCGGCTATGTCTGGCTGCCGGAGTCCGTCTCGCAAAATTGGCGGCCCTATACTGTCGGCCACTGGGAATACACAGACGAATATGGCTGGTATTGGGACTCGCGCGAGCCCTTCGCCTGGGCGGTCTACCATTACGGGCGGTGGGGCTACGACGAGGATTATGGCTGGTTCTGGGTTCCCGGCGACACTTGGGCGCCGGCTTGGGTGCAGTGGCGCTACAGCGACGACTATGTCGGCTGGGCGCCGATCGGTCCGCGCCGTGTCGGCTACGCCTATGGCGTGCCGGTCAACTACGACCCGCCGATCGCCGAATCCTGGGTGTTCGTCCAGCCGCGCTATATGACCTCGCGCGCCATCTCTCATTACGCGGTGCCGATATCGGGTCTTGGCGTTGTGTTCCTTGGCGCGACCAACGTGTACCGGCCTCAGTTCCGCGGCGGCGTCGTCTACAATTACGGCATGCCGCGCGACCGCGTGGTGAAAATCATCAAGCGGCCAATCTACGTGCAGAAGATCTACAAGGTCGACAACTGGAAGGGTGGCGGGTTCGACAAGGGGGACGGTCACGGCAGGGGCATCAAGATCTACGCCCCTGGTGTCGAGAAAGACCGCAAGCCCGGGCGCGGCCCGAGGAAATTTGCCGATCACCCGAACGACTTCAAGCCAAAGGCGAAGCTGAAGGACAACTTCAAGGGCGATCTGCCCAAGGGATTTGGGCAAAGCGCGAAAGACGTGAAGTCGATCGCCAAGGAAGAGCCCGACGCCTTCAACAAGAAGCATGGCCGCTTTGGTACGGATGACGAGGCCGATCTCTCCGGCAACAAGGACAAGGACGCCGGCGATCGGGACAAGAATCGGAATGCCGACCGCTCGGACAAGGACAAGGACGGCAACTCCAAGGGCTCCGGCGAACCCAATGGTGAGGGCGGACCCAACCAGTTCAAGCAAGGCAATCGCGACAACAACGACCAGGGTGGCGACGGCAAGCCGAAGGGCTCCGGCGGACCCAATGGTGAGGGCGGACCCAACCAGTTCAAGCAAGGCA
>Ga0315295_10000899_pt1 | contig 25322 bp, 23 predicted proteins | sample YL17G14_0_MG_FD_204453 | JGI IMG/M metagenome (GOLD analysis project Ga0315295, IMG submission 204453) | Sediment microbial communities from Yellowstone Lake, YNP, Wyoming, USA - YL17G14_0 | ecosystem: Environmental > Aquatic > Freshwater > Lake > Sediment | place: USA: Wyoming | collected... | reverse complement strand
ACATTATGCACTAACCCGTATATCCTCACGTATCGTGGATTAAGTTTACCTAAGTGTTGCAAAAAAGACATGGCAGACATCCCTCAACGCCTTTATAAGGCGATAAAATGGCAATCATCAAGCTTGCAAGGTCATGCCTCACCTGGGGTGTGGTCATGCAGTCAGGCTTGGAACGTGGCTTCCGATACTTCAAGGTATCGCCGATAAAGGCTTTTCGGGACATCCGCCATGTCTCTGTATATAAGGTTGTTGCAACTGGCAGGTTTATGGGGGACCAAGGAACTCAGAGCCATATTACGAAAGACAGGTCTTGATAGGAATAGCAAAGATGTGGGACGTGGTGTACGTAGAGAGAATAATACCTAATTATAGATAAGCCAGGGTGCGAGGGGGTGAAAGACTAACCATACCATACGGGGTACCGGAGACAAATGAACAACCGAAAAGTGTAAAATAGGAGCACAGATGAGCGGGTCCTTGCGTATTGATTCCCTCATGCGCCGGTCCGGAGATTTCCTGTTCAAGGTATTGCAGCGGTTCAGGCAGAACCAGGGTATGCTCCTGTCGGGTGCAGTCGCATACTACACCCTGCTGTCACTCATTCCCATGATCGCCCTCACTCTGGTCGTTCTGTCACATTTTCTCGATGAGGTTCAGCTCTTTCACACCGTGTCGACGTACCTCGAAATGATAGTCCCCCGCTATGCCTCAACATTGACAGAACAGGTAAGGATCTTTCTCAACGAACGTAAGGTTATCGGCGTTGTTGGGTTCCTCTTCATGCTCTTTTTCAGTTCAATGGCATTTACGGTGCTCGAAAATGCAATGTCGGTTATCTTTTTCCACCGTGTGAGGATCCGGAGACGCCACTTTCTGATTTCTGCAGTCATTCCCTATCTCTACATCTTTCTGCTGGGCATAGGCATCTTCCTTGTATCCTTCATCGCAGGGGTTCTCCAGACGCTTGAGGACAAGGAACTGATAGTGCTCGGTCTGAGTCTGAGGCTCGCCGGCGCCTCGAAAGCCGCACTCTATGTGCTTGGAATCTTAGGGGAGGTGTTGATGCTCACATCACTGTATCTGGTGATGCCTGTCGGACGGGTTACATTCCGTCACGCCCTTATCGGGGGATTGGTAGCGACTTTTCTGTGGGAGATTACCCGGCATGTGCTTGTCTGGTACTTTTCTACTCTCTCACTGGTGAACATAATCTATGGCTCCCTTGCAACAGTTGTTATAGCCCTTCTCAGTATTGAAGTCGCTGTACTGATCCTCCTCCTGGGTGCGCAGGTCATTGCTGAATTCGAGCGTAAGATCGGTAAACCGGAGAATGTGGATGGAACAGGCTTCGAGACATGAGTTCCCGGACCATTGGTTGAATGGATATAGGGCTTGAATCGTCAATGTTAAATTGTTCGTAGCTCCTTTACCCTCTTCCTCAGCTCATCTGCAAAGAACTGATACTCATCAACTCCTTCGGGTTTCTTCGAGAGATCAAGCTCCGACAGGGGGAGGGGCTTTCCGAAGGTGAGCGAGATCCTGGTGAGTCGTGGCCATCTTGTCCCCCTGGGCAGTGCCCTGAAAGTGCCATCAATGTATGCCGGCACCACAGGCACATTGTGTCTGAACGCAAGGATGCCGATACCCTTCTTGAACTCCATCACATTGCCATCAAAGGTCCTCCCCCCTTCAGGGAAGATGCAGAGGGACTTTCTTTTCCTCAATACATAAGATGAGAGTTTGAGTGCCTTCCCTAGAAAGGTCTCCGGATCAATGGGGATTATATGGGCGACCCTTCCAAAGAGGACAGCAGGCCATGACCCGCTGAAGTATGCCTGAAAACCAAGAAAATACAGGATCTTGAAGACCTTGGACGGTAATGCAGCACTGATCACAAAGCCGTCCATGTTGCTCGAATGGTTGGGAGCGATAATGAACGGGGGCTCCGGTACCTGTTCGATTCCCCTGACCTCAAGCCTGAAAAAGGTCTTCAGGATACCCCTGGTAACCTTCAGCAAGAAAAGAGAGCACGTCGATTCGATCATTCCCTGGCGTAATCCCACTATCTCTTTTTCTTTTTCAGTAGGCTCTTCACCTGAGACCTCAGCCGTTAAAGGGATACCTGCCACTTGAACACCACCAGACTCGCGGATTTCCTTGAGCTTCGTAACGAGTTCTCCCACTGTTTGTACTTCCGAGGCAAAGGTCTCAGGAAGGCTGATCAGGAGTGCCTTCTCCAATGCTGAGACGAGTTCTATCCTTTGCAGGGAATCGAGACCGAGGTCGAGCTCGAGGTTGTCAGAGGAGTGTATCGAAACAGGCTCCTTCAGCAACGGTCCGATACAGGCAATAACGGTCCTCCCTGTTTCATCCTCTACAAGTCCCTTGTCTTCACCCCTGTCCTTAGGGGTTCCTGCCTCCCTCCTCAGTGTCTCACTGATCATGTACCTCTTCAGTTTGCCGAGGGGAGTCCTGGGAAGGGGGTCTGTGCGAAGGGTGAAACCCTTGAGCCTCATGTAGGAGGGGAGGGTCGAGGAGACCTTGTTGATCTCCCACTTGAGCGATTCCTGGAGATTTCCTATTCTTTCCCTTTTTGCCAGATCGAGATCAGGGACGATTACTCCCTTCAAGGACTCGACCATCCCCCTCTCCTCAAGGGCAGTCACGCATATTTCTTTCACGAGAGGGATCTTGAGGTATTCCCTCTCGACATCCTCAGGGTATATGTTCTTGCCGGAACTCAGGACGATTACCTCTTTTACCCTCCCTGTAATGAAGAGGTAGCCCTCATGGTCCAGACACCCGAGGTCTCCGCTCAGGAACCACCCGTCCTGAATGACCTTTGCCGTTGCCTCGGCGTTTCTGTAGTACCCTTTCATCACCATCGGCCCCCTGATCGCGATTTCACCCTCTCCTGTCTCAGAGGGATTTATGATCTTGATCTCGACCGTCGGAAGGGGTTTTCCCGCAGAGCCTGCCTTTCTCTTCTTAATGGGATTGAAGGTGACCACAGGTGACGTCTCTGTGAGCCCGTACCCCTCTATGACGGTGAAACCGAGGGCCTCGAGGTCCTCCATCACCTTCGGGTCGAGCCTCGCACCCCCGCTCGCAAAGAACCTGAACCTACTACCGAATCCTCTGTGGAGCGATTTGAAGAGGGGTTTTCCCATGTTAATCCCGGTGCGTTTCCTGACAACCCCGCAGGTCCGGAGGAGGAGAAAGATGATGGAGGAGACTGCGGGGTTCATCCCTTCCATCTTTCTCAAGATCCCGTTCCTGATGAGCTCGAGGAGCAGCGGGACTGCGAGGAGAATGCTGATGTCTTTTTCCTTCGTCGTCGACATGAGTTCAGGTCCCTTCATACCGGGCGGGTATGTGATGGTGATGCCGAGGAAAAGGGGCACGAGGAATGTGCACATGCACGCATAGGTGTGGTGGAGGGGAAGGATGGAGAGCATAGAGTCCTCACTCGTCATGATTCGTGCCTCTTCAATCGCCTTCGCATCGGAGCAGAGGTTCCTGTGGGTAAGCATCACCCCTTTCGGTATGCCTGTCGTCCCGGAGGTGTATACGAGAGAGGCGAGATCATCCCCGCTGGTCTCCGGACAGGACGCTGTTTCACGTGTGGTGCATACCTTGAGGAACTCATGAGAATCGAAATTGACTGATTTGACCGAGACCTTTACATTCTGCCCTGTCCTGTTACTATGGAACAGAAGAACCGCGCCTGAATCGGAGACGAGCGTCCGTATCTCGCCCTCCCCAAGCTGGGCATCGAGAGGAACCGCTGTTCCTCCTGCCATGAGGATGGCGAGATACGTGGCGCACCACTCGTACCTGTTCTCCGAGATGATCGCCATCCTGTCGCCTGGTTTTATCCCGAGGCCTATGAGGTACGATGCAATCGCACGCGTATACCGCAACAGGTCTCTATATGTAACCGCATTCCATGAACCGTCATAATAATTGAAGGCATTCCGGTCCCTGTTCTTTTCTGCAGAACTCACGAAAAGACCGACCACCGTGTCCTTTCCCATAACTCCTCACTACTCTTTGGATTCCATAGCCTTTTGTATTTCCTCTGTCGATTCTCTTACGACCTCTCTCACCCCCGGTTCCTTATCGTCCATCACCTCAGCGAGGTAGGCGAGTGCGTCGCGATGTCCGATAATTCCCAGGAGATATGCTGCATCCCCTCTCACGGTAGGGTTCGTGTCCTTTAAGAGACCGGCAATCCCTGGGACAGCCTTGTGAATATGCTCAGGATCATTCTTTGACAGATCTTCAACGAGGGCGGTCACCCCGATCCTGACCCTCATTCGTTCATCCCTCATGAGATCCCCTACCATCACATAGAGACTCGTATCATACTTGAACATATCGATGATATTCTCGAGGAAGCCCTTTTCCATATACTCAGCGATGAATGACCTGATGTCCGGTTCTCTTTCCATATGCACAGTTTTTGAAACCTATATTACTACCGCATGAAATTTTAATTCAATGTATATATACCTAAGTGTTGCAAAAAAGACATGGCAGACATCCCTCAACGCCTTTATAAGGCGATGAAATGACACTTATTCGGCTTGCATGGTCGTACCTGACCTGGGGTGTGATCATTCAGTCAGGCTTGGAACGTGGCTTCCGATACTTTAAGGTATCGCCGATAAAGGCTTTTCGGGACATCCGCCATGTCTCTGTCGATAAAATTTTTGCAACAGGCAGGTATACTACCTTTGTGGTGGTTGGTAATCATGATGTGCTAAAAAGGACGGCATCAGGTACCTCGCGTCTGTAGTACCCGTCCGTTATGGAACATCAGGGATACTTTCATGGAAGATTCAACTCGTGATACGCATATAGAAATTCTCAGGGATAAGTTGGCTTCCTCAGAAAGTGTTGCGGTTCTCACGGGTGCCGGGATATCCGCTGAGTCGGGAGTGCCCACCTTCAGAGGTCAAGATGGGATATGGCAGCAGTATCGCGCAACGGATCTTGCAACACCCGAGACCTTTGCGAAGGACCCCAAGCTTGTCTGGGAATTCTATAATTGGAGAAGAAAAGTCCTGGCTCCCCTCAGACCCAATCAGGGTCATCTTGCGCTGGTCGAACTCGAAAAACGGATCCCCCACTTCACCCTCATCACTCAGAACATTGATGGACTCCACCATGCTGCAGGGAGCAAGAATGTGCTGGAGCTCCACGGGAATATCTGGTACGTGAGGTGTACGGGTTGTGGAAGAACTAGCGAAGACCGAACGGTGCCCCTGCCCGCACTGCCTGCGTGTGAACGCTGTGGCGGCTTGCTCAGGCCCCATGTGGTGTGGTTTGGGGAAATACTGGATGTGACCGTACTGGAGAAGGCCTACGAGACGACTCAGGCCACTCAGGTAATGCTCGTGGTGGGCACCTCCGGGGTTGTCCAACCCGCTGCGTCCATGGGGATGAATGCAAAGAGGCAGGGGGCCTTCGTGGCAGAGATCAATCTCGAACCCACCCCTTACACCGGTGTGTATGATCTGAGCATACAGGGGAAATCCGGAGAGATTCTCCCGCAACTACTGTGAAGGCCGGCAGCAAATACGCTGAGGTAGTGAAGAATGTCTGTGGGAGTATACCATTTCATAGGATCGCTCCTCACCACCCCTCAATAAATCTCATGGACTGTCTAAGTGCACCCGGTTTTGCCAGAAGGCCAGAGAATACGGAAAAGTGCTTTTATATCCTCTGCGGTTCCTCTTATTATTTCACCAATTTGACCTTGAACCCTTTTTGCCCCTGATATCAATTCAGGAATCCTCTCTTGAGCCTTCTTGGCGAATTCATCTCCCCTTCTCACCCCCTCGTGATAGAATTCACGAATCTGTTGACGGGCATCGCCACTATGTTGTGGTGTTGAGAGAAAGCCTGTCACTGCACCCACCAGTTCACCAATGAATATTGCTTTAATGCGAATAGTATCAAATACCCCTATCTTCGTGCCACACATGGTTAGATCCTTTCTTTTTCTCTTCTGTTGCTCATCAAAAAAATTTCCCCTTGCGTTTGTTTTCTCTTCAATAAAGCGCCATTTCCAGTGTTGTCCCAAACACTTTCACTGCTTTACAGAGCTGGAGTACTCTTCCAAACATAAAAAATGCTTCACCACCCCTCGCTGTCTTTCCTCTATTTCCGGAGAAGATAGAAGATAATGGAAGTGTATACGTTCTCAGAAATTACACACTCTATATTAATTATACCTCATGCACTACCATTTGGCCGAAGTCAGGATTGGAAAGACATAAGAGGCAAGAGGCCATTCAAGAAATTCATTGTGTTTCCATAACGGTGGAGGAAGTATTGGCAAGTCCCTGCTGCTGTCCGGCAGGGGTTCAAGAAGGAACCGAGGCTCCTCAGACATAAGAGCCCATCCATGACGTTGAGGTACAGCCATTTGGCACCTTATTACATGGTGAAGGCTGTGGATTTGCTCGACAACGATTTGACCGTAAAGCCAAATGCACATAAACTGCAGACTTTGGCAAAATAGGTTGACAAGAATGTGCAAGAAGATGTTATTTTATATGCGGTTCAGGCTCGTAGCTCAGGGGGAGAGCGCTACCTTGACACGGTAGAGGTCGGCGGTTCGAAACCGCCCGAGCCTACCATAAAAATCAATGACTTACAAAGAGTGGCCATCCTATAATGCTGCAAAACTGTCTATTTTTTCACCCTAACGCATCCCCGTGCTAAGTGCTGTCACCACAATTGGCCTTAGATAGGCATCACAGGAATTTACCGGAGTCTCGCACTCCTCTTGAGAGAGATACCTTACACGTTTGCTGTCGTTCTTCAGGGGTTTGACTTTCCTGACACGTGTTAAGGTCTCGTCCTCTCACATATCCCACTCAACTGCCTTTGTGAACAAATTAAGGGTCTTATAATTGAATGCACAATTGGCCGATAAATCTCCCCTCGCCCCTCTTTGCCAAAGAGGGGCGAGGGGAGGTTAGGAGGGATCTTCTGATAATCATATGCATACTATTTCGAGACTGTCAATATGTTCGAGGATAGTTAACACTTTATTATTGCTGGAATTCTTTAGCCATTTGTTCATAAGGTCTGTCTGTAACTGTTCGGCAGTCATGATAGGGTATGGAGGTACGTGAGGGGTGTAGGTCCGGCATGTCGTCGGAGCTTCGGCTGTCAAAGCTGTATGACGCTTTTTTCACTAAAACCGATTCCCGGCGCCGACATACTGAGAGCATCCTGAGGGTCTATAAGAGGAGAAAGAGATAAAGAGAGGCTATCTATGGTGAAGATACACCGGCACCTGTCACAAGATGATATACTTACGGCACTCACAGAAGAGACGGGTAAGGATTTGGAAGGACTACGAAGCCGGAAGGGTGAACTGCGGCAGATAGCTATGGAGCTGCTTTACCGTGCAGGTGGTCTGAAGGGGCCTGAGATAGGAGAGGAGATATTCGGGTTGGATTATACATCGGTAAGCCAGGAAAGGCGCGGCAGTTTGACGATAGGTTGGATGTTCTGATTAGACAATCACTGTCCAATCGGTCTTCCCTCCGCATTGGTTCTCGCGCAACCCTTCAGCACACGCTCTATCTTGTTCTTCAAATCTTGCAGGCCATAGGGTTTCTGGATGAACCCGGCGAGACCCTCGCTCGTGAAGTGCTGTGTCGCCTCCCGCTCGTCGTAGCCGCTGCAGAGGATCACTGGAATATCCGGCCGGAGACGCTTCATCTCCCGGAATGTGCTGATACCGTCCATCCGGGGCATCGTCAAGTCGAGCAGGACACAGCTGACCTTGTTCGCCTGCGCCGCAAACAGCGCCAATGCTTCCTCGCCGTCGGCCGCAGTGATAGTCCGGAGACCGAGGTGCTGGGCGAATGCCACACACACCTCGCGAACCGTCTCTTCATCGTCTACCACCAAGACCGTTCCCAGGAGCGCTACTGCGCCCGATTGACGCGGAAAACCGACGGAATCGCCGCCTGTGGCGTCGCTGACCGCCTCGCACGCAGGGAAGAGCAGCCGGATGATGCTCCCTTGGCCCACCGCGCTCTGCACCGTGATAGCCCCCTTGTGCCCCCGGACAATCCCCAGGACCGCCGACATTCCCAACCCTCGGCCCGTGAACTTGGTGGTGAAAAAGGGATCGAAGAGGCGCTGCCGGGTCTGGTCGTCCATGCCACAGCCCGTGTCCGACACTTCCACATACGCGAAGCGGCCGGCCGGAGGCTTCGCGCTGAGCCGACTCTTGCTGAGGTACGCGTCGTCGAATTCCTTGACCCCCGTGGCGAGGGTGATCACCCCGGCCTTTTCGCCGATGGCTTCCGAGGCATTCGTGATGAGATTCATGATGACCTGCTGCACCTGGCCCGGATCGGCTTCGATGGCGGAGAATTCGCGGGTGAGGTGGAGATTCATCGTGACGGTCTTGGGGATGGCCGTCCGAAAGAGATTCGTGTTCTCCCGGACCAGTTCACCCAAGTCCATGCGCGTGATTTCGAAGCGCCCCCTCCCCGAATAGGCCAGCATCTGCCGAGTGAGGTCCGCTCCCCTGCGGGTGGCCTGCATCGCTTGATCGATGCGCTGGCGGGCAGGGGATCCTGGAGACAGACCCAGGAGCGCCAGGTCCAGGTAGCCGATGATCGCCATGAGGAGGTTGTTGAAGTCGTGGGCAATGCCGCCGGCCATGACGCCGAGGCTCTCCAGCTTCTGGGCGTGCAGGAAACGGCGCTCCATCTCCAACCGCTCCGCTTCGGCCAGCGTGCGCTCGGTGATGTCCCGGTCGATCCCCCGGTATCCCAGGAGATTCCCTTGGGGATCGAGCCTCGGCACGCCGCTCGTCTCGAGGATCACGTTGCGACCGTCCTTGCTGAGGTTGAGGTTCTCCAGGCGGAATAACGGTCTACATTCTGCACAGATGCGGGCGAACTCGGCCGCCACGCGGCGCGCTTCATCCGGGGGCATGAAGTCAAAGGGCTTGCGGCCGATGACTTCGACCGGCTCATAACCGAGCAGGTCGTGGACGCCCGGGCTTGCGTAGGTGTACGTGCCATCGGCGTCCGTCTCCCAGATCCAATCTGAGGTCGTTTCGACGAGATTGCGGAACTTCTCCTCGCTTTCCTGAAGCGCCTCCTCAGTCCGCTTGCGCTCGGTGATGTCGCGGATGGCGGCGATGTGAGCCTCCCGCCCCTGCCAGAAGAAGTGGCGCGTGGTGATCTCCACGGGGAAGATGATGCCGTCCTTCTTCCGGTGGTAGCGCACCGGGATTCGTTGTCGCTTATCCCTCGTGGCCGCGCGCGTCTCCTCCGGCTCGGCGGAGAGGTCCGTGTTCCGCTTCTGCAGGAGCTCGTCCCTGCTGTATCCGTAAAGGGCCACGGCAGAGGCGTTCGCCTCCAGTATCTGCCCTGTGGCATTCTCGATCAGAAACAGGGCGTCCGACTCCATCTCGAAGAGCTGCCGGTATTTCTCCTCGCTGTGTCGAAGCGCCTTCTCCGCGCTCCGGCGTTCGGTGATGTCCTGAAGGGAAGCAATCACAAACCGCACGGAGAGATCAGGGTTGCGGAAACAGGAGACGGTGAGATGCGTGTCGATGATGCTGCCGTCCTTGCGGAAGAACCGCTTGTCGATTTCGTAGCCTTCGATTTCTCCCGCTAGCATGCGCGTGAACTGTGCCACGTCCGGCCCCAGGTCGTCCGGGTGAGTCATCTCAGCCCAGGTCCGGCGCCGGAGTTCCTCTTCGGTATAGCCGAGCATGTCGCAGACGCGCGGGTTCACCCGCAACCAGCCTTTTTCCACGGAAGTGATGGCAATGCCGATGTTGCCGAATTCGAACTGCGACCGAAACAGGGCTTCGCTCTCGCGCAGGGCCTTCTCTATCCGCTGGCGCTCGGCGATCTCTTCCTGCAGCCTCTGGAGGGCCACCGCCATGTCCGCGCGGGTCGCCTCGTCCGTCGCAAGCAGGTCATCGATTTCCTTCTCGACCGATCGCGGGGATGGCCTCACGAGGAACTCGTCGAAGGCATCGCCCCTAGCGGCAAACACCGTCTGGTCGGCCCAGCAGTTGGTCCCGAAGAACTTTGAGCAGTACCCGGCCAGCTTGCCCGCTAGCATGCCGCTCCCCCAGCAGACTCCCAGCGCCCTTTGGTACCGGCCCTCCCAACTGTCCGTCACGCAGAAACGGCATTCCTTCTGATGCTCGTCGAATGACGTGAGCGACCAGCGGCCCCAGCCGGCCACTGCAGCGATGTTGGCGATCGCTTCAAACCCGTCGCGGAAGTCCGCGAATTTCGAGATCACACGCCAGTCGGCCTCGACGCTCTTGCGCCCCTCGCTCTGCAGGGCCAGAACGAAGCGCTCCGTCCCGACCATGGTCTGAACCCCGGCCATCACGCCAGCAAGGGTGGAGTCCACCCACATTATCGCCACAGGCAGCTTGTCGAAGGTGCAGGTGCCCTGCTGGGGATGCCATTCTATGTTGATTCCCGCGACTCGGATAGAGTTCGCTTCTACCTGTTTGCGTTTGTTAGTCTCCATGTCATTCCTCAAGATAGTGGCTAACGATATTTCAAGTAAGCCTCTTGCGCGGCAGTAACTGCATTTTTACATCCTTCCTATAAGCGATCCTTTCTTCTGAATAATGCTCCTTACTAAAAAGCATACCATCAACTCATCAATCAACTCAATATAAAGAGGAGTATCATGTCACCACTACGCACCCAAATGATCACAGCACTTCAGCTCAATGGCAAGGGAGAACGGACTCAGGAGGCCTATGTCCGTGAAGTAGGACTGCTCTCCCAATTCTACAAGAAATCGCCGGATCTCATCTCCGAGGAAGAGCTCCAGCACTACTTTCTCCACAGGAAAAAGTTGACAATAAGGAAATGGAATTTTTTTCTTATTTTCGATTAGGAGCACTTTTTCTCTTGACAACGGGGGGCCTTATAAGTGTTAGCAATTCCCCTCATCTCTCGGCATTTTGAGGATGTGTTTTGCAAGACCTTCATTTATCTCGATATGTCTCGGAATAGGTTGAGAAATCTCAGTTCTGGGGTTTTGATACCAGTCGTGCTTGCTACCGTGCCTAATGAAGATACAGCCCATCTCGTCGAGTCTTTTTATCAGGTCTTTATTCTTCAAGATATTTCAAGTTCAGCGACCCGGCGAACATGGGGAATTATACCACCGGTCAAGTCCTTATATATGTCTCTTAAATTCTCTTTCAGTTCCTCAATAGTTTCTCCTTGGGTCATATAGTCGGGATACTCGTCCAAGTACCCAATCCACATATCATCATCTTTCCAGTACATATACTTTATTGTCTCCATGATCCTCTCCTTTAGTAGTGGCTAACATGAAGCTCAATGGGAGCCTGATTTACCGGCGATCCGGTGGAGCGACTTGTGTATGTCCGGCAAGGGCGTGAATTTATGGGGTGAAAGTCCCCTGTACGAGAACCTTAAGGCGTTCATAGTAATGGATACTAACAAAAGTACGAGCCGAAGACAAGGGCGGAAGGGCGACCAACCGTCTGAAGGAAGCCGGTGTGCATACGTGCGAGCCTGAGCCTGTCCTGAGCAAAGCCGAAGGAAACAGAAACCGCATAGAAACCTTAGCTCTTGGGCGAGTTGGCACAATACAACAAAGCCCGCAGGTTCGGGGGACAGGGTAAAGGCGGCGGTTGTATGTCAATCTCAAAGTATGACCCTACCTTCTTCCTTCCTGAACTATTACGTTCCTCACAGGAATGCTCTATAATACACCGAATAATATGAATAATAAACTTTTTATGGTAACGATGCCTGAAGTGACCGCTGTTGTGGAACATTTCCCCTATGCGGGACTTTTTGTACTATTACTTCTTGGCGGGCTCGGCCTACCCTTTCCAGAAGATACCACGCTTATCCTGTGCGGCCTTCTTATTTCTCAAGATGTCATCGCTCCTGTTCCTGCACTCATAACCGTCTATAGCGGGCTTTTAATTACCGATTGCATGCTTTATTTGGCAGGTAAAGGATATGGGTACAAAATCATTCATCACAGAAAATTCCGCAAAATACTCTCTGCCGAAAGGCTTGCGATGCTTGAAGAAAAATTCAGAAAAAGGGGAATGCTCATAGTACTCTTAGGGAGACACATTTTCGGCATTAGGGCACAATTGTTTCTCACAGCCGGCATCTTGCAGGTGCCTGCGTATAAATTCATTCTGGCCGACGGTATTTCAGCTATGTTTTCCATGATACTTATGATAGGAGCCGGATACTTGGGTGGAAACAGCCTTGCGATAATAAAAAAGGATGTTTCACGAATTGAACATATAGCCATCCTTCTGGCATTAGCCGCTGTGCTGGTCTTCACTCTTTTCAGGTATATATGGGCAAGAAGAGGTGACAAGACAAGATGATGCGAAACTTACTGAAATATATGGCAGCATTTTTCAAACTTTGTGCTATCATATCGCAAAAAATGGCGCGGAATCCAGGTTGAAAAGAATAATTGCGATTACAGGCTCAGGAATAGCTGATGAAGCAACGGAGAAGGAAGCTGAAGAGATAGGGAGACTCATCGCCTGGAAGGGATGCGATCCTGATCTGCGGAGGCCTTGGAGGTGTCATGGAGGCCGCAGCAAAAGGCGCACATTCGGAAGAGGGTTGTTATATTTATGAATAAACCATCCCTTTCCACTGCAGTTTACTCTCAATAGTCCAACCCAAAACCTGGGGTCTTCGTTTTAAAATATCCTTTCCGGTAGTATTCCTCAGAACATTAGGAAGCCCAAAGCGAGGGACGCTGCAGAGGATGATCCCTGCGGTGAGAGCGGAATAAGAGTAATGAATCAGACAATGCTTGACCTGTGGTATACGAAAAATGGTGGTTCATGCACTATTTGGCTCCATGAACACTTGTTTATAATAAAACCGGGAGATACCATCGTGATGTTTTCTGATCTTGTCTGCGAGAAGCAGTACTGTGAAAAAAACCCGACCTATGCCAGGTACCTATTGATTGACATAGACCGTAATTGCAATGTGAGAGTACTCCCGGAATGCCGGCTCTCTGACATGTCAGAAAACATAAACGAAGGGCCATGAACTTCCCCATCTATCAGGTTCCCTACCTTGGCAATGGCATGCTCATAGCTCTGGATGCGGTGCTGCACGTCATCATTAGCCACGGCCTCGCCATCGGTGCTATCGCACTCGCGGTGCTGAGCGAATACATCGGCATGAAGAAGTCCTCTGAAGAGTGGGAGCGATTTGCTAGAGAGTTTCTCAGGTTCACTGTGATTATCACTACCGGCGTCGGCGCCACCACTGGTGTCGGCATCTGGTTCATCACGAGCGCACTGTCACCGCGAGCTATCGGCTCGATGCTGAGGGTATTCTTCTGGCCCTGGTTCATCGAATGGATAGTCTTCACCCTCGAAGTGATCACCGTATTGATCTACTACTTCACCTGGGATCGCTGGAAGGCTGCGCGCAAAAGTCAGCACATCTTCGTCGGGTTGGGTTATGTCGTCTTCGCATGTGTCTCGGCATTCCTGATCTCCGGAATCCTAGGGTTCATGCTCACCCCTGACGGCTGGCCCTGGGACAAACGATTGACCTCTGCATTATTCAACCTGACTCTTCTTCCGCAGTTCCTCCTCAGGCTGGCAATTTCCTTCGCACTCGGGTCGGTCTTTGCAGCAGCCTACGTGCTGCTCACAAAGAGGTCCGTCGACTTTCGGGGCCAGGCCCTCCGTTTCTTCGGAGGTGTTTCATTCGTCTCGGTCTGTGCGCTGAGCATTAACGGGTGGTGGTATTTCAGGACTGTTCCTTCACCCTTTATTTCCTTTTCGCGCTTTTCGGTTCTCACATCGCGGTTTTCGATGACACCTGAGCTGCTCTACGTCGTTAACGCAATCGGCGCACTTGTTCTTTCACTTTTCGTATTTTTCGCGTTTCGGCGTTCAGCCCTTGCAGCACGGCTCCTCGTCGTTCCTGCACTGGTGGTGTCCTTTGGATTTGTGGCCGAGTTCGAGCGCATCCGGGAATTCATTCGCGGCCCTTATCTCATGCCCGGCTATCTCTATGCCAATCAGGTGCTCATCACGGAACGGACCCTCTTCGAGAAGGAGGGAATGCTCACGCATACACCCTGGTACAAGGCTGTTGCTGCACCCGGAGATGATATTACAAAGGGAGCTCTTCTCTTTGCCCAGAACTGTTCAGCCTGCCATACCATAGGCGGAATCAATGACATACGGGAACGGCTGAAGGGAAGAACAGAGGACGGCATCTTTGTGATCCTCCCGCACACCAATCGGATGGTTCCCTATATGCCACCCTTCGCAGGCACAGATGAGGAACGCCGAACAACAGCAAGGTTTCTCTACCAGGTGGCCCAAAGGCAAATTGCACTGCGGGCGCCCTCAAGGTATGTACCGATGAGCGGACGTGCAGGCCATGAGTGATCTGACTGACCTGCTCCTGAAGAAACCTCTCACCGACGAGGTGCTCAGAGGGCTCCTCTTCGTTACGTTCGCTCTTCACCTGCTCTTCGTCCTCCTCACAATTGGCACCGCTGTAATCTCCTTTTTCCACTTTCTTCATGCGCTGTGGAGAAACCAAATGCAAGAACTTCGATGGGACAGGGAAATCCTCAAAACCTTTCTCGGCCACAAGAGCCTTGCCGTGGTTCTCGGCGTCGCACCCCTTTTGCTCATCCAGGTAGGGTTCACTGTTCCGTTCTTTACTGCCGTGAACCTCTTCGCACCCTTCTGGATGCTCATCATTCCCCTGCTGATCATATCATTCTTAACCTTTGATTATCTCGGCCATAGGGTGAATACGCGCCCTTATGCCCATTTGGTCGCAGGGACCGTCTCTCTCCTCCTTCTCCTCACCGTGCCCGGCATCTTCGTCGCGGTCCTCATGACAGTTGAAGACCCGGGCAGCTGGGTAAAGGTGATCCGGGACGGCTATCGACTCCGGGGTGATCTCGCCTTCCACTGGCTCTTCAGGTACCTCCATGTGCTCGGCGCGGCCCTCGTCTTTGGCGCTGTCTTTCACTACTTCCTCACCTCAAAGGAAGACAAAGAGAAGAAGCATTACCTTATGCACTGGCTCGTTACGGGTATGCTCCTGCAGTTTGTCATCGGCGCTCTGCTACTCTCTTCACTGCCTGGAAGACCCCGCGGAATGGTTCTCGCCTTCATTTCGATGGGAGCAATGGCTGGTGTTGTGATGCTGCTGTATGTTTTTCAAAAGGCATACGGAAAAGGATCACTCGGTATGGGAACGACGATCCCTCTCCTGGCCGTGCTTTTCGTCTTCATGCTCCTCGGGAGACAGTTCATTCAGGACCTGAGACTCTTGCCGTTTCAGAAAGTCCTCGAAGGTAATGCCTCTGCATACCAGGACAAACTGAAGCCTTACGAGGGACAGGCGCTCAGCCATTATCTGTCGAGCCTGAATGTCTCAGTGAGCAGCGGCGAGTGGATTTACCAACAGAGCTGTGCCTTCTGCCATGGCGAGAATGCGGATGGCAAGGGAGAAGAGGCAGGCAACCTCACCGTTCCGCCTGAAGACCTCACTGCCGTGAGGACGACACGCAGCAACCTTAGAAAAATTTTCTCTGAAGGGGTCGGCGGCTCCGCCATGCCCTATTTCACTGTATTCGACCGGGAAAAATTGGAGAGCCTCACCGATTATCTGCATGGCCTCTATCACATCCTCGATGCACCCGGGCCTATCCCTGTGCAAATCTCCGCGAAGGCAGTGGAGGAGGCAAATAAGCAGTACGCAGGGATATGCTCCGGGTGCCACGGTCTGGACGGAAATGGAACGGGAATCTCCCGAAGCTTCAAGCCAGGCCCTCCGGATTTCACCCAGTACAGTCTCACTCCACAGAGAGCCTTTACTGTGATAACGAATGGCTACCCGGGGACGATGATGCCGCCCTTCAGGACATTACCGGAGGAGGTGCGGTGGGGACTCGTGAAGGTGGTGAATGATAAGAGGAAGCAGTAGCATTTAGCTAAATGTTGCGAAAGATGGCATGGCAGACATCCCTCAAAGCCTTTATGAGGCGATGAGAAATTGAGAATCGGCTTGTAATGTTGTACTCACCTGCAGAGTGGTTTTTCAGTAGAGCTTTAAACGTGGCTTCCGATACCTCAAGGTATTGCCGATAAAGGCTTTTCGGGACATCCGCCATGTTGACAGAGATTATTTTTGCAACTGTTGAGTTTATTTCGGCAATCAAGTAACATGATAGCATAGTAAGTCATTTGTGACATGACTTTTTTACGTGCGAAACGAATGGGAGGGAAGTTATGGAAAAAGAGTCAACTGGATCGGTTGATACCTTATTTGACCTTGCAGGCAAGTTCATTGAAGGCCAGAGGGGAGTATGGGATCATACTGTATGGCAGAATTTCATAGAAGGTCTTATGAAGAAGGGTTATGAGTTGACTGATGATATGAAGACCTATACAGGTTCTGTACTTGAGGTTATGAAGAAGTTCTCCAATGCCATGTCAGCCACTATGGGGATGAACCAGGTTGTAACGGATATTCTTGGCCATACAGTGAGTTTTATGATGGATACAACAAGGGTATGGGATCAGAGAGAATGGGGATCTTTTTTAAAGGAGCTTAAGGAGCAGGGCATCGATCTCACTGATGAGATGATGAATTATTTTGAAGGAGTCATCGAGGTCGCAAGAGAGATCTACACCATCTCACCCATAGTGGGCAAAAAGGAGGAACTCAAAGAGGAAGCTGCAGAGTAGTAATGCTAAGTAACCCCTTCCTGGCGGGAGGGGGATAAGAATCGCTCAATTTGAGGTAATAATAAGCTGAGCTGAATGAAAACATAGAACTATGGCTGCTTATCCCATGCAATTGCAAAGGAATACGGAGGATGGCGCTGTAGTCCCCTCGGTTTCAGCAAAATTTGCAAAGATTAAGAAAAATTAATTTGACAGTACTTAAAAAATATGGCATAGTGCAGCACAAGGAGGTGGTCGCTGCCAAGGAACCTGAAGGGGAGAAATGATTGGACAGAGTGTGATGTGTTAGGAAACCTGAACCGTGAAGGAGGAACGCATGAGCAAAAGAATAGTATTACTCTCAACACTTTTGTGCTTCGTGGTGGGTCTTGCGGCTCTGGCCCTGGCTCAGGCCAAACCCGGTGACGCCGAGGCCTGGGTGAAAAAGGGCATCGAGTTCTATAAGGCAAACGGCAAGGATAAAGCCCTTGCTGCCTTCAGCGACAACAAAGGCCAGTTCGTCAAAGATGATCTGTATATTTATGTGCTGGACCTGAACGGAAAGATGCTGGCACACCCCAAGGCCGATCTGGTCGGGCAGGACTTCATGGTAAAAAAGGACGCGGATGGCAAGCTCTTTGCGGTGGACATCGTGAAGACTGCCAAAGAGAAAGGCAGCGGATGGGTGGATTACAAGTGGGAGAACCCTAAGACCAAAGCCATTGACCCTAAAACGGTGTATTTCGAAAAGGTGGGTGATATCATCATCTGCAGCGGTGCTTACAAGAAATAATTCTGCCTGATACATAACCCCTGAGGGATAACCAAACAGGCCAGGGCCTGTTTGGTTATCCCAAAAAACCTCACACCAATACAGCTTCCAACATAGAAATGGCTTGTGAGAGGACTCATTGAAGGAACCGACTGTCAATTACAGCCGCTGTAACGGCTGCGGTTCCTGTGCGGGGATCTGCCCCGGTGTCTTTCGGATAGGGGATGATGGAAAGGCGTGGGTGATAAGTAAGGAATGCTGCAGTAAATGCACCTATTGCATCGCTGTGAATATTTGTCCCATCGTTGCAATCAGCCTGGAGTAATGGAAGGGCTCCAGAGCATCTGATCCGGCATATCAACCCTTTGAATATAGTTAACGGGTTAGGGAGATTCGCCTTTTCCGGAACTCGGGAAAACACTTACATACCCTCCCATACCATTCCAAAAAGTCACAGGCTTTTTGGGCAGATCCGAATTCCATCGGAAATTATGACTAAAAAATCCCTGATGTGCTCAAGCCAGCCAAATTTTATCATTGGAGGATTTGGAAAGACGAGCACTATTGCAAAAAGTGCACCTATTGTGGAAAATGTATACTGCTATGTTACGAGCCGGCGTGGTTACCATTGTTATATACCTGTCTCTATTCTCTCTCTCGATTTGGGCTGAAGGGTTGATTACCGAAGTATTTCTGAGGTTCAGCGACCATGAAGAGTATGAGTTTACCCGCATCGTCTTCGAGACAGGCAGTGATGCATTCATAGAAAATACCTCTGTCACCACTTCAGGAGACGTCATCATAATCCAGTTTCCCTCGAACTTTATCATGAGGATGCCCGGCAACTTCGCCTATAAGACTTCGATGAAAGGGACGAACTTTACTATCAGCGTCCCATATCCATTCAGGATCAAGGTCATAACGCTCTCTTCCCCTCCAAGGGTTGCCATCGACATACAGAAAACTGAGACGGGAGAGCCCAAAAGAGAGCCGGCGGGCAAGTCGCAGGGTTCGGAGCAAAAACCCCACGTGCCGCCAATCCAGCCCCTGCCGAGAATTTGTATCGTGCTTGATCCGGGACACGGGGGCTATGACCTCGGGATCGTCTCGGAGGATCTGAGGGAAAAGGACTCTACTCTCCTTCTTGCCAAGTTGATTGAGACAGATCTCCTTAAAAAGGGCAAGCCTGTATTCCTTACAAGGAGGTCGGACCAGTTCCTCTCCATTTCAGAGAGGGCAGTGTTCGCGAACCAGAAGTCCCCGGATGTCTTTATCAGTCTTCATCTCTCAACATCGGAACACTTTGTGATCTATGTTCCATTCGTGGAACCTGCAGGCCAGGAAATATCAATGTATGAAGTCTATGGAACATTCTCTCGCCAGAAAAGGTTCGTAGAAAAGAGCAGGGCTCTCGGCGGGGTAATGGGGAAGTCTCTCTTTGAATACTTTAAGACCGAAGTGGTGCAACAGGAAATGGCCTTTCCGCTTCTCAGATCCGTCGGTGCGGCTTCGGTAATGATAGAGGTCCCGCAAACTACAGCATATGACCACACGGCAAGGACAAGATTTTCAGAAGTGATACTCAAAGCAATCTCATCCTATGGGAGCAGGTAAGAATAGAGCATACTGGTTGGTAATACTTATCCTTCTGTTTGCAGCAGGGATTACGGGAGGGTATCTCTATTTCTCACAAAGGTTTGCTCCCCCACAAGCGTTCAAAGCAGAGCAGCCTGTAGAAGAACAGGCAGGAAATTACTTGATGGTGAGGGTTTACTTCCCTTCCGAAGGCCGGCTCGTCATGGAGGAAAGGAGAGTGAAGAGGTCCGATGCAACGATCTCTGAAGCAGCAGTCGAGGAGTTCCTCAGAGGAATGCTCAGGAAGGGTAAATCAGATGTACCAGCAGGAACCAAGTTGCTGGGGCTGTATCGGGGTAGCGATGGGATTTTATATGTGGACCTTTCGGATGAATTCAGGAGGAACTTTCAGGGTAGCGCGATGACAGAATTCCTGCTTCTCAAAGGGCTCTATGAGACCGTTATCTCGAACTCCCAGGGCCTTGATGATGTGAAGATACTGATCGAGGGGAAAGAGATCGAGAGCATTGGGGGGCACATCTATGCCCTTTTCCCTTTGAAGGAGGGACTCAGGGGAATGCAAAGAAAAAATGAATAATATGTCTATTGGCGTTTTCGATTCGGGGATAGGTGGCCTCACGGTCCTCAAAGAGATCATCAAGGCCCTCCCTGGTGAGGGTACTGTCTACCTCGGAGATACCGCAAGGGTTCCCTACGGGATAAGATCCCCGGAGACGGTAACGCGCTACTCATTCGATAATACCAATTTTCTTGTGAAAAAGGGGATAAAAATCCTCATCGTCGCCTGCAACACAGCCTCATCCGTAAGCCTCGAGGCAATCCAGCAACAGTTACCAATCCCCGTAATAGGAGTGGTAGAGCCCGGGGCAAGGGCAGCGGTGAGGACCACAAAGAACGGGAAAATTGGTGTGATAGGGACAGAGGCAACAATCAGGAGCAGCGCATATGTGCGAAAGATCAAGGAACTCGACAGTACCATGGAGGTCTTTGGCCTCCCTTGCCCGCTCTTCGTTCCCCTTGCAGAAGAGGGGTTTACAGACGACGAGATCGCGCTGATGGTTGCCCGTAAGTACCTTGAGAAACTCAAAGGAAATTGCATCGATACCCTCGTCCTTGGATGTACCCACTATCCTCTTCTAAAAGGAGTGATCTCGAAGGTCATGGGGGAGTCCATCACACTCATCGACTCTGCTGTCAAGACTGCCAGTGAGGTAAGGGAAACCTTGAGTGCCCTGGATATACAAAATGAGTCAGGAGAGGAACCATGTCGGGTTTATTACGTCACCGATTCACCCGAGAGGTTTGTAAGGGTTGGGGAGAGGTTCTTGGGTCAAAAGATAGCACATATCGAAAAAATCGATGTGACGCTCTGATTCGCAGGGAGGAAGCTGATGAGGCCTGATAGAAGGGCGAATGACGAGATAAGGGCAGTGAACATCACAAGGGACTACCTGAAGACTGCAGAGGGTTCCGTGCTCATAGAGATGGGTGACACAAAGGTGATATGTACCGCTTCCATAGAGGAGAAAGTTCCACCCTTTCTCAAGGACCAGAAGAGGGGATGGATCACAGCGGAATACGGTATGCTTCCCAGATCGACAAAGACAAGGTCGATGAGGGAGTCTATCACGGGGAAGGTTGGCGGGAGAACTCATGAGATCCAGAGGCTCATTGGCAGGGCAATGAGATCGGTAGTTGACCTCGTGACACTCGGGGAGCGTACTATATGGGTTGATTGTGATGTGATACAGGCTGATGGCGGTACCAGAACGGCTGCCATCACCGGAGCCTTTGTCTCTGTAGCCGATGCCTTGAGATACGCACTCAGGAACGGGATTATCATGAAGACACCCATCAAGGAGTGTCTTGCAGCAATCAGCGTCGGCATCGTCCACGGGCAACCGAGGCTCGACCTCTGTTACGCGGAGGATTCTATTGCAGAGGTTGATATGAATGTCGTCATGACGGAGAGCGGGAAATTCGTGGAGATCCAGGGCACAGCCGAGGGTTCCCCCTTTTCCAGGGAAACCCTCGAGAACCTTATCAAGCTCGCCGAAAGGGGGATCATGCGACTGGTCGGTATTCAGAGGGAATGTCTCGGGAATGAAGATGCCTTAAGGTTTTAGCCTTTCCCAATATGCCAAGGTATGGTAAAATGGTAAGAGAGGTGAGTATAATTGAACACTATCTATAAGAGCCTCCTGATATGGCTTCTTATCGGTCTGACGATGATCCTCCTGTTCAACCTCATCAGTGCTCCCCAGAAAATGGATGAAGATGTAGTCTTCTCTGACTTTATGACAAAGGTAGAGGCGGGGCAGGTGGAAGAGATAATAATCAAGGAGAACTATATCACCGGACGCCTGAAGGATGGGAAGAAATTCAGGACCTATGCAGCCGAGTACCCTGACCTCGTGAAGGACCTGAGGTCGAAGGGCGTGAAGATTGCGGCAAAACCACCTGACCAGAGCCCCTGGTATGTGAACTTCTTTTTTTCCTTTGGACCGATCATACTCCTCGTCCTCGTTTGGGTCTTCTTCATGAGGCAAATGCAGACGGGTGGGAACAAGGCACTCTCCTTTGGAAAGAGCAAGGCTCGCCTCGTTACCGATAAATCGGTAAAGGTCACCTTCGCTGACGTTGCCGGGGTCGAGGAAGCGAAGATGGAGGTACAGGAGATCATTGACTTCCTGAAGGACCCGCAAAAGTTCTCGAAACTGGGCGGCAAGATCCCGAAGGGGGTTTTACTGGTTGGCTCTCCCGGCTCAGGGAAGACCCTTCTCGCAAGGGCAATCGCAGGAGAGGCAGGTGTACCCTTCTTCAACATTTCCGGCTCTGACTTTGTAGAGATGTTCGTGGGCGTGGGTGCCTCAAGGGTAAGGGACCTCTTCGACCAGGCGAAGAAGAATGCGCCCTGCATTGTGTTCATTGATGAGATCGATGCCGTCGGGAGACACAGAGGCGCCGGTCTCGGGGGAGGACATGATGAGCGTGAGCAGACATTGAACCAGCTCCTTGTCGAGATGGACGGTTTCGAGGGGAATGAGGGAGTGATCATCCTCGCAGCCACGAACAGGCCCGATGTTCTTGACCCTGCACTCCTGAGGCCGGGCAGGTTTGACAGGCAGGTTGTCGTACCGATCCCTGACGTGAAGGGGAGGGAAGCGATACTGAAGGTCCATACGCGGAAGATACCCCTCGATGAGCACGTAAGCCTTGATGTGATTGCGAGGGGGACACCCGGTTTTTCAGGCGCAGACCTCGCGAACCTCGTGAATGAGGCCGCTCTCCTTGCTGCAAGGATGTCGAAGTCAAAAATCGAGATGCCCGACTTCGAGTTTGCGAAAGACAAGGTGCTCATGGGTGTGGAACGGAGGAGCATGATCATCAGTGAGGAAGAGAAGAAAAATACGGCGTACCATGAGGCTGGACATTCCCTCGTCGCAAAGCTCACACCAGGAACCGACCCTATCCATAAGGTCAGTATCATCCCGAGGGGAAGGTCACTCGGTGTAACCCAGCAGCTCCCCCTCGATGACCGGTACACCTATTCAAGGGACTATCTCCTCAACGCATTAAAGGTGCTTATGGGCGGAAGGGCGGCAGAAAAGATCGCTCTCCACCACATGACCACAGGAGCCGGGAACGACCTCGAGCGCGCCACGGATCTCGCTCGGAGAATGGTGACGGAATGGGGTATGAGCGAGAAGCTCGGACCCCTTACCTTCGGAAAGAAGGATGAACAGATTTTCCTTGGACGGGAGATCGCGAGGCATAAGGATTATAGCGAAAAGATCGCCGAGGAGATTGATGAAGAGGTCAGGAATATGGTCACGTGGGCCTATGAAGAGGCAAAGAGGCTTCTCACCGAAAACTTTGGAATCCTCGACACCTTTGCGAAGACACTCCTTGAAAAGGAGACCATGGACAGACACGAGATTGACCAGATGTTAGGTGATTTCGGGGCGAGAGAGGCTGCGGAACAGAGAGAACGGAAGGACGAGGTAGAGAAATAGCAACAGTTCGTGTACGAATTGCATAATTCTTGCTGAGGTATTCACTTCAGCACCTGCCGAGGGGGGTATCCCATGTTCTATGCCAATCTGTATACTGAAAGAATCAATCTTGCCCGGTATCTGACTAAGGATGAGTGCCTGCAGGCAGGGGTCAACGGCCCTGAGGAGTTGGCGGAGAGGCTCCGGGAAGGCGCTCTGCTTCCCGAAGATTGCCTTTTTCTCTCGCCCCAAAAGCGTTACGCACTTGCTCTGGCCGTAAAGGCCGGGGAGACCCTTCCCCAGGTACCATCCATCCAGTTTCCCCGCCCTGTAGCGCCAAACCTGTTCGAGCTCAACGAGCCGGACGCCGGGGCGCCGGTTTTGGTCACCGGGAACAGCGAGTTCACTCTCACCGTGCTCACCGGCCTGCTGGCCCTTACCGTCAGCCCTTTCTACCTGCTTCTGGTTGACTGCCGGGGGGACACGGTGGACATGGCGATGGTGTATGCGAGCTTTACAGCAGAGCACCTCAATTATGCCCTCACAAACCATGACCTTGCTGGTAAGGTCAGCCACAACCGCCTCATTATTCCTGGTTTTTGCGCGTCTTTGAAGGAAGACCTGGCCCGTGAGACAGGCTGGGAGATCACGGTAGGGCCGGTATGCGCCGCAGAACTGCCACTGTTCCTCGGGGATGCGTGGCAAGGTTTGCACTCATGAGGCTCGTCTGGTCACATTACTGCCTCGACTTCGACAGGAAGACTTTTGTTATGGGGATTGTGAATGTCACACCTGATTCATTCTCAGACGGTGGCATCTATTTTGACAGGGATGCCGCACTTAGTCGCGGACTAAGGATGGTGGAGGAGGGTGCGGACCTCATCGATGTAGGCGGGGAATCAACGAGACCCGGCTCTCTTGCGGTCGATGCCGAAGAAGAGACGAGGCGTGTAACCCCTGTGATCGAAGGGCTTGCAAAGAGGACAGAGGTTCCGATTTCTATAGATACCTATAAGGCCGCTGTCGCGAGGAGGGCGCTCGATGCCGGGGCGTCGATGGTGAACGATATCAGCGGGTTGAGGTTCGATTCAGGGATGGCAGACATCGTAGCGCGCCATAAAGTGCCGGTGGTCATCATGCACATCAAAGGTACACCGAGGAACATGCAGGTGAATCCTGTGTACGATGCCCTGATACCGGAGATCATGGATTACCTCGGAGCAGGCAGAAGGCTCGCAATTGATTCAGGGATAAGGGAAGACAAGATCATCATTGACCCGGGCATCGGTTTCGGGAAGACATGTGAGCATAACCTTGAGATAATCAGAGAACTCCATGAGTTCACATCCATTGGGAATCCCATTCTCATAGGCCCTTCGAGGAAGGCCTTTATAGGGAAAATCCTTGGCGATGTCCCGGCTTCAGGCCGCTTGGAAGGCACCGCGGCAGCAGTGGCTATAGCGATCATGAACGGTGCGAATATCGTGAGGGTCCATGATGTGAAGGAGATGGTTAAGGTTGTAAAGGTTGCAGATGCGATTAAGAGAGGAAGCTGTGAGGGAATACCTGTGGAGGCGGCGCACCTTTCTGAGGGTCAGGTGGGTTAACGGCAAATGAGAAGAGTGCAAGAAGGTGATACAATCTGGATTCTTTATATAGGGAAGCTTGAAGACGGCACGGTCTTTGATTCCTCTTTCAGGGAAAAACCTCTGGAATTCACCGTTGGGGAAGGCGAGGTCGTCCCTGGTTTCGAACAGGGAGTCTTCGGTATGGCGCCGGGGGAGTCAAAATCCATCATAGTCATGGCATGGACAGAACCACAGATTCGAACTAATGGTTAGCCTGTCATAAATACACTCGTGGAAACGGTTTACTCGGCGAAGATGCTACGGCAGGCGATTTTCAGAGATATGCTGTTTTCGGAAAAGGAAGCCCTGGAAGCCCTTGAATACAGGATTGAGCACTGTAGAGATCGGGAAGATATTTGGAGGCATTCATTTCAGCGCTGTAAGCAAAGCTGTTGTACGAGTCAAAGAGGAGATGACGTCTGATAGAAAATTGATGAAAGTGATCGAGGAGCTTAACTGTAGGGTCAAGGGAAGGCGAGTTACCGTAGGTATCACCTTGGCTGTGTCCGCCGTTTCCAGCTTCGTGCCCGTTTAGGTTCTCCATGGCACTTTTCCATCCC
>Ga0315295_10000898_pt1 | contig 25351 bp, 25 predicted proteins | sample YL17G14_0_MG_FD_204453 | JGI IMG/M metagenome (GOLD analysis project Ga0315295, IMG submission 204453) | Sediment microbial communities from Yellowstone Lake, YNP, Wyoming, USA - YL17G14_0 | ecosystem: Environmental > Aquatic > Freshwater > Lake > Sediment | place: USA: Wyoming | collected... | reverse complement strand
ATTTGGCGACTCCGAAGCGTTGCTTTAACTCCTTCTCCTGGTTGGCCATTTCCCCTCCTTTCTTGGCGCCAAAGAAATTTGATCAAAACTACTATATGTTGTGTATAAATTAATTATTTAATACTATATGTTGAGTGTCAAGGAAAAAATGCGATGTGCGGAAAAGGCCTGAAATCAAAGAGAATTTCCATGGCCTCCCTTCGGGATCGGATCTTTCGTAAAGCACGGATCATTCCATAGGCTCGGGCGGGGGTTCCTTCCGGGCTTCCAAGCGCCAATGCCGATCTCCCCCCACCTCTGTTTGCTGAAGCCAAGGAAACCTTCCGCCAAGATGTTATTACCCGCCGATTCTGCTTCCCGATCCAATCCCACAGGGAGGCCAAGTCATGAGGGAATTATGAAGGTGAAGGGGGCAAGGGATAAAATCTCTTTGACAAATAATTCAGGATGGGTAAAATCTAATCGAAATTCAAAAGCCCGCGTTGTGCTCTACCCATGGCATGGAGGGAAGAAAGTCTCATGGAGTTCCCGAACTCTGATGGGTATGGTAACAGGCACCCATGGGCATCACTCCTGGAATTTCCATCATCCCGCCTTGCGCCTCTCACAAAACCTTCCGCATTTTGTTCTTGCTTAGTGCTTCGATTCACAAATACAGACACGTATTCTCAAGCTGGTCATCGATACAATTGCTCACTCAGCACTGAGTCCAGAGTAAATAAATTCGTTACCGAATTTATGGATCGATGGGCTTAGGAAATTATAAAAATTGGAAGGGGACGCCATGGATTACCGCCCGGAAGAAGTGACCACCGTTTCCCTGTTAGAATTGGCCGCCAGAAAGTACCCCAATCGGGAGTTCCTCATCTGCGAGGAGATCCGCCGGACCTTCAAGGAGGTGGATGAGCGGGTCAACTCCCTGGCCAACGCCCTCGTGGAAATGGGAATCCAGAGGGGGGATCGGGTAGGGTCCTTCCTGGCCAACTGTCCGGAGATCCTGGAAAACTACATGGCCTCGAACAAAGCCGGAGCCCTTCCGGTTCCGATCAACTTCCGCCTCTCCCCGCGGGAGATCGCCTGGATCCTCACCCATGCCAAGGCCAAGGCCCTCTTTTTCGGGGAAGAGTTCCTTCCGGCGGTCGAAAAGATCCGTTCCGAAGTCCCCTCCATCCAGCACTACATCATGGTGGGGAAAAAGGCTGTTCCGGGCATGTTTCTATATGAAGAAGTGGTATCCCAGTACCCCTCCCGTCCCCCCGGCATCCGGATCGGCCCGGATGACCCGGCTATGCTCATGTACACGGCGGGGACCACGGGATTCCCCAAAGGGGTCTACTGTCGCCACAAGAGCAACATGTGGTCTCTGGTGAACTCCATCCTCTACGACACCATGCTCGGACGGTTCAACATTCAGGAATGCATGGCCTACCCCCTCCCTTTTTTTCACAAGGCCGCTTACATTACCGCCGTAAGCCAGCTGATCAAATTCGGGCGCTGCGTGATCCTGAGGACCTTCGATGCGGCCAAGCTCCTGGAGACGATTCAGAAGGAAAGGGTCAATCAATTCGCCATGGTTCCCATCGTAGCCGCGGCCATCCTCCAGGTCCCCGCCCTGGAGAAGCATGATGTAAGCTCCTGGCACACGGTCCGGTGCACGGGGGCCCCGCTTCCCGTCGCCCTGAAAGAGAAGTTTGCCAAAACCTTTCCCCACGTGGATATCTGCGACAATTACGGGATGACCGAAATCGCCACCATCGCCATGCATGTGACCAAGGGAAAGGTGGGCAATGCGACCACCGTGGGAAAACCGCATCCCCTCACCGAAGTGAAAATCCTGGACGAAGGGGGACGGGAGCTCCCCCCCGGGGAAATCGGCGAAATCTGCGTACGGAGCCCCGCCCTGTTCAGTGAGTATTTCGAGAATCCGCAGGCCAATGCGGAAGGATTCGCCGGCGGGTGGTTCCACACGGCCGACATGGGACTGTTTGATGAGGAAGGATACCTGTACATCAAGGACCGCAAGAAGGACATGGTCATATCGGGGGGAGAGAACATCTATCCGGCGGAAGTGGAACAGGTCCTCTTCACCCATCCCAAGATCCAGGAAGCCTCCTGCATCGGCATCCCCGACCCGCAGTTCGGAGAGGCGGTGATGGCGGTGGTGGTGCCCAAGGCGGGCCAGTCGCTGAGCGAGGCGGAGGTCATCGAGTATACCTCACAACGTCTGGCCAAGTTCAAGGTTCCCAAACGGGTGGCCTTTATCGAGGCCCTGCCCCGCAGCGCGGTGGGGAAGGTTCTGCGGAGAGAGCTGAGGAAGCAGTTCGGCGGGATGACCGTCAAATACTGAATGGAAAGGAGGAATAAAATGGCCAGGAGAAAAATTTTTGGGGTGATCACCGGATGCGCTCTCGTCATGTTCATATTTTGCGGCGAGGTTCCTTCCACCTTTGCCCAGGCGAAGCCGGCCAAAGGATTTACCTGGAAACTGCAGTCCGCCTGGCCTCCGCCGGAGAAGATCATGGGATACTGGGGAGCCTTCGGCCAGGCTTCGGAGATTGCCCGGAAGGTCAAGGAGCGGACGAAGGGGGAACTGGACATCAAACTCTTTCCCCCCGGGGCGCTTTTCAAAGAGCTGGAAACCCCCGATGCCCTGAAGCGCGGGGCCATCGAGATGGCCTGCAGCGCGGGGTCCTATCACCTCAGCATTCTGCCCGAGGTTTTGTTCGAGTGGGGGCTCCCTTACGGGGCCAAGACGCCGGACGTGGCGGGCAAGCTCTTGATGAACGAAGAGTATCTGAAAATTTTGCGAAAGGCTTATGCGGAAAAGCACAACGTCCAGCTCCTCGGGCTGAGCAGCGTGAGCTCCTACAACTACGTGACCCGCTTTCCGGTCAATACCATGGAGGATTTGAAAGGGAAGAAGATCCGGGCCCTGGGGGTGACGGCCCAGGTGGTCAAGGCCCACGGCGCCACGCCGTCCATGATTACCGGGGCGGAGCAGTACATGGCCCTGCAGCGGGGGACCATCGACGGCACCGTCTATCCCCCCTATGCCGGGATCACTTACAAGATCTTTGAGGTGGCCAAATTTCACTCCTGGCCGCCGATCTATTCCGCGGTGACGGTCAATCACGTGGTCAACCTGGGGGCCTGGAACAAGCTGCCCAAGGAGTACCAAGAGATTCTCCAGGACGAAGTGAGCAAGATGGCCAAGTACTCCTTCGAGGTCTCCGGCCCGGCCCTGGAGAAGATCGCCACGGAGGAGGGCAAGAAGATGAAGGCCGAAGCGACTTTCCTTTCGGACGGGGAATACCAAAAATTCCGCCAGGCCGCAGTTCCGTTGTGGGAGGAGTGGGGGAAGAAGAGCCCCTACTGCGGGCAGCTGTTGACCATTGCCAAGGGGATCTATGGAGGGAAATAGTGAATCCATGGAGGCCGGACCGAGGGCCTGCGGGCAGATCAATTCTTGCGAGGCGCTTGCAGGATCAGATGTTCCCCCCCGACGGGAAAATCGATGGGCTGCCTCCGGAGGCATTCAAACCCGTAGTTTTTTAGGAAAGATAATAATTCCTCAATGGTCGACCAGTGGAGGCTCTCATAAAAGCCCGAGGAGCCGCCCTCCTCTCTCCCCCGGGCGACTTCAATTACCAAAAGGCCGCCGGCCTTCAGTACCCTTACAGTCTCTTTGACGAATTTTTCCAGGTCGAAGACATGGTCGACGGAGTTGGAAAAGACCACATCCGCCGAGCGATCGGCAAACTGGAGGTTATGAAAATCTCCCGGCAGGACATAATAATTTGATTTTCCGGGATTCAGGTCGATCCCCACGGCGAAACATCCGTGATCGAGGAAGGCCTTCACCTCGGTCCCCAACCGGGCTCCCAGACAAAGCACCGACTGCCCTTCTTTTATCAGATTTGAATTCTTGATTCTGTCCCGCAACACCTGCCGGTACTTTTTGTCGTAGTCCTGGAGATCCACCGGGCAGATGCTTTCAAATTTCAGCTTGGCCGCCTGGTGCTCGATATAATCCTGATAATTGCCGTACTGTCTTTGCTTGAGCCGGTGGTCACCCTGATTGACCCAGTTCTTCCCGATCCTTTTCTTCAGGTAATGCCGGCCGATTTTGTCCGGGATTTCACGGAAAAACCTTATAATTTTCATATCCGAGGTCTCGCTTCCAGGGGTGCATGATCAACCTACTTTAATTTGTGGGAAAGGCAAAAGCAATCAAAAAGTGGTTTTTCTCCGCTACCGGAAATCCTTTGCGGCAACCGCAGGTTTCTGTCCCGCTAAAGGATGGTGATCCGAAGTCCTCCAGCCTGAACCCCATGGGCTATCCCCCCTTCCTTCTGGAGTCTTCCCGGCCTAGGGTTCCTTTCTCAAAAACCGGCGGTGGGTAAGGGGCAATTTTCCCTTGACATCCTTTGAACAATATTGTAAACAATTTTGCAGACGAAAGGGGGACCTTTGTCGGCTCCGAATTCCGCCCGGATGAACAGACCCCTGAGGGAGACCATTTATGCCGATCTTCGAAGGCAGGTCCTCTCGGGCCATCTCCTGCCCGGGGCCCGCCTGGTGGAATCCTCCCTGGCCGTAAGCCTGAAGGTGAGCCGTACCGTGATCCGGGAGGTGATCAAACAGCTCGAACTGGAAGGGCTGGTCAAGATCACCCCTTATAAAGGCACCGAGGTCTCTCGCCTCTCCCTGCAAGATATTGAAGAGCTCTATGTGATCCAGGCCGCGCTGGAAGGCCTGGCTGGCAGCCTGGCCGCGCAGAAAATGACCAAAGAGGACATTCAGCAGCTTCGTTCCGTCCATGAGCGACTGAAGAAGAACGTCCGGAAAGATCCCGGCGAGTGGCAGAAGTTGAATATCGCTTTCCACCAGTTCTTCATCGATAAATGCGAAAACCAGCGGCTCCACGGCTTAATCAAAAACCACCGGGACCAGTTTGCCCGTTATTGGCGGATCATCCTCTCGATTCCGGGCCAGCGGGAAAGAAGCAACGATGACCACGAAAAGATCCTGAAAGCTCTGAATCGGGGGCAACCACGGAAAGTCCGTCAGGCCCTGGAAGAACATATTGGCCAGTCGGCCAGGAACCTGACCACTTTTCTAGAAGAGCACGCATTTCTGATTTGACCTCAAGCCAGGCCCAAGGTCAACGGATTTAGCCCAGTTTTCTGGTTTTCTGGATTTATGGCGAGCCCCTCTTGCTACCCGAAGAGGCAAGGGGTTGGGGGAATAGACCCATATGGAGGAGAGGAACCTTATGAGCGGGAGCGGGATGCCCCAAAGGGTCAACATCTGTGAATGCTGGGCCCGGGACGGGCTTCAGGGAGAGGACCAGTTCATTCCCACGGAGAAAAAGATCACCATCATCAACCGGATGGTGGATATTGGTTTCAAGCGGATCGAAGCCACTTCCTTTGCCCATCCCAAGCTGATCCCCCAGTTCTCCGATTCCCTGGAGGTGCTGAAGGCAATCAAACGCCCTCCGGAGGTAACCTTTATCGCCATCATTCCCAACGACAAGGGTCTGGACCGGCTCCTGGAGGCCTGCCATCAGGGCTACGGGGTCCAGGAGATTACCGCCATTCTGTCGGCCAGCGAGGATCATCTCCTGGCAAACCTCGAGCGTACCTTCGAGGAAGCCATGCCTCCCCTGGCGGACCTTGTGAAACGGGCCCGGCAGGCCGGAATCAAAGTCATCGGCTGCATCGGAACCGCCTTCGGATGCCCCCTCGTGGGGGAGGTACCCCTGGGAAAAATCATCGAGCTCACCGACTGGTACCTGGATAAGGGCGCAACCTCCATCATGCTCGGAGACACCACCGGAGAAGCCAACCCGCGTCAGGTCCGGGAGGTCTTCAGCCGCATGAAAGACCGTTTCCCGGGGGTAGACTTCATCGCCCATTTTCACGACACCCGGGGAATGGGGCTGGCCAACACCCTGGCCGCTCTCCAGGAAGGGATCGTTCTGCACGACAGCTCCTTCGGCGGGATGGGGGGACAACCGGCCACCCGGCGGCCCAAGTACCACAAGGGATTTGCCGGTAATACCTGCACCGAAGACATGGTACTCATGATGGAGGAGATGGGGATTGACACCGGCCTGGATATTGAAGAGGTGATCGATACGGGCCTCCTGGCCGAAGAGTTCTGCGGCCGGAACCTCCTGGGGCACGTGACCCGGAGCGGCGCGGTCCGGCACCGCAGCTCTCGACCTCTTTCTCTTCAGGAGTTGAGACTCAACGGGGAGATTGCCCCCGCCCTCCTGTTTGCCGGGAAGGTGAAAGAAAAACTGTCCGGGCAAGCTCTCGTCGGTTATGTGATCCGTGAGGCTTTAGCCAAGAACTGGCCCGTGCCGGAAAATTTGAGAATTTCCGTTGATGGAGTTTCCGTGAAGGAGGAATTCGGGGGACGGGACATCCTGGTCACGAGGTTCAAGGTGCTGGAGATTCAGAAGGAAAAAAATGAAGGGATCCTGGAGGTCCTGTGCCAGAAGGCCAACGGGGACGTATTCATGGAGGGACAAACGAGACTTACCTTTTCGGGATAGACCCGAATTGCCGAAGCTATTTAAAAGTGGAAAGCGCGTGAATTCCGAATATCGAATATCGAAATCCGAAACAATATCGAATGTTCAAAATCCGAATGATCCAACCCATAAAATAAATGTGGGGGCGCACGGCCGTGCGCCCTATTTTGGGTATTGAAATTTGAATTTTGGTATCAATTTAGCCGTTTGAAAATTATGTCAAAGCCATATCGATTAGGATAGTCATCGCTGAAATCCCCCCCAACCCCCTTTGCAAAGGGGGGCAGGGGGGATTTCTGGTGAATCTTTTCAGCAGGTAAAAGTTGCCTTTTTCAAAGAGCTAAAGTGTTACTAATTTTTTTATTTTGGGGCAATTCCGATAAGGAGAAAGGAAGGAGTCGTATGTCCGTTATTCTTCGCTTAACCCGCATGGGTGCCAAGAAAAAAGCCTTCTACCGGCTGGTGGCCGCCGATTCCCGGTTTCCCCGGGACGGGCGCTTCATCGAGGTTTTGGGAACCTATAATCCCAACCTGGACCCCCCGGCGATCAAACTGAATCGGGAGAAAGTGGAGACCTGGGTGAATCGCGGGGCCCATCTTTCCACCACGGTGAAAAGCCTGTTGAAAAAAGGCGGGATCTCCATCCAGCCGGCCAAGAAGTCCCCCCCTGCTGCCAAGGCGGGCGGATCCCAGGCGGGTTCGCCGGCCTGAACTTGAGAAGTCCATCTGAACTGAGGGATTTGTTCGCTCAACCGGGCGCGCCTGAGATAGAGCTGGCCAGAGGACCGAACTCACAGGGAAAGGGGGGCTAAGTTCCATGGAGATGAAGGAATTGATCTCGTACATTGCCAAAGCCCTGGTGGACAGCCCTGAGGCCGTGGAGGTCTCGGAGGTTGAAGGTGAACAAACCTCAGTCATCGAGTTGAAAGTTGCCAAAGCAGACCTGGGTAAAGTGATCGGGAAGCAGGGTCGGACGGCTCGGGCCATGCGCACGATCCTGAACGCAGCCTCGACCAAGATCAAGAAACGGGCGGTGCTGGAGATCATCGAGTGAACCTTCCATGGAAGATCCGCTCCTCCGGGTCGGCCGGGTAGTCAAAACTCAGGGCCTCAAAGGCCAGGTAAGGATTTCTTCCCCGGGGAGAGAAGCGCTGGCTCAATCCCGGGGAAAAACGGTTTACCTGGAGGACCCGGAGGGGAATAGAAGGGCGCTCACGGTAGAATCAACCCGGCCGCTGAGAGAATTGACCGTTCTCGCCTTTCGCGAGATCAAGAGCATCGAAGAAGCCCAAAAGCTGATCGGCTGTTTCGTATACGCAGATAAGGAAAAGCTGGACCCTTTGCCCCCGGATGAATTCTACTGGTACCAGCTCCGGGGACTGCGGGTAAAGACCGAAGACGGAAGATATTTAGGCATTCTGGAGGAGATCTTTCCCACGGGGAGCAACGATGTTTTTGTGGTCCGGCAGGAGGGGAAAGAAATTCTCATCCCGGCCACGGATGAAGTGGTAGCCCGGGTTAACCTGCAAGAGAAGGTCATGATCATACATCCTCTGGAAGGGCTGCTGCCGGAAGATGATCTTTGATATTCTGACGATTTTCCCGGAGATTTTCCGGTCCCCCCTGTCGGAGAGCCTGTTGAAGAAAGCCCTGGACAGGGAACTCATTCAGGTTCGGGTCTGGAATCTGCGGGATTTTACCGAAGACAAGCACCGGACTACGGATGATTACCCCTACGGGGGCGGAGCGGGCATGGTCATGAAGGCCGAGCCCATCTTCCGTGCGGTGGAAGAAATCAAGTCCAAGAACCCGGAAGCCCGCGCGATCCTGCTCACCCCCCAGGGGGAGCGTTTCCATCAGGGATTGGCCAAAGAGCTGAGCGAACAGAAGCACTGGATTCTGGTCTGCGGGCGCTATGAAGGGCTGGACGAACGAGTCCGGCTGGGGGTGGTGGACCGGGAGATTTCCATCGGAGATTACATCCTCAACGGCGGGGAGATTCCCGCGTTGGTTTTTCTGGAAGTCATCAGCCGGTATATCCCCGGGTTTCTGGGCAGCGAGCAGTCGGTGGAAGAAGAATCTTTTTCGGACGGGCTTCTGGAATACCCCCAGTACACCCGGCCGCCGGGTTTTCGCGGAATGGAAGTCCCCGGAGTCCTTCTTTCCGGCAACCACGCGGAGATCAAACGGTGGAGAAGGAGAGAGTCGCTGAAGCGGACGTATCGGAGAAGGCCCGACCTGCTGGAAAGGGCGGATCTGAGCGAAGAGGATCTTGGGTATTTGGATGAATTGAAAAGCCGGCAAAGGATCGATCAGGAATAAATAAAATCCCCCTAAAGCCTCCTCCCCCTCGACGGGGGAGGGGGGTAGGGGTGAGGGATGATTAAGGAAATTTGGAGGTTGTCATGAGAGAGATTGAGCAACTCGAAAAAGAACAGATGCGCATGGACGTACCCGATTTTCGGGCTGGAGATACGGTCAAAGTTCATGTAAAGATCAAAGAAGGGGAAAAGGAGCGGATCCAGGTCTTTGAAGGCATCGTGATCCGCAAGCGCCAGGGAGCCAGCCGGGCCAGCTTCACCGTGCGGAAAGTCTCCTACGGCGTCGGCGTGGAAAGAATCTTCCCCACCCATTCCCCGGCCATTGACCACATCGATGTGATCCAGAAGGGGAAGGTCCGCAGGGCTAAGCTCTACTATCTGAGGGCACTAAAAGGCAAGGCCGCCCGGATCCGGGAGCAGAGAACCAGCTGATCAACGAAGGAAATTCCAAATCCCGATAATCAATAATCAAATAAAAATTAAACCCATTCCTCAGAGCTTCAACTGTCATTTTTGAGGATTTTGATTTTATTTGGGATTTGGGATTTGGAATTTGGGATTTGATTCGATCTATGGGATGGGAACCCTTCGAGGAGAAAGCCCGCAGGCAGGGCTTTCAGGTCATCGCCGGGCTGGATGAGGCCGGCAGGGGCCCATTGGCCGGGCCGGTGGTGGCCGCCGCCGTCGTTCTTCCGAGAACCCGCAGCATGCAGGGGGTCGCGGATTCCAAGACCCTCAAGGCCGAACAAAGGGAGAAGGCTCTTTCCCTCATCCGAAAAAGAGCCCTGGGGATTGGAGTTGGAATCGTGGAGGCCGAGGAGATCGACCGCCTGAACATCCTCCAGGCCTCCCTGAAAGCCATGGAACTGGCGCTGCAAGACCTTTCCCTATCTCCGGATTGTCTCCTGATCGACGGACTGCATACCCTCAGACTACCGCTTAATCAGCAGGCCATTCCCAAGGGCGACGGAAGATGCCTATCCATTGCCGCCGCTTCCATCGTGGCCAAAGTCACCCGGGACCGCCTGATGGTGGATTACCACGAGAGATATCCTCAGTACAATTTCGCCAGGCACAAAGGATATGGAACCCGGGAGCACCTCCAGGCCATCCGGGAGCACGGGTGCTGCCCCCTGCACCGTCAATCTTTCCGGACCATCTACCAGCTTTCTCTCCTATGACCCAGGATCGACTCTCCCTTGGAAAAAAAGGTGAGGAGTTGGCCATCACCCAGCTCAAGGCGCTGAAATACAAGATCCTGGAACGGAATTTCAAATGTCGCCTGGGGGAGATCGACATCATCGCCCGGGATAAGAGCACCCTGGTCTTCATTGAGGTAAAAACCCGGGCGACGAGAGATTTCGGAGGCCCGGCGGCAGCGGTCCATGAGCGGAAACAGCGCCAGCTCTCCAAAGTTGCTCTGGTCTATTTGAGCCAGAAGAAGCTTTTCAACATACCCGCCCGTTTTGACGTAGTGGCCGTAGAACTCCTCCCTCCCGCTCCGCGTATTGAAGTGATCCAGAACGCCTTTGATCTGTGCTATGAATGATGCCGGAGACAGGAATCAGGATTCAGGATTCAGGATAAAATGACTGGCCCGCAGGTCCGGAATTCAGAGGGAAAGAACCCGGGTTTTGGGGTCAATTCTCTTTTGGTCACCGTTCACCCATGCTGTACATCCGTGCGGCGTTGTCGTGCAGGATCATTCGGGCCGCCTTTTCTGCCTGTTTGGAAGTCAGCAGACCCAATCTTACGGCATCCCCCAGCGCCTCTGCCAGAGCGATTTTGGCGGTCTTGGCGGCCAGCCAGGGGATTTCCGGGGTGTCGTGGCCGCCGCTGCCGATCATCAGCTTGGAGAGAGGGGCGATTCCGAGCACGTCCTTGTAGCACTCGACCAGACGCAGGGAAACCCAGGGAGTCGTCCAGCTCATGTCCACCCATACATGGGGAAGGGAGTGGGCAAGTTCGGCCGCATGCTGGAGCCAGGGAAAAGCGGCGTGAAGAAAGACGATCCTGGTTTGAAGGAATTTTGGCTGCCTTATGAGGGGAACCAGCAGAAAGGGATCGGCATTGGAGATGGGTCCGTTCCAGAGTCCCCCCGTGCATCCGGTATGGAGGTGAATGGGAATTCTCAAATCCCGGCACTGGAGAAGCGTGTTGATGAAGACCGCTACATATAGCTTCTTGTAAGCTTCAGAATCCTTGGCTTTGGCCGCCGGAAAATTCGCGTCCGCTTCCCCATCCGAGACCGCCTCCACTCCGAAACCAACCAATTCGGCCAGATGGCATTTTACCCCAACGAACCTGTCCTGCTTTACCGCCCGATCCAGGGTGTCTTGGAATTCACCCAACAATTCCTTGTAGGATTCCGATTTTTCAAGCAGCCGATCGATGAGAGGGTCCATCTGGAAAAGTCTCATCACCTTTCCGGGGATTAAATCAAGGATGGGGTCATTCCTGGGCAGGCCGGTGTCCAAAACCGACCCGATAATCCCTGCGTCTTCATAGAGTAATCTGGCATAGGCCGGGAAGTTCTCCGAAGTCCTCCGATTGCGTTCGGCAGCCACAGGCTCCAACTCAGCTGGACAGCCTAATAGCTTGGACAGCAGGCAAACCATTGTTTGGACGACTCCCATATGACGCAAGTGATACCGGAGTTCATCCGTAGTTCCCCAGAGTTTCGCCTTTTTGACCCCCTCTTTGGGGATATCCCCAATTCCGTGGAAAAAAACCTTGGCCAGAGAATCGGCATCCAGGGTTACCTTCTCGAGGTCAAAGGGATGGCTGTGGTTATCAATGACCGGGACCTTGTTGAAATCGAGCATGGTCGTGCACCTCTTTTCCTTTTCTTGAAGATTAAAGACATTTTGAAACCTTGGACCTGGGTTTGTCAATTCGGATTTTGATCTTGCCCACCTTCACTTTTAAGAAACCTTTTCTTGTGGCCCGGGGGCAAGGACGTGGTTTGAAGGCAGGATCGGCGGGTGGAGAAGATCCGATGAAAGATCACTTTCCTTCCGCAGAAGAGGGCGGTAAACGCTTGGCCATCTGCGCCCCCCAGGGCCGTTTCCGCCCGGACCGATGAAAGAATCCGTGCCTCATCATGCCGAGAACCACGGCCTTGCCCCCGGGCCGGGCACGGCCTTTAAGCTATGGACATTGATCTGCTTTCTGGAAAGTGAAGGTGAGCAAGGGATTTTGGTCTTTGATATTTAGATTTTCTCCGGTATTCTATCGGTAATGGGCCCAGACATTCTTCGAGATCAGGCAGGCTTCCGGCAGCAGGTTATGGATGCCCTCTCCAGGGAGCCCGTGGATTATGTGGAACAGTTTGCCTTTATCAACCGGCAGAAGGAGACGCAGGAGAGCTTCGCCGGAGGAGGGATTCTCCTGCCTCTTTTTTCCCAGGAAGATAAAAAAGCAGGCGGATCAGGGCGTGGCGAGTACGTGCTCCTCCTCAATAAGCGGTCCAAGAAAGTGCTCCAGCCCGGAGACCTCTGCGCGCCCGGCGGAGGGATTCACCCTTTTCTGGACTCCTTTGCCCAGAAACTACTGCGATTCAAACTTCTGCCCGGAGTCGGGGGGCCCGGTTTAGAACCGGCCAGGAGCAGGGGGAAGGAGGCCTACGAAAAAATCCTCTTCCTTCTGGGGAATGCCCTGCGGGAGAGCTGGGAAGAGCTGCGGCTGAGCCCGTTCAACGTGGAATTTCTCGGCCCCCTGCCGACCTACCCCCTTTCAAGCCGGAGGTGGATCATCTTTCCCCTCGTGGGCCGAGTGAAACACTCCTGGCAGGCCAAGCTCAGCTGGGAAGTGGAAAAGATCATTCCCATCCCTCTATCAGCTTTTTTCGACCCGCAAAACTATGCCGTCTATTCCCTGGAGGTCCCGGAAAAACTCGTTGCCCAAGGCATCCCCAGCCCCTGGGAGTTTCCCTGTCTGGTCCACCGGGAGAACGGGGAAGAGGAGATTCTCTGGGGGGCCACGTTCAAAGTGATTCAAAGTTTCTTCCAGATCGTCTTCGATTTTTCTTTCCCCTCCCCCGATAGCCGACGAATCATCCGCCGCCCCCTGGCCGCCAATTATTTATCCGGAAGAGAAGGAATCTGATATGGTGCAAAAACTTGAGAAAAAATTAGCCATCAAGCCGACTACACTCCTCCCCCCCGCCCTATCTCCCAATCTGGGGAGAGGGAAAGAGTGAGGGGGCGATTTTGGTTGCGGTACCCCGGGCTGTGCCCTCGGTGGTTTTATTCTTATTTGCGAAAGGAGGGAAGGAGAAAAATGGAAATCAAAAAAATCAGCGTGATCGGCTTGGGGACCCTGGGAACCCAGATTGCGATCCAGGCGGCTTACTATGGTTATGAGATTCGCGGTTATGACCAGGACCCTCAGATCTTCCAGAAAACCATCCAGAAAATTAAGGGGATGATGAAGTTTCTGAGGAAAAACCCCACCATGGGTGCGGAAGAGTGGGAGAAGGGGGCCGGCAAGGTCAAGCTGGCGAAGGATTTGGCCGAGGCGGTAAAGGATGGAGATTTGGTCATCGAGGTGGTACCGGAAGTCCTCGAACTGAAGCGAAAAGTCTGGGCCCAGATCGATTCCCTGGCCCCCCAAGGCGCTCTTTTAGCCACGAACAGCTCTTCTATTCCCGTCTCCCGGATCGAAAGCGCCACCCGAAGGCCGGAGAAATGCCTGAACATCCATTTTTACCAGCCGGCAGTCGGCTGGACCATCGTGGACGTGATGGGCGGGACCCAAACCCCTCCGGAGGTTCTGGAGACGGCCAAGCAATTCATCCGGTCCATTCAATGCATTCCGCTGACCGTGAAAAAAGAAATCCTGGGCTTCTGCTTCAACAGCGTTTGGCGGGCGATCAAAAGGCAAACCCTTTATCTATGGGGAGAGGGGTTCGTCGACTTCCGGGATATTGACCGCGGTTGGATGGTGATGTTTACTCCAACTCATGGGCCGTTTTTCCTGATGGACCTGGTCGGCCTGGACGTGGTTTACGACATCGAAATGTCCTACTACAACGAATCCAAGGACCCCAAGGATTATCCGCCGAAAGCGCTAAAGGACATGATCGATCGGAAAGAACTGGGGGTGAAGACAGGAAAGGGTTTTTACACTTATCCCAATCCGGAGTTCGGTCGTCCCGAGTTTCTGAAGGGGAAATAGGGGGCGGGATGGGAAATGATGGGAAGAAGCAAGCCGGTATATAGCCGGAATGGAAGGATGATATTGGGGCTCATGCTAAATCGGCTTTAAAGCCGGCATTCCATCCTTCCACGATTCCATCAATCTCCTTTTCCCTCGAGGGCGGCAAATTCTTTCAGGAGCTCTTTTTGACGATGGTTCAGTTTGGCGGGGACCTTGACCGTCACCTGGATGTGCTGGTCTCCCTTTCCGTATCCGTCCAGATGATGGATGCCCATCCCGCGCAGGGTGAAGACCTGGCCGCTCTGGGTTCCGGGCGGGATGGTGATTTTTTTAGTTCCGTTCAGCGTGGGGATTTCAATCTCTTCTCCCAGGGCGGCCTGGACAAAAGAAATGGGAATCTGGCACAGGACATCGTCTTCATGCCGTTCAAAGAAAGGATGGGGATCTACGTGCAAGATTACGTAAAGATCCCCGGCCCGTCCTCCCCGGTCACCTTCTCCCCCTTCCCCCGAAACCCGCAGACGACTTCCTGAATCCACTCCTGCCGGAATCTTAACCGGAATCTTTTTGGACTTCTTCACCTTGCCCATGCCCCGGCAATCCGGGCAGGGATGAGGGATGAAGAATCCCTGTCCCCGGCAGCGGGAACAGGTTGTGCGCAAGGTAAAGAATCCCTGGGAATGGGTGACCTGGCCGGTTCCCTTGCAGGAAGAGCAGGTTTCTTTCTTCGTGCCGGGTTTTATGGCGGTTCCTTTGCAGGTTCCGCAGGTCTCCGGGCGTTCGATATCAATCTCCATCTCCTTGCCCAGGGCCGCATCCATGAAGGAGATGGTCAGGTCGTAGCGGAAGTCAGGCCCTTTCCTCGGCTCGGCCGACCTGCGGCGGCCCGTGCCGAATCCGAAGAAATCCTCGAAGATATCGCCGAAGCTGGAGAATATGTCTTCGAAACCGGCAAAACCGGAGAATCCGGTCCGGCTGAGGCCTTCGTGTCCGTACCGATCATAAAGCTCGCGCTTCTCCGGGTCCCGGAGAACCTCGTAAGCCTCGGATGCCTCTTTGAACTTTTCCTCCGCGGCTTTGTCCCCCGGGTTCCGGTCAGGATGATACTGGAGAGCCAACTGGCGGTAGGCTTTTTTGATATCCGTCTCATTGGCGCTGCGGGGCACGCCCAGGATTTCGTAATAATCTCTCTTCACCATTTTAGAAGGCGCTTCCTCCTTGGAAATATTAACATTCTCACCGCCGTTGTCAAGCTAGGCCCGTTGCCAGGGCTCAGGGAAGCCGAGGATGATCAGTCTTGAGGTTTGGACTCATGGGGTTCAGGCCGAAGGATTTCCGATCATCATCCTGAGGCACCTTTCTTCCATGGGAGCGGGCCTGTCCGTCTGAGATTCACAGGGTTACCATAATCTTCTCAGCTATCTTGTTGGGGGTTTATTTCCCACTGGCCTCTCTTCGCGGATGATTGGCTGGAGGTCAATATGCGGACGCCCATCCCACCGAGCCTGATGATCGGAAATCCTCCGGCCTGAACCCCAACGAATATACTCCCGGAGGACGGGCGAAGGGACGAGGTAAGGGACGAGGTATGCCTTGACAATTCCGTTCGTTGTTGGATAATTTAAGGCAGCCGGGGAGAGTCTTTTCCCGGGGCAGTTGGAGAAATCCTTGAAAGGGAGGTAAAAAATGAAAAAGAAAGCTTGGGTAAGCGTCCTCAGCATTCTCATCCTGGTCTTGGCCTGCGCCGGTTTCGGACAGGCCTTCGAGAAGGTGAAATTCGCGGTCATTTCCGATCCCCACATTTCCCTTCCGGAGCAGAAAGGGATAACCGATGGGTTTAAACTCGGACTGAAGACCGTGATGCTCACCGAAAATGCCGTGGCCGAGATCAACAAAATTCCGGATCTCCGGTTTGTCCTGGTCGCCGGGGACCTGACCAATGATGCCGAGCCCTGGAACATCGACGTACTGCGGCGGATTCTGGATTCCCTCAAAGTTCCCTATTTTGTGGTCCTGGGGAATCACGACCTCAGTCTTGTCCCCCATGAAAAAAAGGATCAGCCCATGAGCCTTTCCAAGTATACGGTGGCCGGCGCCTTTATCGGCCGCTCCGGGGGCATGGTCCCGGGCATGACCTATTACGCCCAGGAAGTGGCCAAAGACCTGATCCTGGTCAGCTTTGACACCTCCCGGGCGCAGGTGTTCGTGCCGGAAGCGAATTTGAATGATTTCGGGGGAAAAATGGATCCCGGCCAGATGAGATGGCTGGAGAGCGTATTGAAGAGATACCAGAAGAAAACCATCATGATCCTGACCCATCACAGCCTGGTTCCCTGGTGCGAAGGGGACAAGACCAACCATAATTACTGGGGATGGTTCCGGCTGGATAATTCTGAAGAAGTCCGGGCTTTGCTGAAAAAATATGGTGTCCGTCTGGTCTTCTCCGGGCACCGGCACATTTCCACCCGTTACCAGAAGGTGGACGATATCTATCACCTCGTCCACCCGGCCCTTTCCACCTACCCCATGCGTTACACGGTCTACGAAATGACTCCCCAAGAAGTGTCCTGGGAAGTGAAGAATGTTCCGGCTCCGGCCGAGGTTTGGGAACTGGCCAAGAAGAACTTCCTGGCCAACAAATGGTGGAGAGGCCCGGAGCACACGGAAACGCCCGAGGGAAACCAGAAGTATTTGGAGTTCTATGAAGGCACGGAGATGAAGGGCAAGATCGCTTATAAATAAGCGAATGAATCGCCGCTAAGAAACCTCAAGTCATCTTGACCACAATGTCGCCGATCAGGTTGGCGGCTTCGTCGCTCCGGTCGGCGGCATTGGAAAGATGGCGGTAGATCTCCCGCATCTTGAGCATATAGACCGTGTCCGTCCCCTTGAAAAGCTCGGCCAGGGCCCGGTGGTAGGCGTTTTCCATCTCGTTCTCCGCGGCCTTGGCCTTGGTGGCATGCTCCAGGGCGATACTGGGATATTTCTGGATCAGGCGGATGGAATCGCTCAACTCCCGGCCCGCCTTGCGCAGGATGTCGATCATCTGAACCACGTGGCTGTTGGGTTTCACTTCATAGATTTCCATCTCGTCCACGGTCCGGTCCGCATAATCCATCACGTCGTCAATGGCCCGCGATAAAGAGAAGATATCATCCCGATCAAAAGGAGTCACGAAGGTCTGGTTGAGCTCCTCTATGACGATGCGCCGTAGTTCGTCGGCTTCCCTTTCGACACCTTTCACCTTTTCCCGCTGGGCATCCACTCCGCCTTCGGCCCAAGCATAGAGGGCGTCGAGCCCTTCCAGGACCTTCAGGGCCTGGGCGTGGAGCATCTCGCAGAAATCGCATTTCTTCTTCTGGAACAGAGCCATAGTGACTCCCCTTTTTCACTGATGAAAGTGCATATTTTATGCCAAAAGCATAAACCTGTCCAGCGAAAATTAGAAGAAAAGGTTGAAAATCAAGAAAAGAACGGCCGAAAGAGCGGCCGATCCCGGGAGGGTAATGATCCAGGTCAAGAAGATCTGCTTCCCTACTCCCCAGCGGACGGACCCGAATCCCTGGGCCGACCCGGCTCCCAGGATGGAGGAGGAGACGATCTGGGTAGTACTCACGGGGAAACCGAAAAGAGAAGATAAATAGATGATGATCGAAGAACAGGCCTGGGCGCTGAACCCATGGACGGGCCGGACTTTGTACAATTTTGTCCCCAGAGTCTTCATAATCCGCCATCCGCCCGAACTCACCCCCAGGGCCAGAGCCAGAGAACAGACAAGAATAACCCATCCGGGAACATAAAAATCGTAATCAGGCATGGGCTGGTAGATCTTCCCCATCAGATCTGGAGAAATCTTATGGAAGATGATGAGGGAGAGACTGATGATTCCCATCCCTTTTTGGGCGTCATTGGTGCCGTGACTCAGGGCCAGGGTAATCGAGGTCAGAATCTGGAGTTGCTTAAGGCGCGGGTTCGCCCGGCGGGGCCTGGAATACTGAAAGAGGCGAAGGACTTTTTGGGTCAAATAGCGGCCGGCAATAAGACCGATCACCGGGGTAAGGACGAGGATGGCCAGGACTTCGCCCACCTTGACCCAATCGATCCATTCTGCTCCGGAGCCCGCCACAACGGCTCCCACCAATCCCCCGATCAGCGCATGGGAGGAACTGGAGGGCATGCCGAAATACCATCCTCCCAGATTCCAGAGGATCGCCCCGCAAACGGCCGCAAATATGACCGGCACAGTTATATTCTGGGGGTCTACGATCCCCTTGCCCAGAGTCTGGGCCACGGCCGTTCCCAGAAACCAGGCACCGATAAACTCAAAGACGGCAATCAAGAGGAGGACTTTGCGGGGTTCCATGACCCCGGTGATGACCGGAGTGACGACCATGCTCCCGCAGTCATTGAACCCGTTGCTGAACTCAAAAATGAGAACGATGGTGATCAGCAGGATCGCCGTGGTCAGGATGTTGAATTCCAAAGGATCACGCTCCGTAAGCCCGGCCCAAGACCTGAACCGGATGAAGGGTCTTCACTCCGGTGTGGTACCCGATCTGCATCCGGCAGGCTTCACAGTCGGAGATCACGGTCCGGGCTTTCGATTCCCGGATAGCCTGAAAAAGCTCTTCTCCCACCTCCCGGGCAATGGCGTACTTTTCCCGCTTGTAACCATAACTCCCGGCCAATCCGCAGCACCCTTCGGGAAGCTCGATCACCCTCAACCCCGGAATCAGGGACAGAAGCTCCAGAGCCGGCAGGCCGATCTTCAAGGCCCGCAAGTGGCAGGGAACATGGTAGTAGTAAGTCTCCTTGATCTCCTGAAACCGGGTGTCCAGTTTCCCCTCTTCGTACAACTGCAGAAGGAACTGGCATATTTCGAAGACATAATCCTTGAGCAGCGAAGCGCCGGGGAGGTTCAGGATGGTTTCATATTCTTCCTTCAAAGTCATGCCGCAGCTGGGGGAAGAGAAGACCACTTCGGTTCCTTCCTCGATCGTTTTGCGCAGGGACTTGATATTTTTTTCTCCCAGCCGGGAAGCGAGGTCAAAGAACCCGTTGCCGATCAGCGGAAGGCCGCAACATTCCTGCCGGGGGAGGCGAACCTGGAACCCGTTTTTTTCCAGAACCTCGACCAGGGTCCGGCCCAGATCGGGCTGGATATAATTCGTGTAGCAGCCATGAAAGTAAGCCAGCGGCTTCCCTTTGCCCGGCGGTCGGGATTGGAACCATTGGGCAAAGGTTTTTCGCCGGTAAGACGGCATGGGGGTGCGCCGGTCGATTCCCAGGCCCCGGTCCAGGAGCCAGCGGGAAAAGCTCCATCCAGAGATCCAGTTGGAGATCGGAGCCGCCCAGCTTCCCAGTTTCTGCAGAAGGTAAGCGTGGCCGAGGAGCCAGTCCCTGAAGGGGGGCCTGCGGGTCTTCTTCCAGGCCAGACGGGATTTTATGTGCAGGTCGGGAATGGGAACGTTCTGCGGGCAGACCCGCTCGCAGATCTTGCAGTAGTCGCAATACTCCAGCCACTCCGAGGGAATGGCCTTCCTCTGGAGGCGAAACCGTTCCGCATCCGGCCCGGCCAGCTTCGGCCCGGGAAAGAGCCCCGTGGCTTTCAGGACTGGACAGTAGGCGTTACAGATGGAACACTTGATGCATTGATCTATATTAGGTTTCATAAATACATTTTTGCCACAGAGGACACAGAGAACACAGAGGGAAAATAGTTAAAAAGGTGAAAGAATAAAAGTGTTCCCTTTTCTTATTTGACCCTGGGTTTCGGAATTCGTGCTTCGGATTTCGAATTATTTTTCTCTGTACTACTGTTGTGTAAAATCTTTAATTCTTGTTAAGATTTTTTCATGAATCTTTATCCGTGTTTATCCGTGTTCATCCGCGTCCCATTCAGTCTTTTGTCTTTAAGTCTTTCGCGAATATAAAATCTGTGTTCATCTGCGTTTTTCTGTGTCCCGATATAAAATATTTTGGTTGCGGCGCAGCCGCGCTGTACTACTTGCGTTCAATTTCTGAAATTTTTATTAAGCAAAAAGTATCCCCCCCACCCTAACCCTCCCCCTTGATGGGGGAGGGGAGGGAGGGGGTGATTCCTTTTGCTTGCGGCTCTGCCGCGCTGTACTACTTACGTTCAAACTCTTTAAATTTTGTTAAGCAAAATGATGTAGGGGCGGCCCCCTGTGGCCGCCCGCAAGATGGGCAACCACAGGGGGTTGCCCCTACAATTTCCGCAAATAACGCAGGTTTTCCTTCTGTTTGGTTGCGGCGCAGCCGCGTTGTGTTTATCTGTGTCCCAACAATTTTTTGGGGGAGAAGAAAATGAGGGAAATGACTTTTGTGGAAGCCATCAACGAGGCCATGCACGAAGAAATGGCCCGGGATGAGCGGGTCTTCATCCTGGGGGAGGATATCCGCGTGGGATACGGGAAGGGGGGGGCTTTTGGGGCGACCAACGGGCTTCTCAAGCGATTCGGGCCGGATCGGGTGATTGACACCCCCATATCCGAATCCGCGATCGCCGGGATGGCCGTGGGGGCGGCTCTCTGGGGGATGCGTCCCATCGCGGAAATCATGTTCGCCGATTTTCTCGCCCTGGCCATGGACCACGTCGCCAACTCGGCGGCAAAAATGCGCTATGCCTACGCGGGAGAAGCCATCACCCCGGTTGTATTTCGAACCGCCTTCGGGGCCGGAGTGGGGGCGGCCCTACACCATTCGCAAAGCCCAGAAGCCTGGATCACCAATGTTCCCGGCCTCAAGATCGTCATGCCCTCGAACCCCTACGATGCCAAGGGATTGCTCAAGAGCGCCATTCGGGATGACAACCCCGTAGTTTTTTTTGAACACAAGTACATGTACAGCCGGGTAAAAGGTCCCGTCCCCCAGGAAGAGTACCTGGTCCCCCTGGGAAAGGCCGATATCAAGCGGCTGGGGGAAGATTTGACGATCATCGCCACCGGGCACATGGTGCATCAGGCCCTGGCCGCAGCCGATACGTTGGCATCGGAAGGAATCAAGGCGGAAGTTCTGGACCCGAGAACCCTGGTACCCCTGGACAAAGAGGCCATCCTCCATTCGGTGGAGAAAACCGGCCGGGTTTTAATCGTCCATGAAGCCCCGACGAGCGGAGGTTTCGGGGGGGAGATTGCGGCGGTCATCGCTGAAGAGGCCTTCTATTCGCTGGATGCTCCGATCAAACGGGTCGGAGCGCCCTTCACCCCGGTCCCTTGCAGCCCCATCCTGGAGAAATACTATCTGCCCAACGCGGACAAGATCGTCAAGGCGGCGAAGGAAATACTGGAATAACCTATGGGACGCAGATTTACGCAGATAAACGCAGAAAAGGCCTAAAAGCAAAGAACAAGGACATTTTTTTGAATCCTATAAATCTGCGTTCATCTGCGTCCAAAAGGGTCTTTTATTAAGGAGAAGAAAATGGCTGTTGAAATTCAGATGCCCAGCCTGGGGTTGAGCATTCCGGAAGGCACCGTCGAACGGTGGCTGAAAAAGGAAGGGGACCGGGTCGAAAAGGGGGAGCTTCTGGTGGTCATCATGACCGAAAAGGTCACCGTCGATCTGCCCGCGGAAGCCTCCGGCGTGCTGCTGAAGATCCTGTGCCCTGCGGGCAGCAAAGTAAAAGTAGGAGAAGCCATCGCCATCATCGGGGAACCCGGGGAAAGCGTCCAAACAACCCCCAGGGCGGCGCAACCTTCGCCTCCTTTATCTTCCAAAGCTCCCCCTGCCCCCCCTTCCCACAAAGAGAGAGGGGACCTGAAGATCTCCCCCTTGGCCATGCGAATTGCCACCGAACACGGGGTGGATATTCGGGAGGTGGCCGCCGATTTTCCGGGCAAAAAAATCGGGAAGGATGAAGTCCTGGCCTTCATAGAAAAGGGAAAAAGCGGGAAACCCTGGCCCGTCCCCCCGGCAAAAACTGAGGCCGGAGAAGAGGAAGCCAAACCATTAAGCGGACCGCTTCGGGCCATGGCTGAGCACATGGCCAAGAGCGCCCAGACGGCGGCCCGGGTCACCACCATGGCCGAAGTGGACATGGCTGAAATGGTCAAACTCCGCCATGCGCTGAAGGAAAAGTTTCAGAAAAACTACGATGTCAACCTGACTTTTGTCCCCTTGGTGATGAAGGCCATAGCCGAGGGGGTGAATGAGTTCCCTATTCTGAACGCCTCTCTCCGGGGGGAAGAAGTGATCTTCCACCGACGGGTGAATATAGGTGTGGCCGTGGATACGGGGGAGAGTCTCCTGGTGCCGGCGGTCAAGGATGTGGGGAAAAAGAGCATCGTGGACCTCAGCCGCGAAGTCAGCCAGCTCTCGGCCAAAGCCCGGGAGGGAAAACTCTCCCTGCAGGATATCCAGGGGGGGACGATCACCCTGACCAACGCCGGAGTCTACGGCGCCCTCCTGGCCACCCCCCTCATCCACCAGCCCCAGAGCGCCATCCTCTGGATGGGCAAAGTGATGGACACTCCCGTTGCCCGGGAGGGACAGGTGGTCATCCGACCCATGATGTACCTTTGTCTTTCCTACGACCACCGCATCGTCATGGGAGCCCAGGCTGTTCGATTCCTTCAAGTGGTGAAGAAGAACCTCGAAAATCCCTATCCCCTCCTCGTTTGAATTGCGGAATGTGGATTGCGGAATGCGGAATATGAAATTTGTAGGATCGGCTGACTTGTTGCCATTGCGGGGCCCTGAGTTCCAAATTTTTTGTGTTGAACCTCGACCCCCGATCCTTGGTCCTTCCTCGCTTGAAGATATTGACCCTTCTCTCCCCGGATGATATTTTGGAAGTATGGAGCAGTCGAACCAAGAAAAGCCTGTCTGCCGTGCCTTCCGCCTGGGGGTGATCGACTATGAAGCGGCCCTCAAGCTGCAAAATCAGCTGGCCCAGGCGCGGATCGAGGAAAAGACCGGCGATGTTCTCCTTCTCCTGCAGCATCCCCCGGTGATCACCATGGGAAAGTCGGGGAAGGTTCATAACGTCCTCGATCCCCAGGCGATTCAGAGAAAAAACATTAAGGTCATTTTTACCGACCGGGGAGGAGATGTCACCTACCACGGACCCGGGCAACTGGTCATCTACCCCATTTTAAACCTCCGTCTCCATGGCCTCAGTGTTCCCGGATATGTAGGGAAGCTGGAAGAGGCAGCGATCCGGACCCTGGACCGTTACGGGATCAAGGCCAGGCGGATCGAAAAGCTGCGGGGCGTCTGGGTGGGGAATGAAAAAGTCGCGGCCCTGGGAGTGCATCTGTCGCGCTGGATCAGCAAGCACGGCCTGGCCTTAAACGTAAACACCAACCTGGACCCCTTTGAGCTCATCAATCCCTGCGGGACCGGTCGGAGGGCGACCTCCATGGCCAGAATCCTGGGACGGGAGCTTCCCATGGAGGAGGTCGAGACGCTGATGATTGAGTCCTTTGCCGAAGTCTTTGGAGTTCCCATCTCCCAGGAGCCTTTGGAAAATTTGGGGGCCTGTCGGTGAAACCCGAATGGCTGCGGAGAAAACTTCCCGATCCCGAGGCGCTCAACCGCATGCGGAGCCTGCTGCAGCGCCACGGGCTCAACACCGTCTGCCAGGGGGCCCTCTGCCCCAACCAGGGGGAGTGTTTCGGACAGGGCACGGCCACCTTCTTGATTTTGGGAAAGACCTGCACCCGAAACTGCACCTTCTGCGCCATCCCCACCGAAGAACGCCCCCCGGCGCCGGACCCGGACGAACCGCGGAGGGTCGCCCGGGCCGCCGCTGAACTCGGTTTGAAGCATGCGGTGATCACATCCGTGACCCGGGACGACCTCGAAGACGGCGGGGCTTCGCATTTTGCCCGTACCGTGAGGGCCCTGAGGGATGTCAATCCTGAAATCACCGTAGAGGTCTTGATCCCGGATTTTCAGGGATCGGGGGAAGCCTTGAAGATCGTAATGGACAGCGAACCGGATATTCTTAATCACAACCTGGAAACAGTGCCCCGGCTTTACCCTGAAGTCCGGCCTCAGGCCGTTTATTCACGCTCCCTTGAACTCCTGAAAAGGGCCAAGGAGATGGCCCCGGCCAAACTCACCAAATCGGGACTCATGCTGGGGATGGGAGAAGAGAAGGTGGAGATCCTTGGGGTGATGGCCGACCTTCGGCAGGTATCCTGCGATCTGCTCACCCTGGGGCAGTATCTTCGACCTTCCGGAAAGCACCATCCGGTGGCGCGGTATGTTACCCCGGAGGAATTTGAAGAGCTGCGGGTGGAAGGGGAAAAGATGGGGTTCAAGGCGGTCTTCTCCGCCCCCTTGGTGCGAAGTTCCTTCCACGCCGCCGAAATTTTTAAAAAAATTATTTAGCCACAGAGGTCACAGAGAACACAGAGATATTAGAATAAAACCAAATCAAAAGGCAAAATCTCATAATTGGTTTTATTTTTTTTAATTTTCTCTGAGGCCTCTGTGTCCTCTGTGGCAAAAATGCTTCTCGGAGGGTTTTATGCGGTTTCAGGGAAAAGTGGTTCTCATAACAGGTGCTGGCGTCGGGATCGGCCGTGCCGCCGCGGTTCGCTTCGCCAAAGAAGGAGCCCAGGTGGCGGTGAATTCGCTTACGCCGGCAAACGGTAAGGAGACTCTTCGCCTTCTAAAAGAAGCCGGAGGCCAGGGGATTTACATTCAAGGAGATGTTTCTAAAAACGCCGACGCCCGCCACATGGTGGAAGAAACGGTGAAAGCTTACGGCCGGCTGAACATCCTGGTGAACAATGCCGGAATCGTCCTCCCCGGAAGGGTGGACAACCTGTCCGAGGAAGACTGGGACAAAACCATGGCCGTAAACCTGAAAGGGGTCTTCCTGGTCTCCAAGTACGCCATCCATGAGATGCGAAAGATCGGGGGCGGGGTGATCGTCCACAACGCTTCCTCCGCGGCCATCAAAGGAGTGAAAGACCGGGGAGCTTACACCGCCTCCAAAGGTGGTGTCTGGGCCCTCACCAAAGCCATGGCCGCGGATTATCTATCCGAGAATATTCGCGTGAACTGCGTCTGCCCCGGGACCACCTATACCCCCTCCCTGGAAAGAAGGATTCAGGCTTTTCCGGACCCGGAGAAGGCCAAAAAGGATTTCATCGCCCGTCAGCCCATGGGACGGCTGGGGAAGGACGAGGAAATCGCCGCCGCCATCCTCTTCGCCGCCTCGGATGAAGCTGCTTTTATGAACGGGGCCACCATCGCCATCGATGGGGGAATGACCATTTAGCTTTCATCCAGAATCCGCACTCTTTCCCTCCCCCTCGATGGGCATAAGCGCTAACTTATTACCCCCTTT
>Ga0315295_10000897_pt1 | contig 25420 bp, 16 predicted proteins | sample YL17G14_0_MG_FD_204453 | JGI IMG/M metagenome (GOLD analysis project Ga0315295, IMG submission 204453) | Sediment microbial communities from Yellowstone Lake, YNP, Wyoming, USA - YL17G14_0 | ecosystem: Environmental > Aquatic > Freshwater > Lake > Sediment | place: USA: Wyoming | collected... | reverse complement strand
CACCTGCCACAGATCGCGGCTTTACCACTCTGGGCAGGTGGCGCGTGCCGTCTCTGTCGCGCTGGAGCAGCGACTGGGTGCCGTAACCCCCGTCATCGAGGCAGGCGGAGACAGGGACCAGCCGCCTCAACTGGTTGTCCTCCGGCTTGCGGAGGATATCTGCACCGTCAGCGTGGATTCATCCGGCATCCTGCTGCACAAGCGCGGCTACCGCCAGGCGGTCACCAGGGCGCCCCTGCGCGAAACCATGGCAGCCGGTCTGCTGATGGCTTCCGGCTGGGACCAGGCATCCCCCTTGCTCGATCCTTTCTGCGGATCCGGGACGATCCCCATCGAGGCTGCCTGCATGGCACTCGGCATCCTGCCGGGGTCCAACCGCCGCTTCGCCTTCATGGATTGGCCCGGCTATGATGACTCCCTTTTTCAAACCTTGCGCGGGCAAAAACCCGCCCTCCCGGTCCGGTCTCTCGGGATTTTCGCCTCCGATCGGGATGCCGGCGCGATCGAAATGGCCCGGGCGAATGCCCGGCGTGCCGGTGTTCTGGATGCCATCGAATTCAAGTGCCAGGCTGTCTCTTCGATCACGCCTCCCGCAAAACCCGGCTGGGTGGTTACCAACCCACCCTACGGGCCGCGCCTTGGTGAAGGAAAAGACCTGCGCAACCTGTACGCCCAATTCGGAAATGTACTGCGGTTGAAATGTCCGGGTTGGAACCTGGCGGTATTATCCAGCCATCTTGCTTTGCTCGGGCAGATGCAGGTCGGGTTTGACACCTCCCTCAAATTGACCCATGGCGGGCTGCGGGTGATGCTCGGTAAGGGTCAGGTTCCAGAGAATTGACCTTATTGGATTTCGATTTCCCCTGTTGGATATATCATACGGTATATTCTTCGCAGATTCCAGGGAAATCCTGATTCCTTTCCAGGTGATCGGTATACAGTGTTTCGTTTCACAAATACAAGGGAGACAGTCTTAATTGACAGACCAGAACATTTGTGCTATAGTCTTATTGCGGTAAGTTAAAGATTAAGGAGTTACCTTGCTGTTTATTGATGGGGGTACCTGAAACCCCCGTTGCCCGCTGCAAAGGGATATTTCGCATGGGTTTTGAACCTTAATAATTAAGAGAATAGCAAAAATTCCCCTGTCAGGGTTGTTTGTTCCTCAATTGTTCCTCAGAAACAACCTTCTCCATCAGCCCGGCGCCTTCCAGCAACTTTTCGCTGATATAATCCCCCCGTCATCATCACTCCAGGAGCCCTCTCATGTCCTTCAAAATCACATTTGGCACCGATGGCTGGCGCGGCAGGATCGCGGAAGATTACACCTTCGATAATGTCCGGCGTTGTGCCCAGGGCTATGCCTCCTACATGCTCGAGCAGGGTCAAAAAGGCAGTTGGATCGTTGTCGGTCACGACCAGCGCTTTGACAGCGAATATTTCGCTGCTGCAGCCGCTGAAGTTCTGGCGGGGAATGGATTCAAAGTCTATCTTACCGACGGTGCCACCCCCACCCCGGTGATTGCTTTTGCCGTGGTGGACAGGCACGCTTGTGGCGCGGTCAATATCACCGCCTCGCACAATCCCTCCACCGATAATGGTTTTAAGGTTCGCAATTCCACCGGCGGTGCCATCGACCCGGAAGGCCTGCTCAAGATCGAAGCGCTCATCCCGGACGCGCTCAAGAATGTAAAACGGAAAACATATTCGGAAGCTGAAGCCGCAGGAGAGATCGTCAAATTCGACGCCCACACACCCTATATCGAACACATCAAAAAACTGATCGACCTCCAGCCCATCATCGATGCGGGTCTTACCGTCATGGTGGATGTGATGTGGGGTAATGGCGCCGGCTACTTCCCGCGCCTGCTCGCAGGCGGCTCCACCCGGGTGCTTGAGATCCACAACCAGCGCAATCCATCCTTCCCTGAAATGAAACGCCCCGAACCCATCCCGCCCAATATCGATGTTGGCTTGAAAGCAACCGTGGAAAATCACGCCGACATATTGCTCATCACTGACGGCGACGCTGACCGCTGCGGTATCGGTGATGAAAATGGCAATTTTGTCAACCAGTTGCGCGTTTTTGCCCTGCTGGCTTATTACCTCCTTGAGATTCGTCAACAGCGCGGCACAATCGTCAAAACACTATCCACCACCACCATGCTCAACAAACTGGGGAAAATTTATAATGTCCCTGTCATCGAGACCGGTGTGGGCTTCAAGTATGTAGCCCCGCGCATGACCGAAACGGATGCCCTTATCGGCGGCGAAGAAAGCGGGGGTTATGCTTTTCGCGGTAACGTTCCCGAACGCGACGGCATCCTGGCAGGATTGTACATGCTCGACTTCATGGTCCGGACTGGAAAAAAACCCACCCAGCTGCTCGAATTACTGTTTGCACAGGTGGGCGAGCACTTCTACGACCGGATCGATACACCCTTCACAGGCAACCGCCATGACCGCGAAGCACAGATATTGAAAGCCGGCCCCAAAAAGATCGCTGGTTTAAAAGTGACCGAACTCGTTACGGTGGATGGCTTCCAGTTCAAACTCGAAGATGGTGGCTGGATGTTGATCCGATTTTCCGGCACGGAATCTATCATGCGTGTCTACTGTGAGACCACTCACGGGGACCTGGTGCAGGCGATCTTGCAGGATGGATTGAAAATTGCTGGTTTGAAATGATCTCATTTTTACTGCCATTTTGCCCAGTATCATGAATGGAGAGACCTTGTCTTCCCCCCCGGGGAATCCATGCTGCTGACCGACACCCACTGCCATTTGAACCTGGCTCAATTCGATGCCGATCGGGAGGAAGTCCTTGAACGCGCCTGGCAGGCAGGTCTCACCCGCATCCTGGTCCCGGGGCTTACCAGTGAATCCAGCCGTGCAGCCATCAGTCTCGCCGACCAGCACCCTCAGGTCCTCGCCGCTTGCGGGGTCCATCCAAATGAATCCCTCTCATGGAACAGGGAAACAGCGGGTATTCTGCAAGAAATTTCGCTCAACCCAAAAGTAGTTTCCATTGGCGAGATCGGCCTCGACTATTATTGGGACTCGGTCCCGCATCCGCTCCAGCAAAGGGCGCTTCGCGAGCAATTATCCCTGGCTGGAGACCTTGGACTGCCCGTGGTGGTGCACTTCCGTGAGAAAAGGGATGCTATCGGTGGTGCCTGCGCTTCCGACCTGATGCTGATCCTGGAAGAATGGCATAAAGGTTTAGAGAATACAGGAAATCCGCTTTCCAGCAGGCCGGGCGTGCTCCACTCCTTCTCCGGCTCACTGGAAATGGCACAGGCTGCCATCACCCTTGGTTTCTACATTGGTGTCAGCGGCTCGGTCACCTACAAGAACGCCCGCCTGAAGCAGCAACTTGTGGTAGAAATCCCTCTCGAAAGGATTTTGCTGGAAACAGATGCGCCTTTCCAGTCACCTGTTCCCCACCGAGGAAAACGAAACGAACCTGCCTGCGTACGCCTGATTGCTGATAAAATTGCCTTGGTGAACTCTTGCACTAGTGAGCAAGTCGCCAGTACGACCAGTGAGAATGCACGCCGACTCTTTGCCTGGGATTAACCATTGAAAACAGCCTCATTTTTCAATCCCGTACAGAAGGGACTCCAGGAAGTTGAAGTACTCCTGCGTTCCCAATCTGACGGTGCCCATCCGGATCTGGGCATCGCGCTGGAGCATTTGCTTTCTTCCGGGGGCAAGAGACTTCGCCCTGCGCTCGGGCTGCTGACTGCACAGATGCTGGGTGCACCCCATGACAAACTGATCACCCTGGCTGCTGCCGTGGAACTGCTCCACACCGCCACCCTGGTCCACGATGACTTGATCGACGGTGCATTGTTACGGAGGGGTAATCCTACCTTGAACGCCCGGTGGTCGCCTCCCGCCACGGTCCTCACCGGCGATTTCATCTTTGCCCGGGCTGCCAAACTCGCTGCCGACACCGATCACCTGCCGTTGATGAAACTCTTCGCCGAGACCCTGGCGATCATCGTCAGCGGCGAGCTGACCCAGTTGTTCACCGCCCGCGGGCTTACCAGCCGCGATAATTATTACAAACGGATCTACGCCAAAACCGCATCATTGATCGAAATGGCAACCCGCACCGCTGCCATGATCAGCCCGGTGGACGAGTCAGTTATTGAGGCCATGCGCGTCTATGGTTACAATCTGGGCATGGCTTTCCAGATCGTGGATGATGTCCTGGATTTTACCGGCGAACAGGCCGAGGTGGGAAAACCGGTCGGTTCAGACCTGTTGCAGGGTCTAGTGACCCTCCCGGCGATATATTACGCCGAAGCCCATCCTGACGATCCGGATGTCATCTGTCTCACCAGCGGGAGCTACAGTGAACACGAGCGCATGGAACGATTGGTATTGGAAGTGCGTAAGAGCAGTGGGGTAAAAAGATCATTGGATGAAGCACAGGAGTACATCCAGAAGGCCCTTGAGACACTTGCAGGGATGCCTGAAAGCGCAGAGCGCCAGGCTCTGGAAGACCTGGCGCGTTACACTGTCACCCGAAAAATCTAGCCGGCAGATCCCGGATTGAGGGCGGTTTTAGCCTGGTCATCCGCGACCAGTTTGAGGAACGCTTCCACCACCCGGGGATCGAATAATATCCCGCTGTTCATGCGCACGTAATCAACAGCCGCCTGTTTGGAAGAAGTCTTCCGGTAGGGACGGTCTGAGATCATCGAGTCGTACACGTCCACCACCGCAAATATTCGCGCTGCCAGGGGGATCTGTTCACCGCTTAAATGGCGCGGATAGCCGGAACCATCCCAGCGTTCATGGTGACCGTAAGGAATGTCAATCGCCGGGCGCAGGTAAGAGATGGGCGAAAGCATCTCATACGCAAATTCGGGGTGCCGGCGCATGATGGCCCATTCTTCCTCGCTGAGTGTGCCGGTTTTTGAGAGAACGCTGTCGGGAATTCCCATCTTGCCTATATCATGCAGGAGCGCGCCGCGGCGGATATGGATGAGATCCGCGGATCCGATCCTCATAAGGTCTGCCATTTTCACAGTCATATCAGCGACCCGCATCGTATGCCCTTCTGTCCCTTGATCGCGCAGGTCCAGGGCTTTTGACCAGCCTTCGATGGTGGCATCATATGCCAGGGACAGGTTCATATTTGTCTGCTGGAGTTCCTCAAATAGCACAGAATTATCGATCGCGATGGCTGCCTGACCGGCCAGTGTTTCCAGGAAATTTCGCCATTCTGCATCCGGTTCCGCCGGGGTGCGATGGTATGTTTCCAGCACACCCTTGATCTGTCCCTTGGCAATAAGAGGAACCCCAAAGTAAGTGACAAACTCTTCCTCGCTGACCATCTCGCTGCGTTGAGACCATTTGCTATCGCTTAATTTGGGAATATGGATGGTGGTACGCGTTCGAATGGCCTGACCGGCTAGGCTGTCGCTGATATATATACGGGTTTTTTTCAGGGCATCGGATCGAAATCCGGAACTGGCTGCCTGGTATAAGGTGGGGGAATTCGGGTTTATGAGCAGGATATTGACCGCATCCACTTTCAATTGTGAGGTGATGTGATCGATTAGGATGCCCAGCATCACCCGTAAATCGAGAATGGTATTGATCGCCATGTCAACCGCACGCAAGGAAGCCAGGCGTTGTAATTGTCGCTCGGTCTGTTCGTGCAATGTGGCGCGACGGATGGCATTTCCTGCCATTTCACTGACAGTGACCAGCAGGTGAATTGCATCCGGCTGGAGCTGGCGGGGCAGTTCCACGGATACGAACATAACCCCGATGGTTTCCTTACCTGTTCGGATCGGGACACACGCCCCGCCCCAGCCGGGTGGAAGCTGGCTGCGTGTGCTCTCCAGGGTCAGCGGATCGTTGCTAAATTCTTTGGATACATTCACCTGCCCATTCTTGAAAACAGTACCAGCGATGCCATCGCCGCTTTTGACAGGATTTTCCTGTATGGTTGTAAACCAGCCGCGGGCTGCTCTTTCCCGTAGAACCCCCCCCGCCGGGTCGTACAGCCAGATCACACCGGAATTACTGTCCAATACCTGCAGGGTCTCATCCAGGAGGCTTGGCAGCATCTCGTCAACTGTCTGAGCAGAGCGCAGCGCGGTTGATATGTGATTGACTGCTTCCAATTCCTTTAATCGTTGGAGTGTTTCTGCATACAGTCGGGCGTTCTCGATCGCCACCGCGGCATGGGCAGCAAGCATTTCCAGCGATTCTTGATTCTCCCCGGTATATGCGTAAGGGTGGTAACTCTGCACAGATAACATGCCGATCACTTTTGTCCCCAGTCGTAATGGGACTGCCAGGATGGAGCGGACTTCCTCTTCTTCCCCAAAATGGACACTGCCAGGTATCGGATTTACCAACAGGTCATTGGTGATCAGCGGCATCCCGCTCGACATCACCAATCCAGATAATCCATTGCCAGCCGGCACCCGGTCCACTGGCGAGCGCCCGCCCTTATCCACAAGGTAGACTCCGACCGTTTCATGGTTCTGCTCATCCAGTATAGTTATTGCGAACGCTTCCGCAGGCATCAATTGCTCCGACGCCCGGTGAACGGCAGCATAGACCTGTTCCGGATCCTGACTTGCGTGGGCGATCTCCTGGCTGGCCCGGTGCAGGATGGCGCGCCTTTCAGCAGATTGGATGGCATCTTTATAGAGGCGGGAATTTTCAATCGAGGTCGCCGCCTGGCTGGCAAACGCACTCACCAAACGAACACTTTCCTTTGTAAAGTAATCCGGTTTTTTGCTGTCGATCGTCAGTATCCCGATCACCTGGTCGCGAACGATCATCGGAATACCCAACCATGAAAGAATCCTGTTGTGCGGTCTCCTGCGAAAGGATTCGTATCGATCCGGGGCATTCCCCAGGATTATCGGAGCGCGCTGCTGAACAACCAGCGTATTTGGATTGTCACCGGGAACGGGGAAGCGCAAACCCAGAACGGACTCGGGGTCTTCCCAACCTTGTCCGCCTACAATTTCAAGGTATCCTTCCTTCATTATCAATACGGAAGCACTATCGTAAGGGACAACCCTTGCGAGTTGATCGAGGATCAATTGTACCGCTTGTGATTGGTCCAGGGTGGAAGCCACCACGGCAGCCGCCTCCCGCAGGGTTTCCGACTCCTGCAGCCGGCGCTGTTCAGCTTCATATAACCGGGCATTCTCGATCGCAGTAGCCACCTGATGCGCAAAAGCCTGCACCAGGGCTGCACTTTCTTCCTTATATGCTGACGGCGTGCGACTATCGAGGGTGATATAGCCAATCACCCTGTCACGGACGGTCAGGGGAACTCCGAGCCAGCCGTGCACAGGTTCACTCCCGACATATTGTTTAAAACGCCTGTCCGTGGAAGCATCTTCCAGAATGATTGGTTTTCCTTGCCTGGTGATCTCTTTGAATAACTTGTCTTTCGCAGGCAGAGTAAGATTGATCACCTGTTCAGGTTCAGCAAAGCCTTGTACCGCCACCAGGCGAATGTGTTCTCCTTCCAATAAGAAGACGCTGGCACTATCATAAGGCACCACCCGTTTCAAGGAGATCAGGATGGTGTCCAATACCTGGTTTAATTCAAGCGAAGAAGAGACGGCTGCAGCCGCTTCCCGCAAGGTTTCCGCTTCCTGACGGCGGGTATGTTCGGCAGCGAACAATTGCAGTTTTTCGATCGAAGTAGCAAGTGTCCCAGCGATCGTGTTCAACAGGCGTTCATCTTCTTCCTTAAAGAAATCCAGCTGGTGGCTTTCGGCATTGATCACTCCGATCAACCTGTCGCCGATCTTAATCGGAACGCATAATTCAGATCGGGTCTCCGGGAGGCTGTTAAGGTAGTGCGGGTCGGAGCGTACATCCGCGGCGCAATAAGGTAGACCCGTGGAAGCCACAAAGCCTGTAATCCCAGCAGTTAATGGGATGCTTGCCATCGCTTGATCGGAATCACCATGGTAGGAAAGGTGAGGCATCAGGACCTGGTGGGTTTGATCGAACAGCGCCACGCCGAAATCGTCCACATAAATCGCATTTCCGATGATCCGGGTCACCTCTTCGATCAACTGATCGATATCGGATGCCTCGGCGGCAGTCATCGCCACGGAATGCAAAATGGATAATTCCTTTAATTGCCTTTGTAGTGCTTCCTCATCCTTCTTGCGCTTGGTGATATCCTGCGCCAGGGCAATGACCACATCCTTGCCGAAGTAGGTTCCCTTGTAGAGGCGTACATCTTTGGGGAAAATCTCTCCATTCTTTCGTTGTCCCCAAAACTCAAATTGTTGTGGCCGATCTTTAAACGCCTCCCCAACCATCTTCTTAATGGCTTTCAAATCATTGCGGCCAGGGGCGCTGATATCTTCGGGGGTTTTTCCGATCATATCCGCCCGAGGGTATCCATACATCTTGACCGCCCCCTCGTTGATTTCCAGAAAGCGGCCTTCTTTATCCTGGATATAAATGGCTTCCGAGACCCTGTTCATCAGGTCCCGATAACTGGTCTCGCTTTCTTTGAGGGCTGCTTCGGCAAGTTTTCGCTCGGTGATATCCCGTACCATTACCAGGTCGGCAATACCGCCTTCATATTGGATTGCCCTGGCGTTCATCTCCACATAAATCTTTTTCTTTTCGTTATTGATGAGAATGCTCTCATACGAGGAAGGCAGTTCCTCTCCAGCCATTCGCCGGGTGTAACGGTCCTGGATATTGGGAAGTTCATCCGGGAAGACATAATTCATGAACGAGGTACCGATAATCTCGTTGATGGACTGACCTGCCAGGTGGGATATCTGAGGATTGGCATACTTGACGATCCCATCCTGGATGATGGTGATTCCATCAGTCGCCAGTTCGACCACGTTTCGATATTTTGCTTCACTTTCCTTCAAGGAGGCTTCTGCCACCTTCCGCTCGGTAATATCGCGAAAGATGACCAGGGATGCTGTTGAATCCTGATAATGGATGGGAGCAGCGGTCACCTCCACATCAATGATTGTTCCATCGAGGCGGATGAACTTTTCCGTAACCACGGGAACCATGGTCCCCTCTGCCAGTTGTTGCCGCGTTCGTTCGCTAATGATCGGGTGGTAATCCGGATGGACGAACTTTAGGAAAGGTGTGTTAATGATCTCATCCATTCGTGAAGCGCCCATGAGAGCCGTTGCGGCTGTATTAGCGAGTAAGATTTTTCCGTCACCATGGACGACAATCGCATCAGGCGAGAGATCAAATAACCGGCGATATCGAGCCTCGCTGTTCTCCAGAGCCACCTCTGTCTGTTTTCGTTCCGTGATATCCAGCATGATCCCCTGCCAGAACAAGGGCTGGTCGGATTTATTGCGAACAAGAACGGATTCGTCTCGAACCCACACAGTCTGACCGGTGCTGGAAGTCAACCGGTATTCAATCTTGAAAGGCTCGCCAGTCTTGAATGTCCGCTCGTATTCCGCCCAGACCCTTTCCTTGTCTTCCGGGTGGATAGACTTGGTCCACAGTTCGCTGCTGATCGACCAGGCATGGGGATCGTAGCCCAGGATGGTTTTTAACTGCGGACTTACATAATGGGTGAGACCAAATTGCTCGGCTGAATCGGTATAAACAATGGCAGGGATCTGTTCCACCACGGCGCGATAGCGAGCCTCTGCGTCACGAAGGGATTCATCCACCCGTTTACGCTCGTCGAGTTCTGCCTGGAGGCCCTGTACAAGCCGGGAATCATGGACTGCGCTTGCTGCCTGCCCGGCAAAAAGCAACAGGAGCTGCGCATCTGCCTCAGTGAACTTGCGTTTCATCTCGTCCGAATCATTTACCCCCAGGACCCCGATCAACTGTCCACCAAAGATCATCGGCACTTCGACAATGGAATGATAGGGGATATTTTCGAAAAGGGGTGATCGTCCTTCCCAGCTGCTGTAATCGTCAACTACAAGGGTTTGCCGTTTTTGTGCCACCCACCCTGCCATTCCTTCCCCCATCTTCAGGTGCACACCTCGAAGGGAAGGAGACCCCAATTCCACCGTCAATTCAAGATCGTTGCTGGTTGCATCATACAGGTAAATGAAGCCCCTGGGAGCTTTCAGCAGCGTGATGGATCTTTCGACGATCGCATGAAGGAGGGAGAAAAGATCCTGCGGCAGGGCGAGATCGAGAACTGTAGCCCGGAATGCTGCCAATTCCTGAACTCTCTGGCGCAACTCCACCTCTGCCTGTTTCTTTTCAGATATATCCAGCATCACGCCTTGCCAACAAATGGGAAGCCCATTGGCATCCTTCAGGATATTCGCTTCATCCCGGATCCAGACAACCTGCTTGTTGCGCGCTATCAATCGGTATTCAAGAAGGAATCTTTCGCCTTTCTGGTTTGTCTCGAGATGTTTTGCCAGAACCATTTTCCGGTCTTCCGGGTGGATGAGATTGCCCCATAGGGCGGGATCTGCGATCCACTCTTCAGGGGAATACCCGGTGAATTTTTCGATCTGAGGGCTGATATAGAGCGTGCTGCTTAATTTATCAATGGCATCCGTGTACACTGCAGCAGGGATCTGCTCCACAAGTGTATGATATTTCTCTTCGGATTCGAGCAAGGCTGCTTCGGTTTGTTTCAGGCTGGTGATTTCAACCATCACCCCGCTTATACCAATAGTTTTTTCCTCCCTTTTGAGTTGACTGAAGGAGGAATGCATGTGCAGAGTCTTGCCTTTTCTATCGATCAACCGAAACTCATACGATTCCAGATCGCCATCCAGGGCGCGCTTTATGCTGGATCTCAAGCCTGGGAGATCCTGCGGGTGGACGTATTGTTTATATGGTTCTCCGACTACCTTACCCGCCTTGTAACCGGTCAACTGCTCGAAGGCAGGGTTAACATAGGAAAAGCGCCCCTTAAGATCAATTGTAAAGAAAATTTCCCGGCTGCTTTCAATCAATACGCGTAGAAATTCATCCGAACCTTGTCTCTCATCCAGTTTTCTTCTGTTGGGCTTGTCCTTTGTCGGTTTCTCGAGAACAGGTTTGTTTCCGCTTTTTGATTGAGGCGTGCCTTTCTTGCTCATAAAAAGCATTATAGGCGATTCATGGATTTTTGACACATCGAGTTTTAGAAATACAACAAACGTGGATGACTAATATGGATTTCTTATCCTGTCAGTGATTCCATCTCCCCCTCCGGATTACTGACTTAAAATAATCACGAGCCCGGAGGGCTCGCAATTAATTAAGGCGTCGACGGGATTTGAACCCGTGATGAGGGTTTTGCAGACCCTTGCCTTCCCACTTGGCCACGACGCCGGTCATGGGTGCTGATAAATTAAGGATTGCCGATATTTCCTAAGCAATCCTCATGCATGAGAGCGGGCGATGGGATTCGAACCCACGACCTTCTCCTTGGCAAGGAGACGTACTACCACTGTACTACGCCCGCAGGTGGCCTTTCGTTCTGGCCGAGAATGCCGAGAGCCAGGATCGAACTGGCGACACCACAATTTTCAGTCGTGTGCTCTACCAACTGAGCTATCTCGGCCCGTTGACATCCGTGCAATTGAGCGGGGAGATTTTACACGCAGAGAGGAAGATTGTCAAGCAAAGGGCAATCAGCCTTTTACAAGGATTTTACAACGGCGTAATATCCACCTTACCTGACGGAAATACAATCGATATGAAACCATCCGATATAAAAGGAGAATGATAATGTCCACTCTCGTTATATTCCTCAAGAAAACTGTTCTGGCAGCCCTGGTTCTGGCCGCAGGATTGGCTGCAATCCCGTCCTCCGCTGCATCTGCAGCCGGATTCCAGGATGAACTCCCCCCGTCTGGAAACAGGTCGGTCAATAACGAACGCCTGGAAAGGATCTGGGTCCGTGAGCAGGCTCTCTACCAGCGCCATTCGAACCGGCTTGCCAGAGCCGATGAGTTCATCTCCAAGGCGCAGGCGCTGATCGACAAGGCTGCAGGAAAAGGCTGGGATACGACCGCTGTGCAGGCTGCCCTGGATGCCTTTGCTGCTGTCATCCCTGCCGCGCAGGCTGCCCATGATCCCGGGCAGGCGATCATTACCAGTCATGCGGGATTCGACCCAAATGGGGCAGTGACCGATCGCGCCGCTGCCGTTGAGACCGTCCGAGCGCTTGGTCAGGTGCTCAAGAATACCCGCCTTGCCATGAATGGCACCGGTCAGGCATTACGTTCTGCGGTGAGAGCCTTCCGCGAGGCTCACCGTCCAACGCAGTCTCCTGTAGTCCCCTGATCCAGAAGGCAACTCAAAACAGAGACACGGCCTCCAGCCGTGTCTCTGCCTGTCTTTTGCAGTAAAATTATTATAAATATTTCTCGGAGAGGTAATATGAAAAGAATCGTTGTCTCCACTGAAAAGGCTCCCAAGGCGATTGGTCCCTATTCCGTTGCCATCCGCAGCGGTGACCTGGTCTTCGCGTCAGGTCAATTGGGCCTGGACCCTGCAACCGGCAATATTGTCCCGGGAGGGATCGAGGCGGAGACCCGCCAGGCTTTGACCAATCTCAAGCATGTGCTTGAAGCCTCTGGCTCAGGGCTGGAGCGGGTGGTAAAAACCACCGTCTTCTTGAAAGACATGGCTGACTTTTCAAAGATGAACCAGGTCTATGCTGAGTTCTTTGTCCTCGAACCGCCCGCACGCAGCACCATCCAGGCAGCCGCGTTGCCAAAAGGTGGAAATGTCGAAATTGAGCTGATCGCAATCCTGTAATTACCGGTCGGCATTGTTACCACGGGCCGATGAATACTTTCACCGCTGAGATTTGATATTAACCTCCTCCATTAGAGACTCGCATGGCTTCGGAATTGATCCTGATCGTTGATGATGAGCCGTCCATCCTTCAATTGTCGCGCATGTACCTGGAGCGTGAGAATTTCATGGTGGAGGTTGCCGCGGATGGTGAGGCTGCCCTGAGTGCCATTCAGCGATTGAATCCAGCATTGGTCGTCCTCGATCTCATGCTCCCAAAACTGGATGGTCTGGAAGTCTGTCGGCGTTTGCGGGCGGCTGATAATCCTGTCGCAATTCTCATGCTGACAGCCCGTGACGAGGACATCGACAAGATCCTGGGTCTCGAAATTGGCGCTGATGATTACCTGACCAAACCATTCAATCCGCACGAACTGGTGGCACGCATCAAGGCTATCTTGCGCAGATCGGAACGGGCTGCACGGGCAGGTCCTTCCATCCACATCGGCAGCCTGGAGATCGACGAAAATCGACGTGAGGCTCGAATTGATGACCGCGTGATAGACCTTCGCACCCAGGAATTTGAATTGTTACTCATCCTCGCTGGCCAGCCCGGGCGAGTATTCACAAGGCAACAACTCCTCGAACAAGGCTGGGGTTTTGATTTCGTCGGCCAGTCTCGTACCGTGGATGTCCACATCTCACAACTACGCAAGAAACTTGCCGGTAGCGGGGTCACCATCGAGACGGTGACGGGAATCGGTTATAAGTTGGTTTCTTAATGTTCACATCCCTCCGTTCACGCCTGTGGTTGAGTTACGCGCTGGTAATTTTGGGAGCGCTGTTCATCACGGGGATAATCTTGGTCCTTTATTTGGTACGCAGCCCATTTGCCTACCGCCAGGTCACAGCCCGGTTGCGGGCGGTGGAATCGCTTATTCTGGCAAAGCAGCCGGATTGGAGTGCGATGACACAGACCTCTCTCCTGGAGGTGCTGCAAAGTTATGATGCAACGTATGATGTTCGTTTTTTAGTCTTTGATTCAAAACGTCAATTACTGGCTGATTCGCGACTCGGAAGCGCTGCTGCCTTACTCACCCCGCGTCGAATCCAGCTACTTCTCAAGCTTGCAGGCTTGCGTGACACCAGCGGGCAACCCTGGCTCTATGCGGTAACCCGTCTAGCGAACGGGAACTTTCTCGTCTTGGCATCCCCGCGGCCGAAAATTGCATTGCTCGCGATTTTGCGTGATGAATTTATCACACCGTTTGCCGTTGCCACGCTGATCGCCTTGCTCCTGTCGCTGCTGGCAGCATTTGGGCTGGCTCGCTGGATCGGTAATCCGCTTCAGCGCTTGATCGGCGCAACCCAGCGGATCCCCATGGCTGAAAAGATTTCCATAGACATGGGCGGTCCTCATGAGGTGATTGAATTAACCCAGGCTTTCAACGAAATGAACACGCGCCTGCTTGATCATCAAAAATCCCAGCGTGAGTTTGTGGCCAACGTCAGCCATGAGTTAAAAACGCCACTCACCTCCATCCAGGGATTTGCCCAGGCCCTGCTGGATGGCACTGCCGATACTCCTGCCGCGCAGAAACAATCTGCGCAGGTCATCTACGATGAATCCGCCCGGATGAACCGCCTGGTGCTCGATCTGCTCGACCTTGCCCGTCTGGATGCCGGCACTCTCGACCTTCAACATGCCAATCTTGACCTGGCTGCCCTGCTGATCAATATCGTTGAAAAATTTTCTCCACAGGCGCGCCTCAGCAATGTGGATATCCGTTTGGAACTTGAGAATCTGCCGCCGATTATGGGCGATTCTGACCGCCTGGCTCAAGTCTTCACCAACCTGGTGGATAATGCCATAAAATTTACTCCCTCCGGCGGGCGGATCGCCCTCGCAGCCTCGAGAGCGGGCTCGGGTGTTCAGGTGCAGGTGGCGGATACAGGCGCAGGGATTTCCCCTGAAAATCTGGCTCATATTTTTGACCGGTTCTTCCAGTCCGGTCCTTTCGATCCCGATTCTCAAAAACACGGCTCAGGCCTGGGGTTGGCGATCGTCAAAGAGATCGTGGGTGCTCATGGTGGTAAAATTAGCGTCCGCAGCGAACCGGGGATAGGGTCCACTTTCACTGTGTACCTGCCGATATCATTTCCTGTGCCGGTCTCAAAGTCCTCCATACAATGACTTTTCCCATCTCTTACCCGCAGACATGATGACCAAGCCTTCAGTCTCCGTAATCGTCCCCTGTTACAATGAACAGGCCACCATCGGTAAACTACTGGATGCCATCTACGCGCAGACTTTCCCGCGCGCCAGCCTCGAAGTAATCATCGCGGATGGGATGTCCAGCGATGGAACCCGGGTGGCGATAGAGGCTTTTGCCGGTTCCCACCCCGATCTTCAATTGGTCGTTGTGGACAACCCAAAGCAGCATATCCCCGCCGGGTTGAACACTGCCATAAAGAGAGCCAGGGGGGAGATCATCCTCCGTCTGGATGCGCATTCCATGCCGTATCCAGACTATATAGCACGATGTGTTACCTGCCTGGAGACGGGTCTCGGGGAAAATGTGGGAGGTGTCTGGGAGGTCAAACCCGGTGCACCCACCTGGATGGCTCGAGCCATCGCAGTTGCCGGAATCCATCCTTTGGGCGTGGGAGATGCTCTTTATCGGCATGCAAAAAGGGCAGCCTCAGTGGATACGGTGCCGTTTGGAGCATTCAAGAGAGAACTGCTTGCCCTGACCGGCTATTTCGACGAAACCCTGCTAACCAATGAGGATTATGAGTTCAACGCCCGCATTCGCAAGGCTGGTGGTACAGTCTGGCTTGATCCGTCCATACGGTCGATCTATTTTGCCCGTACCACCTTGCCGGGGCTGGCAAGACAATATTTCCGTTATGGGTATTGGAAGTGGCGCATGTTACGCCGGTATCCTGAAACGCTGTTATGGCGGCAGGGGCTCCCACCCCTGTTCGTGCTGAGCCTGTTAGGAATGGGATTGCTTGGATTTTTTCAGCCTCTTTTCTGGGCACTCCTTGTTATCGAGATAACCCTGTATACGATCATTTTGATCGCCGCGGGTATCATGACTGCCTCGAAATTAAAGAAAATCTCCCTGGTGATTGGTTTACCTCTGGCAATCTCCTGCATGCATATTTGCTGGGGATCAGGCTTTTTATGGAGTATGATTGTGGGAGTATTCACCGCCCAACTTCGGGAGAAGGCATGATCTCACCGCAATCACGACCCAGGTTAAATAGCTGGCGCGTACGTCCGAGAGAGCAGCGAACCATACTGCTGATCGGCGATTTATTGATCTCGCTACTGGCTCTATTTGGCGGATTGTATTTTTGGGGACAAAAAGACGCCTGGCTGAGTTTCTCCTTGAATTTTCTTAAGGAACGGGTGGACATCTGGTTTTATTTTCTGCCACTCATCTGGATGGTATTCCTGGTCGAACTCTACGACCTGCACCGCGCCAAGAATCTTCGTCAGACTGCCCTCGGTATTGCCATCGCTGCCACGGCAGGTATATTCCTTTATGCCCTGATTTACCTCATTTCACCCAAGGATTCGCTGCCACGCTGGGGTATCGGTTTCTTCCTGGTTTTCGCTGCCGTACTGACCTTCCTCTGGAGGCTGGTATATATCCGCATTTTCACAGCCCAGGCGTTCCTGCGCCGTGTGCTGGTTATCGGGGCAGGCAGGGCCGGGGAAACCATTGCCCGTGCGTTTAACGACCTACGACCTCAGCCTTTCTTCCTGGTGGGTTTCATGGACGATGACCCGGGGAAGATCGGGAAGACAGTAGAAGGATTCCCGGTTCTGTCTGGTAACAACCACCTGATCGACACCATCCTCGCTCATGGAATCACAGAGATCATCATTGCCATCTCCGGGACGATGCAAGGGGGAACATTCCAGGCCATTCTGGATGCTCAGGAGAGCGGGGTGGAAGTGGTGCCCATGCCTTCGGTATATGAGGAGTTATTGGGCCGTGTACCCGTTCATCACCTTGAATCAGACTGGCTCATCCGTTCTTTTGTGGACAAGGAACATGTCGGTGGTTTTTATGAAGCTGGAAAGCGGCTGCTTGATATCATTGGCGGATTGATTGGGATCCTGATCTGTGCTGCGTTGTACCCAATTACAGCCATAACCATCCTGCTGGAAAGCGGCAGACCGGTGCTCCACCGCCAGGTTCGCGCAGGAAAAGGCGGCAGGCAATTCTCCATGCACAAGTTCCGCACCATGGTCCAGGATGCAGAAAAGGGCGGTATCGTCCAGCTCACCCAGGAAAAGGACAGACGGATCACCCGTTTTGGGAATTTTCTCCGCCGCACCCATATTGATGAAATGCCTCAATTCCTGAATGTGTTGCGCGGTGAAATGAGCCTGGTGGGTCCACGTTCCGAGCGCCCGGAATGGATTGCTGAGTTCCAGACGCAGATCCCCTTTTACCGGGCGCGCCTGCTGGTCAAACCGGGGATCACCGGCTGGGCGCAGGTGAACTACAGTTATTACGCCACGGTGGAAGAAATGGCGATCAAACTGGAATACGACCTGTACTATATCAAGCACCGCAACATGCTGATGGACATCCTGATCCTGTTGCGCACTTTCACCCAGGTGCTCGCGTTCCGAGGCCGTTGACAGATGCGTATTCTCGTCACTGGCGGAGCCGGGTTCATCGGCTCGCACATTGTGGAGGCGCTTCTCCACCGCGGAGATTCAGTCCGTGTGCTGGATAACTTCTCCTCTGGCAGGCGCAAAAACCTGAAGGATTTGAGGGGCGATCTGGAAGTCCTGGATGGCGACCTGCGTGATGCGGATCTGGTCAAGGCTTCAGTTAAGAATATCGACCTGGTGTTCCATCTTGCAGCACTCGTCTCTGTCCCACAATCCATGACAGATCCTGAGGCTTGTTTTAGCATCAATGTAAACGGTTCAGTCACGCTAATGGAAGCCGCCCGCCTGGCAGGTGTCCGCAGGATGGTTTTATCTTCGAGCACGGCGGTTTACGGCGATACAGATGTGTTCCCAACCACGGAGGAAACCCATCTCCAGCCTCTATCACCCTACGCACTCTCGAAACAGGTGAACGAACTCTATGCCAGCCTGTATACACACACCCTGGGATTCCCTGTGACGGCATTACGATACTTTAATGTCTACGGGCCGCGCCAGCGCCCCGACTCGGATTATGCCGCTGCCATTCCCATCTTCTTGAGTCGACTCGTTGCTGACCAGCTGATTCTCATCTACGGGGATGGCAGGCAGAGCCGCGATTTTATCTTTGTCAAGGACGTGGTCCGTGCCAACCTGATGGCCGCGGAATCGAATACGGGGGGTCAGGTATTCAACATCTGTTCTGGACGCGAGACCAATCTGCTCGACTTGTTGGAAGAATTGAGTACCATCTCCCCCCATCAACCCGAGGTGCGCTTTGAATCGCCGCGGCCTGGAGATATCTACCGATCAGTGGGCAGCCCGGATCGTGCGGCTGCTGAATTCGGATTCCGGGCGCAAACCTCCCTAGCGGATGGCCTGGCACAAACGATAGCATGGATGAAAACCAACTGATCGCATGCTTCGACTTACCCGCTGTTTCCCTCCTTCCAGCATAAATTGATCCTCCAAATGACCGGAAAAGCCCAAAATCTGACGTATGGTATAATTTTGCACCTATGAAAAACAACCTGCCTGCCATTTTAGGCGGTGAACCCGCGTTTGATGAATTGATTCCTATGGTTCGCCCTGTCCTGCCGCCCTTTTCTGAGATGGCAGGTGACATGGAAAGCATCCTCAGCACCGGCATGGTCACAAAAGGCCGGTTCATGCGGGAATTTGAGGACAAGATCTCTCAGCATCTCAATGTCAAACATGCCATCGCAGTCTCGAGCTGCACTTCCGGCATGATGCTGACTCACAAAGCCCTGGAACTGGGTGGCGATGTGATTGTCCCCAGTTTTACCTTTATGGCAACAGCAGCTGCGCTAATCTGGGCAGGATTGCGCCCGGTCTTTGCGGATGTCGATAGGGAAACCAATAATCTCGATCCTGCAGCCGCGGAAGCGGTGATCACTCCACAAACCACTGCCATCGTTGCCGTGCACCAGTTTGGCAACCCGGCGGACCTGGCAGCGCTGCAGAAAGTGGCGCTCGGGCACGGCCTGAACCTGATCATCGACGCTGCACATGGATTTGGCGCCCGTTACCAGGGAGAACCTGTAGGAAAACAATCCAAAGCCCACATCTTCAGCCTCAGCCCGACGAAGTTATTGATCAGCGGCGAGGGTGGCATCGTCGCCACGGATGATGATGCCCTGGCCGAGAAAATTCGCATCGGCCGGGAATATGGTAATGACGGTAAGTATGACAGCGCCTTCGCCGGTTTGAATGCACGCATGCCCGAGTTCAATGCCTTGCTGGGACTGCACAGCCTGGAAATGCTCGAAGAGGCGGCAGAAAAAAGGAATGAAACTGCGGCTCTCTTCCAGGAGGCACTGGGACGCTTGCAGGGGATCGGTTTCCAGCTTGTCCGTGACGGTGACCGCCATTCCTACCGGGAATTATCGATCACGATTGAACCGGGATTCTTCGGTCTCACCCGTGACGAACTGGCGCTCGCACTTTCAGCGGAAAATGTGGATACCCGCAAATATTATCAGCCCCCCATTCATAAGCAAACGGCCTATCGTTCCTTCTATAGCGATGCGCCTTTGCCAAATACAGACTGGCTCTCTGAAAATAGTCTGAGCCTGCCCATGTGGTCGAACATGAGCGCGGAAGTGGCACTCGGAATTTGCGAGGCCATCCAGCACTGCCATGAAAGCGCCCCCTCGATCCGCAAACACCTAGCCCCGAAATGAAACCTATCGGAACCTGGATAAAGAAAGCAGTCTCCTTTCAAGGAGCTTTGCGCCTGCTTGCCGACGCGATCCTGATCAACCTGGCAATCCTGTTGTCCCTGGTGGCGCGCCTGCTGTGGATCGTTGCCACCACGAAGCCGGATGTGCCTCTCAATTACCGGGTGACCTTCTGGTATTACTGGGGTGTTTATCAGAATAATGCCTGGTTGCTGACCCTGATCAGTTTAACCATTTTCATCCTCAATGGTTTTTACACTTACGGTCGTTTTTATCGCGGCCGATACAAGGTATTGATCGTCATCCAGGCAGTCAGCCTTGCCTACCTGATCTTTGGTTTTCTCACCTATCTATCACAGAGCAATCTGGTCGGATTCTTATCGCACCAGTTAAATTTCCCGCGTGGTACATTAATCATTGCCTGGGTTTTAAACACAGGTTTACTGGTGTTGGCACGCATCTGGGCAACGGTATGGAAATGGGTGATTAAAGCGGAGAGTTCACGGTCAAAACAGGTGGAAGGCAAAAGCATCAGGAATGTGCTCGTCATTGGCGGCGCCGGTTATATCGGCTCCGCATTATTACCCAGGCTGCTCGATAAGGGCTACCATGTCCGCCTTATGGACATCTTGTTATACGGAACCGATCCCATCCAGGAGTGGCTCAACCACCCTCGCCTGGAAATCTTAAAAGCCGATTTCCGCCAGGTCGAAAAGGTTGTCGAAGCGATGCACGGTATGGATGCTGTCATTCACCTGGGAGGCCTGGTTGGCGACTCTGCCTGTGCGCTGAACGAGGAATTGACCCTTGAGATCAACCTGATGGCCACCCGCATGATCGCAGAGGTTGCCAAGGGCAGCGGCGTGGGACGCTTCATTTTCACCAGCACCTGCTCTGTGTATGGCGCCAATGACCAGATGCTGGATGAACGGTCGGAACTCAGGCCTGTCTCCTTGTACGCCCGCAGTAAGATCGCCTCCGAAAAAGTGCTGCTTAAATTGGCCGATGAGAGTTTTGCGCCTGTCATCCTGCGCCTGAGCACGATCTATGGACTTTCGGGCCGACCTCGCTTTGACCTGGTGATCAATCTGCTGGCTGCCAAAGCCGTGGTTGACCATGAAATCACGATTTTCGGCGGAGGACAGTGGCGACCATTCCTTCACGTGGATGATGCCGCCCGGGCAATTGCCTCCGTGCTCGAAGCCCCTATCCAGGTGGTTCGCAATCAATTTTTCAATGTTGGCTCGAACGAACAGAATTACACGATCAGCCAGGTTGGAGATATCATCCACAGTTTTGTGCCCGATGCGGTAGTGGTCAATAAAGAAGACAGCGTGGATGCACGCAACTACTGGGTCAATTCGAACAAGATCAACCAGACGCTGGGATTCTCACCTGAGTGGACTGTCCAACGGGGTGTGGAGCAGGTCATCGATGCAATAAAGACCGGCAAGGTGGGCGATTACCGTGATACCCGATACAGCAACATCAAATTCCTCAAAGAGCAAGGTATTTATCTGCTCACCAACAACGAGGGCAGTGGTTCCCTTGACCTGCTCAACGAGGAGTCTGTTGGCCTGCTGATCCAGGATGAAAGTTAGTTTGCGTATAAATCATTCCCTTTTTTATGCTCTCTCCTGAGGATAGAAAATAATCCGGCTTTGACATGTCCTACAAGAACACTTTCTATCCTGAGGGTAAACTGGGGGAGTTATCCAATTTCGATGGGACTTCAGCCTTTCTCTCTGTAACACGATCCCAAAGGTTCACTCCATGCTAACTGGTCACGGCTTCCGATATAATGTCGTCTACGGGTACGAGGCGGAACTGTCTTGTGTATCCTTCTCAAATCAAGAAAATTATTCTGGAGTCTTCCATTAAAATATCGTAATAAATTTACTGATGGCAACGGTAATCGCAATTGGAAAGAAGTAGATCTGGGTTGAATGGAACCCTTTCGAAGGAAAATGCCTGTCCCTCCTATAGAAGACTCTGCCCCACGATGAAATTCACCCATGTCCGAACTCACCCTTGCTGAATGGAATGCCTTTCTTGCTGGTCATCCATCTGCCCACCTGCTCCAATCCGGCGAGTGGGGTGAGTTAAAATCCACCTTCGGTTGGAAACCCTATCGTCTGATAAGCGGGGATACGGGAGTGCAGATACTTTTTCGCCATCTCCCCCTCGGTTTATCCTTCGCCTACATCCCCAAGGGACCAGTCACGGGAAACGGTTCCGAACGGGTGGATCCTTCATTCTGGAAGGATGTAGACACCCTTTGCCGGTCCAAAAAAACAATCTTCCTTAAAGTTGAACAAAACAGTTGGTCCCCGGTCACACAGGAGGCGCGTGATGAGCCACCCGCCGGCTTTGTATTCAGCCCGCAGCATGTTCAACCGCGCAGCACATTGATTATCGATTTACACGGAAGTGAAGAAGAGGTCTTCAACCGCCTGAAGCCCAAGACTCGCTATAATGTCCGTCTGGCAGGACGTAAGGAGGTGGTGGTTCACACCTCCCAGGACATTCAGAACTTCTACCATGTAATGACTGTCACCGGCCAGCGGGAGAGGTTCCATGTCCATTCGCTGGAATATTACCGCCGCGCCTACGACTTGTTCCATCCCAGGGGGATGTGTGAACTTTTTATTGCGGATTTCGAGGGGCGCACCCTTGCAACCCTGATGGTCTTCACCAACGGCAGACAGGCTTATTATTTTTACGGTGCCTCCTCCGATGAAGAGCGCAACCGCAAGGCAACCTATCCTTTACAATGGGAAGCCATCCGCTGGGCGCATGCCATCGGTTGTGACGAATATGACATGTGGGGCATACCCGATGATGCCCTTGATGTAGCGGAAGATGAACTTGAGACGCGCGAAGACGGTTTGTGGGGTGTCTTCCGCTTCAAACGTGGATTCGGTGGTGTAATAAGACATTCCACCCCTTCATTGGACAGGGTGTACAATCCACTTCTCTATAAGCTTTACCTGTGGCGATACTCCGCTGCTGGAGCCGATTAACCGCATGATCCCTTTTACCGGAAATTCCTCCTCCTGGAACGAACTGATCGCCTCGCTGCCCCTTGCCCATTTATTACAGACCTGGGAATGGTCTCAGGTCAAGGCAAAATTTGGCTGGCAGCCCATGCCCTTTGTCTGGCAATCATCCTCTGGAACACCAGTAGCGGCAGCCATGCTGCTTAAACGCCGGATTCCGGTCGGTGGATTCGCTCGCAGGATGTGCGTTCTTTATATTCCAAAAGGGCCACTCATGGATTGGAACGATGCCGGGTTGCGTCAGCGCGTCCTTGCGGACCTGCTTGCCTTCGTAAAACACGAAGGAGCCATTTTCCTCAAAATTGATCCTGACGTGGTCCTCGGAACGGGTGTTCCAGGTGAGAAGGATGCTCTCGAAATCGATGCCGGAAAGGTAGTCCGCGCCGACCTCGAAGGTCGGGGCTGGCGTTTTTCCCAGGACCAGATCCAGTTTCGCAATACCGTTTTAATCAATCTCAGCCATTCGGAAGATGAACTGCTGGAACGAATGAAGCAGAAAACACGTTACAACATCCGCCTGGCTGAAAAAAAAGGCGTCACGGTGAGGACCGGGACGATCGAGGATCTGCCCCTTCTTTACCACATGTATGCGGAGACATCCATGCGGGATGGTTTCGTGATCAGGGAGGAAAACTACTACCAGACCGTCTGGCACACATTCATGGGGGTTCCCTCCTCCACTCTCAGCCTGCAGCCTTTCACAGAACCCCTGATTGCTGAGGTGGGTTCCGAACCGGTGGCGGCGGTCTCCATGTTCTATTTTGCAGGACAGGCGATCTACCTCTTTGGTATGTCGCGAGCGATCCACCGCGAGAAAATGCCAAACTACCTGCTCCAATGGGAAGCCATGCGCCGGGCGAAATTGCTCGGATGCAGGGTATACAATCTATGGGGAGCGCCGGATGAATACAACGAGAGTGACGGGTTGTGGGGAGTGTTCAGGTTCAAGGAAGGATTAGGCGGGCATGTCTCCCGCACGATCGGGGCCTGGGACCTGGCTACAAACCCGTCGATGTATCAACTCTATATCCAGGTACTACCGAGGGTGATGGACCTGCTGAGATTGCACGGCAAGGCTAGGACAAAGCAAAGCATCGCCGAGTGACTGTTAAGAAAATCCTGCCAAACCACAGGCGTATCCCAACATCTTCTATGGAGTAATAATATGGCTCCCCGCCTCCGATTTGCCCACCTCCCTACTCCCATCGAAACCATGCCCCGCCTGAGCAAAGCCCTGCCAGGACCTGACCTGCTGGTCAAACGTGATGACCTGACCGGGCTCGCTTTCGGCGGCAACAAGACCCGCAAACTTGAGTTCCTGGTGGCAGAAGCCCAGGCCCGGCAGGCAGACACGCTGATCACAGCTGGAGCGCTGCAATCCAACCATTGCCGGCAGACTGCGGCTGCAGCCGCGCGATTCGGTTTCCACTGTGTTCTAGTGCTGGTCGGAGAACCACCCGCCCAACCCAGCGCCAATCTTTTTCTGGACCAGGTCTTTGGAGCAGAGGTTGTCTGGACTGAGATGTCGCGGCGCGAGTTGGTTTTACAGGAGACTTTCGAGAAAACTCTCTCAATGGGAAGGAAGCCCTATCTGGTTCCTTATGGCGGGTCCAGCCCCACCGGGGTGCTGGGATATGTATATGCAATGGAGGAATTCGTCAGCCAGAAAGTTGAAGCGGACTGGATTATCGTCGCCTCGTCCTCGGGCGGGACACAGGCAGGTATGGTTCTGGGCGCCCGGGTATTTGGTTATAAGGGGAAAATTCTCGGCATCAGCATCGATGAACCCCAAGCCACCTTGCAGGAGCGGGTGGCAAAGCTTGCTTCTGAAACCAGCCAGTTGCTGGCTTCGCCTGCCAAGTTCTCACCGGACGAAGTGCTGGTCAATGCGGATTATGCGACTCCCGGTTATGGAGTCCTTACCGGGGCAGAGCACCAGGCGATCTCCCTCTTCGCAAAAAACGAGGGTCTCCTGCTCGACCCGGTCTACACCGGCCGCGCTGCAGCGGGAATGGTGGACCTGCTAGGCAAGGGTTTCTTTGGCAGGCATGAGACTGTTTTGTTCTGGCATACCGGCGGACAGCCTGCGTTGTTCGCAGAGAAATACCAGCCCGAACTGGTTTGAAAAATCGAGACACCGCTCAATCAGGCGGTGTCTCTTTTTAATTCTATAAGCGGAAATTGATAGTTACGGGAGCAACTGCAGGTGCGCTTCCGCACTGGCGGTGATCACCTGTTCCTCCCACATCAAGGGGTAATACTGGATATTGCGCCACAGGTCTGCCATGTCGATGTAATGGGGATGGTAAGCGTGACCGGATTGCCCGGTGGTATGAACACTGAGGGAATTCCCCAGGTTTCCCAGGTCCACGATCATGCGCATGGAGGGCAGCCAGTCGACAGAATAATCGAGGGTTGCGTTCCATCCAGTGGCATTGACCAGTTCCTCCCCGCCGCTCAACGCAAATGGTCCCCGGTTGAACAGCGCTTCAATGGGGGCAATCCCGGATTCGCCCAGGGTTCCGTTGCGGAAGGTGGCAGTGTGCAAGCCCCCCCAGTTCCATGTATCGGGGTTTTTCCCCTGCAGTTTCTCGAGTTCGGAAATGGCTTCATTGAATGCCTTGAGCAGGATATCGTCGCGGCTTTCAATAGTGCCTGCGGAGCCCTTGTCATCCCACCAGGAGCCATCCGGCTGGTTGGCCAGGTTGCGCATCACTTCATTCCACCGGGAACCTCCTACCGGCCAGTAATCCTCCGGCAGGTCA